>OBLS010000389.1_pt1 | contig 15446 bp, 14 predicted proteins | sample 1519901 | NCBI WGS metagenome assembly OBLS01 (sample SAMEA3113585, study PRJEB22503) | soil metagenome | reverse complement strand
GCTGTCGCGGGGGATCCGGACGTAGGTGACGAGCCGGATCACGACCGGCTTGGTCATCGACCCGCGCGCCCAGTGCAGATCCTGCTGACCGATCTCGAGGACCTCGGCCTTCTGCTTGAGCAGGAGCACCGTCGCGCGGCGCACGGTGCACACGTTGATGGGCTCGTACGTCGCGTTGAGCACCAGCACACGACCACCTGACCAACGGCTCGAGCCGTCGGTTTCAGGTCCGTGCCGCCGGTGGTCGGCGCGCGGCACGGACCCCCGTACTGGGGGAATGGCGGTGGCCATGTGCGCCGGAGTGTAGACGCTGGACCCGGCGGCCTTCGTCCCGTTCAGCGGCCTGGCGGGAACGAGCCGAGGATCCGAACCCGCTCGCAGTGAGCGCGCAGGCCGTCGATCGCGGCGGCCACCGGGGCGTCGTCGTGGGCGCCGTCGAGATCGCAGAAGAACATGTAGTGCCCGAACCCCACGCGCCGCGGCCGGGACTCGATCCGGGTCATGTTCACCCCACGCGAGGAGAGCTCGGTGAGGCAGTCGACGAGCCAGCCCGGCGCCAGGTCGCCGCCGCCCCAGAACACGATCGCCGTCCTGCCCGCCGGCCCGGCGACCGGCCCGGCCGTCCCCGACCGCGCGATCCAGGCGAACCGGGTGACGTTCTCCGCGTCGTCCTCGAAGCCCTCGGCGAGCACCACCGCGCCGTACAGCGCCGCCGCATGGCGCGTGCCGATCGCCGCGTGCGGGCCCGGCCCCGGCGGCGCGCCCTCCATCACCGCCCGGACCGCGTCGGCGGTCGAGGGCGCGGCGACGAGCGCCGCGCCCGGCAGCTGCTCGGTGAGGAACCGGGCGCACTGCCCGAGCGCCTGGGGGTGGGAGTGCACGGTGCGCACCTCGTCGGGCGTCGCCGCCTCGGCCGCCACGAGCACGTAGCTCACGCGGTGCACGACCTCGCCGACGATGACGACGTCCGGCGCGTCGAAGACGAGCGCGTCGAGCGTCGCCCCCACCGCTCCCTCGCGGGAGTTCTCGAGCGGGACGAGGCCGAGCGCGGCCTCGCCGTCCTGCACGGCGCGCACCACCCCCTGCACGGAGGGCATCGGCACGGCCTCGACGTCGGCGCCCGACGCCAGGAGCGCGTCGTGCGAGTTGGTCCCGGGCGGTCCGAGGTACGCGGCCAGCATCAGTCCTCCAGCGTGACGGACCCGCGCTCGCCGGCGAGCGCCCGGCGGATCGCCTCGTCCTCCTCGGGCGAGAGCAGGTGCTCGCCGCGGCCGTCCACGATCTGCTTGCAGTACAGCCTCGCGGTCTCGCGATGGGTGATCGACGACAGTACGACGCCGTTGCGCTCGGCGTCGAGCAGCGCGAGCGACGCCGACTGGTGGCCCGAGAGCTCCCCGTACGCGTCGTAACGCACCAGCGCGCGGTAGGTGATGGCGCCGTCGAGCCGCGACTCGGCGGCGCTGACGCGCTGCTCCATCCGGCCGGCGACCTCCTCCACCCGCTCGTGGAGCGCCGCGAACGCCTCGTGCAGCGCGGCGGCGTGGGTCACCAGGTCGGTCTTGTCCCCGGCGAGGACGACCTGCTGGGCCGCGCGGACACGACGCAGGCGCACCGCGGCCACGCCGGCGACGATCAGCGCGACGAGCGCCAGCGCGCACGCGGCCAGCGCCGCGATGCCCGCCGGATCGGTCAGCTCGCCCACCGCGCGCCTACCCCTGCGTGAAGAAGGCGTCGTACTCCGCGCTGTTGTTGTCCTTCTTCTCCTCGCCGGGCACCGGCCGGATCTGGACGGAGATCGTGACCGCGGTGCCGAACGGCGGGTCCGTCGGCAGGCCCAGCGTCGCGCTGGCGGACGCGCCCGCCGCCACGGTCGGGACGGTCTTCCTGACCTGGATCGGCTCCGGGCCGCCCTCGATCTTGAGGACCACCTCGATGTCGAACTCGTCGTGCTCGCCGCCGTTGGTGAAGTTCACCGTGAACTCGGTGTCGGGGCCGTAGGTGATCCGGTTGGCCGCCGCGGGCTCGAGCGTGATGTCGCCCACGGTGACGGAGTCCAGCTGCGTGCCGTGCAGGCCCGGCTCGGGCGCGCCGCCGTCGGTGCCGCCGCCGGACGAGAGCTGCTGCCCGAGCGCGTCGGCCACCGTCGCGGGGTCCAGCCACTGCCGGCCCGGGAGGAACTGCGAGCCCTGGAGCTCCTGGTTGCCGATGTCGGCCTCCTGCAGCTCGTGGTCGATGAACGGCACCACGCGCGCCTGGTAGATCACGTCGGAGGCGAGGAACATCTCCATGGCGCCGGCGATGTACCCGATCGCCTGGTCGGCCGCCTCCGCGTCGCTGGAGAGCGCGGTCCGCACCTGGTCGGCGATCGACTGCAGGCCGTCACGCCGCAGCTCCATGGCGGTGAGGAAGGAGCGCTGCGCGCCGGTCATCTCCCCTGGCGTCGAGATCTCCTTTGCCTGGTCGTACTGCTGGTCGGCGGTGCCGCGGTAGCCGTTGATCTGCGCGGACAGATCGTCCCCCTGCGTCGGGTTGCGCAGCAGGTTGAACAGCGGCTCGGAGACCTCCTGGTCCGAGGCGCGTGCGAGCGCCCCGACGTCCGCGTTGTAGTCGCGCAGGGCGTTCTTCTTCGCGGAGTTCTGGCAGCCGCGCACGATGAAGACGAGCAGGATGAGCACGAGCAGGATCCCGGCGGCGAACACGGCGCGGCGCACCAGCAGCGTCTGGTGGTCCGGCGGTGTGGCGCGGCCGCCGCCGGCGGTCGCCGGCCGTCGCGGTCTGACTCGTGTGCGTGGCTCGTCGTCCTCGTCGAAGAAGGACAAGAAGTTCTCTCCTGGATGGCCGCGCGGTCGTCGCGCAGCCCAATGACGTTGCAAGAGGATATGAGGCCGAGCGGCGTGTTCCTGCGCGTGCACCTCCGGCTGCAGCGGGCAGGGGCCGCCTCGCGCGCGTGGAAGGAGGCTCGGGTGACGGCCACGGAAGAGCTGCCGGCGCCCCCCGGCCACGGCCTGGCGATGGGCCGCTACCGGCTCGGCGCGCGCCTCGGGGCGGGTGGCTTCGGCACCGTCTACGCATCGCGCGACGAACGCCTGGGCCGGCCGGTCGCGGTCAAGGTGGTCCCCGCGGACGGTGCCGCGCCGGAGCGCGCGCAGCGGGAGGCGCGGGCGGTCGCGCGGCTCGACCACGAGGGGATCGTCTCGCTCTTCGACGCCGGCGAGGAGGGCGGATGCCGCTATCTCGTCTCCGAGCTCGTGGAGGGCCGGACGCTCGCCCAACTGGAGGCGGACGGGGCGCTGTCGGACCGCGACGTCCTGCGCATCGGCCTCGCCCTGACCGACGCGCTCGCCCACGCGCACGACCGCGGCGTCATCCACCGCGACGTCAAGCCGCAGAACGTGATCGTGCCCGACGACGCCGGCTCGCGGCGGGGTGCGGCGAAGCTGACCGACTTCGGCGTGGCCCACCTGGCCGGCGAGGACGCCCTGACCCGGACCGGTGACGTCGTCGGGACGCTCGCGTACATGGCGCCCGAGCAGGCGGCCGGGCTCCCGGCGGGCGAGCACGCCGACCTGTACGCCCTCGGGGTCGTGCTCTACGAGGCGCTCGCCGGCGTCCACCCGGTGCGCGCAGGGTCGCCGACGGCGACGGCCCGGCGGATCGGCTCGGGCACCGCGACGACCTGCCGCAGCAGCTGTGCGCCGCGATCGACCGCGCGATCCTCCCGCGCCCGGAGGAGCGGGGGGAGCTCGACGACCTCTTCGACGCGCTGGCCGGCGCGCTGCCCGCCGTCTCCGACGAGGGCGGCAGCATCGCGCCCCACCCGCTCGAGCGCCGGCTGCCGGTGCTGCCGCCCGCGGTCGGGCGCGTGCTCGCGCCGGCCGCGACGGGCGCGCTGGCGTATGCCGCGCTGGCTGGGCTCACGCCCGAGCCCGCGGTCGCGCCCGCCGTCGCTGCGGCGGCCGCCACGGTGCTGACGGCGCTGCTGCCGCGCGCCGGCTGGCTGCTCACAGCGGCCGCCGTGGCCGCGCTGCTCGCGCTCTCGCCCGCGCCGCGCCCGGGCGCGGCGCTCCTCGTCGCACTGCTGGCCGCGGCCCCGCCGCTCCTCCTGCGCGCCGACGGCCGAGCGTGGCCGCTGCCCGCCGCGGCGCCGCTGCTCGGGCTGGCCGGGATGGCCGGCGCCTATCCCGCCCTCGCGGGGCGCGCGCCAGGCTGGTTCGCGCGGGCGGCGCTCGGGGCGCTCGGCGCCTGGTGGGTCGTCCTGAGCGAGCCGCTGCTCGAGCGCGCCCTCGTGCTCGGACCGGCGCCGGGGACGCCCGCCCGCGCCGCCTTCGACGGCGCGGCCGGCATCACCGCGGGTGACGTGGTGGCGCCGGCGATGGGCTCGGGCGCGCTCCTGCTCGCGCCGGCATGGGGCCTCGCCGCGCTCGTCCTGCCGTGGATCGTGCGCGGCCGCTCCCTGCCGCTCGACGTCGTGATGGCGACCGCCTGGGCCGCGGGCACGGCGGCGGCCGCCGCCGCCCTCGCGGAGCGCGCGGGCCTTCCCGCGCCGCACGGCCTGGTCGCCGGCGGGCCGCTCGCCGAGCCCGAGCCGGCCGAGCGCTGACACGCACCGCGCGTGAGCCACCATACTTGTGACGCATGCGATCGGGTAGTCCGCGATGAGCGTGCTGCGCAACCTCGAATCCAAGCTCGCCGGCCTGGTCGAGGGCACGTTCTCGCGCGCCTTCAAGTCCGAGGTGCGCCCGGTGGAGATCGCGCGCAAGCTCGCCCGCGAGATGGACGAGCACCGGGTGCAGTCGCTCAGCCGCACGTACGTGCCCAACGAGTACACGGTGTGGCTCTCCCCCGACGACCGCGAGCAGTTCTCGGGCTACGAGGGCGAGCTGCGCCGGGAGCTCTCCGGCTACCTGCTCGAGCACGCCCGTAAGGAGCGCGTCGCGCTGCTGACGCCGCCGGACATCGCCTTCAAGACGGACGACCGGCTCCGGCTCGGCGAGTTCGGGATCCAGGCGCGGCTCGTGCGCCCGCAGGGGGACCCCGCGTCGGAGCCGAGCCAGGGCGAGGAGGGGCACACGATGGTCTACTCCTCCTCCGAGCGGATCGCGGCCCCGCTGCGCGAGCCCGATCCGCGCCGGGCGAATGCGCGGCTGCGGATCGGTGCCCGCGCCGAGCTGCTCGGCTCCTCCGGCGCCGTCCTGGGGCGCTCGCGCGAGGCCGACATCGTGCTCGACGACGCCAACGTCTCGCGCAAGCACGCCGAGGTGCGCCCGTCGGGCGGGTCGTGGACCGTGCGCGACCTGGGCTCGACCAACGGCGTGAAGGTCAACGGGCGGCGGATCGACGGCGCCCAGTCGCTCAAGGCGGGCGACGTCATCGAGCTGGGCACCTCACAGGCGACCTTCGAGCTGGAGTAGCCCGTGCTGGACCCCGTCGCCGTCGCGCTCAAGTTCGGCTTCCTCGCGGTGCTGTACCTCTTCCTGCTGTGGACGGTCCGCTCGGCGCTCCGCGACCTGCGCGGGAGCGCGTTCGACGGGCCCGCCGGCGGCTACGACGACGGCACGGGGCTGCACACCGCGGGCGGGAGCGCGCCGGCGGGCTCGGCGCCGCGGCTGCGGGTCGGCACGGCCGCCGGGCTGCACCCCGGCGCGGCGTACGACCTGAGCCAGGGCGCGGTGCTCGGCCGGGGCGACCAGGCCGACATCGTGCTCGAGGACTCCTTCGCCTCCTCCCAGCACGCCCGACTCGTCCCGCACGGGGATGTCATCGTGTTGGAGGATCTCGGATCGACCAACGGGACCTACCTGAACGACGAGCCGCTGCGCGGCCCGCAGCCCCTCCATCCGGGGGACCGGGTGCGGATCGGCGATTCCGTGTTCACTTTCGAGCGCTGACATGCTGCGCATCGCCGAGCACTTCCACGACTCCGACCTGGGACGCCAGCGCCAGGGCAACGAGGACAACCTCTTCGTCCGCGCGCCGCTGTTCGTGGTGGCCGACGGCATGGGCGGCGCCCAGGCGGGCGAGGTCGCGTCGGAGATCGCCGTGCGCCAGTTCGAGGGCGGGCTGCCCGACGGGCGCGATCCCGGCGAGGCGCTCGTCGAGCTGATCCAGGCCGCGAACGCGCGCATCCACGACGAGGCGCGCGCGGATGCCCAGCGCGCCGGCATGGGAACCACGCTCACGGCGGCCTACGTCGCGGGGGACACCGTCGTGGTCGCCCACGTGGGCGACTCGCGCTGCTACCTGCTGCGCGACGGCGACCTCATCCGGCTCACGCGCGACCACTCGCTCGTCGGCGAGCTGGTCGCCCGCGGCAAGCTGACCGAGGCGCAGGCGGAAGCACACCCGCAGCGCTCGGTCATCACCCGCGCGCTCGGCGCCGGCGCCGACGTGGAGGTCGACCTCGAGGCGTTCCCCGCGCGCGCCGGCGACCTCTTCCTCGTGTGCTCGGACGGGCTCACGGGGATGGTTCATGAGCCGCAGCTCAAGCCGCTGCTGCAGCGCTCCGGCTCGCTCGAGCAGATCGGCCGATCGCTCATCGCCGCCGCGAACGAGGCCGGCGGCCGCGACAACATCACCGTCATCCTGTTCCGTCTCGAGGACACGGACGGCCGTGGCGGGACGGGCGGGGGCGACGCGGTCACCGTGGCGTCCGACGCCGACCAGACGGCGGAGTACGACACGTTCAGCGGCGAGGCGCTCCAGCCGCGCCAGGGCGTCAGCCGGCCGTCCTCCGTCGCCGACGACGCCACGGAGGCCGAGTACCGGCGCACGGGCACCGTCGCGCTGCAGGCCATCCCCGCACCGGAAGGCGGGTCCGCGGCTCCGGCCCGCGAGCCACCGCCGCGGACCGCTCCCCTGCCCGGGGGCGAGCGGCCCGGGCGCCGGAGCCGGCGCCGTGGCGGCGGGATCCTCCTGCTGCTGCTGGGCCTGGTCCTCCCGCTCCTGGTCGGCGCCTGGCTCGCGACCCGCGCCGTCTACTTCGTCGGGGCGGACCGCGACGGGCGCACCGTCGCCATCTTCCGCGGCCTCCCGTACGAGCTGCCGTTCGGGATCGACCTGTACGAGCGCTGGTACGCCTCCGGCGTGACGCTTCAGCAGGTGCCCCCGGCGCGCCGCCCGACATTCACGGACCACCAGCTGCGATCGCGCGACGACGCGGAGGACCTGGTGCGCGCCCTCGAGCGGGGCTCGCTGGAGTGAGTGCGCGCAACCGCGAGCTGCTCGCGCTCGTCCCGGCCTCGCTCCTGCTCACGGCGGGCTTCGCCGCGCTGTTCATCCAGCACTCGCAGGAGCTCTCCAACGTCTCGCTGACCTACGGCGCCGGCTTCCTGGCGCTGTGCCTGTGCGGGCACGTCGTGATCCGCTTCACGCTGCCGGACGCCGACCCGTACTTGTTTCCGCTGGTGGCCGTGCTCGCGTGCTTCGGGCTCGTGATCATCTACCGCATCGACGAGACCCTGGCGCGCGAGCAGGCGCAGTGGTTCGTCGTCGGCCTCGTGCTGTTCGCCGCGACGATCGTCTTCCTGCGCGACTTCCGGGTGCTCGAGCGCTACCGCTACACGGTGGCCGTCGCCGGCCTCCTGCTGCTGCTCCTGCCGCGGGTGCCCGGGATCGGGCAGCAGGTCAACGGGGCCTACCTCGGCGTCGGGATCGGCCCGATCTCGTTCCAGCCGGCCGAGTTCGGCAAGATCGCGATCGTCATCTTCCTCGCGGCGTACCTGCGCGACACGCGCCAGGTGCTCGTGCAGGGCCGCAAGCTGGGGCCGATCACCGTCCCGCAGCTCAAGCACCTCGGGCCGCTGCTCGTGGTCTGGGGCGCGGCGATGTTCATGCTCGTGTTCATCCGCGACCTCGGCTCCTCGCTGATGTACTTCGGCGGCTTCCTGGCGCTGCTCTACGTGGCCACGAACCGGCTGTCGTTCGTGACCATCGGGCTCGGCATGTTCGCCGTCGGCGCCTGGTTCTTCGCCAGCACCGTCGGCCACGTGCAGAACCGCATCGACACGTGGCGCGACCCGTTCGACCGCGCGCTCTACGACCGGCCCGGCGGCTCGTACCAGATCGCGCAGTCGCTCTTCGCGCAGGCCGATGGCGGGCTCTTCGGCGTGGGCTTCGGGCAGGCGACGATCGCGCAGGCGGGCGGTGGCGCGATCCTGCCCGCGCCGCAGACCGACCTGATCTACGCGGTGATCGTCAACGAGCTCGGCCTCGTCGGCGGCTGCGGGTTGCTGCTCGTCTACCTGCTGCTGATCGAGCGCGGGTTCAAGACCGCGATGCTGGCCCGCGACTCGTTCTCGAAGCTGCTCGCCGCCGGGCTCACCGCCGTCTTCGCCCTCCAGGTCTTCGTGATCGTCGGCGGCGTCACCAAGGTCATCCCCCTCACGGGCGTGACGCTGCCGTTCGTGTCCTACGGCGGCTCGTCGATCGTCGCGAACTTCGTCCTGCTCGCGCTGCTCCTGCTCGTGTCGGACCGGGCGCGGAGGGAGGCGCGGTGAACAAGCCGGTTCTGCGCCTGTATCTGCTCGTCGTGGTCCTCTTCGCGGTCCTCGTCGGCTTCACGTCGCGGTGGACGGTCTTCGATGCCGAGGCGCTGCGCGAGAACGAGCTCAACAAGCGCACGCTCCTGCAGGAGCAGAAGATCCGCCGCGGCCAGATCCGCACGCAGGACGGCGACGTGCTGGCCCGCTCCGTGCCCCGCGCGGGCGACACCTTCGGCCGGCGCTATCCGGCCGCCGAGCTGTTCGCCCACGCGGTGGGCTACGCCTACACGTCGATCGGCCGCGCGGGCCTCGAGCGGTCCCACAACGACGCGCTGACCGGGCAGACGGACGAGCTCACCGGCGTGCTCGACTCCCTGCTCGGCAAGGACGAGCGCGGCGATGCACTCGTCACGACGCTGGACACCCGGGCGCAGCGCGAGGCGGTCGCGGCGCTGGAGGAGTCCGGCCACAAGGGCGCGCTCGTCGCCTTGGACGTGCGCACGGGCGGTGTCCTGGCCATGGCGAGCGTGCCGAGCTACGACCCGAACCGGATCGGCGACCCCCGCCGCTTCGCCGAGCTCAATCGCGACACCGCGAACGCGCCGCTGGTCAACCGGGCGACCCAGAACGGCTATCCGCCGGGCTCGACGATGAAGGTGGTCACCGCGGCGGCCGCGCTGGACACGCGCCGCTACCGGCCCGACTCGCGTGTCAGCGGCGAGAACGGCAAGCCGATCTCCGGCGTGCCGCTCAACAACTTCGGCAACGAGGACTTCGGCGACGTCGACCTCACCTTCGCGCTGACGAATTCGATCAACACCGTGTGGGCGGAGGTCGGCGAGAAGCTCGGCGGCCGTACCATGCAGCGCTACATGGAGCGCTTCGGGTTCTACGCCGAGCCACCGCTCGACTACCCCGACGCGCAGATGTCGGCCTCCGGCGTGCGCAAGGGCGGCGAGCTCGTGCCCGTGACGGACGACGCCGTCGACGTGGGGCGCGTCGCCATCGGCCAGGGCGACCTCTTCGCGACGCCGCTGCAGATGGCGACCGTGGCGCAGACGATCGCCAACGGCGGCGTGCGCCTGAAGCCGCACTTCCTGGCGCGGACGATCGACCCCGACGGGCGCACGGTGGAGGAGGGCGAGGCCGAGGAGGCGGAGCGGGCCGTTTCACGTGAAACGGCGGCGGCGCTGACGGACATGATGCGGCAGGTCGTGCGGGAGGGGACGGGTACCGCGGCGGCGCTCGAGGGCGTCGAGGTCGCGGGCAAGACCGGCACCGCGGAGCTGAACCTGGAGGGCCTCAACCAGCCGTGGTTCATGGGCTTCGCCGGCGAGGTGGCCATCGCCGTCACGCTGGAGCGCTTCCAGGGCGGCACGGGCGGCACGGACGCCGCGCCGATCGCCCGCCGCGTGCTCGAGGCGCTGGGGCAGTAGGTGCCGGAGCTCGCCGAGGGGACCGTCGTCGACGGCCGTTACCGGGTCCTGCGCCGGCTGGGGGCGGGCGGCATGGCGGAGGTCTCCCTCGCCGAGGACTCCCAGCTCGGCCGGCAGGTGGCGCTCAAGCTCCTGCACCGCCGCTTCGCCGAGGACGGCGACTTCGTCGAGCGCTTCCGCCGGGAGGCCTCCGCGGCGGCGGGCCTCCAGCACCCCAACGTCGTCCAGGTGTTCGATCGCGGCGAGTGGGACGGCACCTACTACATCGCGATGGAGTTCCTGCCCGGCCGCTCGCTCAAGCAGGTCGTGCAGGACCACGGCGCGCTCGAGCCCACGCTCGCGGCCGATCTGGCGATCCAGATCCTCACGGCCGCGCGGTTCGCGCATCGCCGGGGCATCGTGCACCGCGACATCAAGCCGCACAACGTGATCGTCGACGACGAGGGCCGCGCGAAGGTCACGGACTTCGGCATCGCGCGCGCCGGCGCGTCGGACATGACGGAGACCGGCTCCGTGATGGGGACGGCGCAGTACCTCTCGCCGGAGCAGGCACAGGGCCACCCCGTCGACGCCCGGTCCGACCTGTACTCGATCGGCGTCGTGCTCTACGAGATGCTCACCGGCGTCGTGCCGTTCGACGCCGAGTCGCCCGTGACCGTCGCGCTCAAGCAGGTCTCCGAGGCGCCGGTCCCGGCGATCCAGCGCAACCCGGCGATCCCGCCGTCGCTCGACGCCGTCGCCATGCACGCCCTGCGCAAGGACCCGAACGCCCGCTTCCAGGACGCGGACGAGTTCATCGCCGCGCTCGAGCACGCGCTGGACGGGGTCTACGTCGAGACGACGACCGTGGTGGAGGAGCCGCTCGTCGAGGAGGATCGCGGGTGGGGCCGGGTGGTCGCCGTCGCGCTCGTCGTCCTCGCGCTGGCCGCCGTCGCCATCGGGGCGTATCTCCTGCTGCAGTCGGAGACCAAGGCGGTGCCGAACGTCGTCGACAAGCGAGCGGAGAACGCGACGCAGATCCTGCAGCGCGAGGGCTTCGAGGTGAACGTGGTGCCGATCCAGTCCGACACGGTGGAGGAGGACCGCGTAGCGGGCCAGGATCCGCCGCCCGGCGAGGAGGCGGAGGTCGGGTCCGAGGTGACCATCAACGTCTCGACCGGGCCGGGCGAGGCGCTCGTGCCCCGCGTCCAGGGCCTGCCGGCCGACGAGGCCGCCGACGTCTTGCGCGAGGCCGGGTTCCCCACGGACCGACGGGACGAGTTCTCCGACACGGTCCGCGGCGGGCGGGTGATCGAGACGTCGCCCCCCGAGGGCGAGTCCGTCCGAAAGGGCTCGACGATCACGCTGGTCGTCTCGCGCGGCCGCGAGAAGACGGCGGTGCCCGACGTCGTCGGTCGCCCGCGGGCGGAGGCCGAGGACACCCTGCGCGACGCCGGCTTCGAGGTCGGCACGACCGAGCGCGAGAGCGCCGACGCCGATCCCGGCACGGTGCTGGAGCAGGACCCGGCCGCCGGGGCGCAGGCCGCGAAGGGCGACCGGGTCACGCTCGTCGTCGCGACCGCCCCGCCCGAGGTCGAGGTCCCGGGGGTCGTCGACGAGGACGAGGACACCGCCCGCCAGGCGCTCGAGGACGCCGGCTTCGAGGTCCGCGTCGTCGACGAGCCCGCGGACACGCCCGACGCCGACGGCGTCGTCACGGGGCAGGACCCCGGCCCCGGGGAGACCGCGGAGCCGGGCAGCCGGGTGACCATCACCGTCGGCCGCTTCGAGCCGGCGCTGGACCCGGACCCCGAGCCGACCGCCACGACGACGCCGGAGCCGCCGGCGTGAGGGTTGCGGTCCTGCACGGCGGCCGCTCGTCCGAGCATCCCGTCTCGCTGGCCTCGGCCGAATCGGCGATCGGCGCGATCGCCGCGGCCGGCCACGAGGCGGTGCCGGTGCTGCTCGAGCGCGGCGGCGCCTGGCTGGGGCCCGACGGCATGCGGCTCGCGCTGGACCCGGGCGCCGGCCTGCTCGGCGTCGACGTCGCCTTCCCCGTGCTGCACGGCCCGTACGGCGAGGACGGCACGGTCCAGGGCCTGCTCGAGCTGCTCGACGTGCCCTACGTGGGCGCCGGCGTGCTGGCCTCGTCGCTGTGCATGGACAAGGTGGTCTTCAAGGACGTGCTCGCCGCCACCGGCGTGCCGCAGGTCGGCTACCTCGCCGTGCGCGAGGCACGCTGGCGCGAGCAACCCGGCGCCGTCCGCGAGGAGCTCGCGGCGCTCGGGCTGCCGCTGTTCGTGAAGCCCGCGCGGCTGGGCTCCTCCGTGGGGATCGCGAAGGTCCGGTCGGACGACGACGAGCTCGCCGCGGCGCTCGAGGGCGCGTTCGCGCACGACGACCTCGTCATCGTCGAGGCCTTCAGCGGCGGTGTCGAGGTCGAGTGCGCGGTGATCGGCCTGCACGAGGCCGAGGCGTCGGTTCCCGGCGAGGTCGTCCTCCTCGGCGGCGCCGAGTGGTACGACTACGAGGCCAAGTACTCCGACGGCGGCATGCGCCTGCAGGTGCCGGCGCGGATCCCCGGTGAGGCCGCCGACACGGTGCGCCGGCTCGCCGTCGAGACGTTCCTCCGCGTGGGCTGCGCGGGGCTGGCCCGCGTCGACTTCTTCGTCGAGGACGGCGGCCGCGTCCTCGTCAACGAGCTCAACACGCTTCCGGGGATGACGCCGACGTCGGCGTTCCCGAAGCTGTGGGAGGCGACGGGCGTGCCGTGGCCCCAGGCGGTCGACCGGCTGCTCGCGCTCGCGCTCGAGCGGCACGCGGCGGACCGCCGCCACGCGCACTGACGACCTCCGGAGAGGGTCAGCGCGCCTTCGGCGCCGAGAGCGTGACCTGCGTGATGCCGACGCTGTCCTCCTCCGGCGGGAGCTTCGTGATCCACACGAGGTAGTACCGGTAGCGCTCGTCGCCCGTGTCGAGCTCGAAGCGCTGCTTGCGCTTCTCCACGGTGCCGCCGCCGGCCTCGGTCCAGACGTCGCTCGGCCACCGGTCGGCCGGCGGGCGCTCGGTCGCCGCATAGAGCTCCATCTCCCAGCCCGGCTTCCGCGTCTGGATCTCAAGTGCGCGGCCGCTGACGCCGGGGTCGGCGTCGACGTAGAGCCCGACGCCCGGCTCGCCCGTCGGCTTGTTGAGTGTGTCGTTCTGGTAGCCCTCGGTCGTCCACTCCGTGCCCGGATCCTGGTCGACGGCGAGGGGCGCCTGGTCCGAGTGCTCCTCCTGGTCGCCGAGCGGGTCGAAGTCGTTGGCCGAGGTGCGCTTGACCGACACGATCTGCTCGCCGGGCGCCGGCGTGCTCGTGCCGCCGCTGCGGCCGCGCTGCGTGCGCTCGGCGGCCTCACGCGTCAGCAGATAGAGCGCCGCGCCGCCCACCGCGACCATCAGCAGCAGGAGCAGCAGCGGCACCCGCAGCCGCATGCGCAGCGGCAGGCGCCGGCGCGTGCCCGCCGGCAGCGTGCGCAGGACCGCGGTGGCCTCGCCGGTCGAGGTCCCCGTGCGCGAGGCCTCGGTCGCCAGCGCGTCCTCGAGGTCGAGCTCGAGCAACCGCGCGTCCGGGTGGCGGTTCGCGAGGTCCTTGTCCGTCATGCGGTCGAGCACCGCGGCGAGGCGGGCGGAGACCTCGGGGCGCATCACCTGGACGTCCGGGATGTCCTCGCGCACGTGCTTCATCGCGACCGAGACCTGGTTCTCGCCGTGGAACGGGACGTCGCCCGTGAGCATCTCGTAGAGCACGATGCCGAGCGAGTAGATGTCGGACTGGCCGTCGACGTCGTGGCCGAGCGCCTGCTCGGGCGAGACGTAGTCCGTCGTGCCGAGGACGCGGCCGTCCGCGGTCAGCCCCTCCTCCTCGAGCGACCGCGCGATGCCGAAGTCGGTGACCTTGGCGGAGCCCTCCTCGTCGACGAGGACGTTCTGCGGCTTGATGTCGCGGTGGACGATGCTCCGCGCGTGCGCGGCGCCGAGGGCGCGGGCGATCTCGATCGCGTAGGCGATCGCCTCGTCGATCGGCAGCCGCCCCATGCGGCGGATGCGCTCCTTGAGCGTCTCGCCCTCGACGTACTCGAAGACGATGTAGGGCCGGCCGTCCTCCTCGCCCGCGTCGATCACGCCGACGATGTGCGGGTGGTTGAGCTGGGCGACGGAGCGGGCCTCGCGGCGGAAGCGCTCCAGCTGGTCGGAGTCCGACGCGATCTCGCGATGCATGAGCTTCACCGCGACCTGGCGCTCCAGCGTCATGTCGAAGGCGCGGTAGACCGTCGACATCCCACCGGCGCCGATCTGGGCGTCGAGGCGATAGCGACCGTTGAGGCACGTGCCGACCAGCGTGCTCATGAGCGTGCGCATATTGTGGCCGATGACGGCGGCGTCGAGGAGGCGCGTCTCACGGGAACTCATGGTGACTTCGCCGCGCGGCCGCGAACACCTACACGGCACGATGGAATGACCGCCGGGCTCGTGGCGTCTGGAGGAATGGCGGCCCCTTCGGACAACCCAGACAGCGCCGGATGCTCGTGGCGTGGGGTCGCGCCCGGCGCGCCTGGGTGGCCGCCACCGGAGACGGGAGCCCGCTGCGCGCCGCGGGCTCCCGTCACCGGGCCCGTACGAGCAGCGTCTGCGCGGACCGCCCCAGCCGGCCCGCCTCGTCGCTCAGCACCGCCTCCGCGAGGCCGACGCCCAGCGTGCCCGGCCGTGTCACCGCGTCCAGGCAGACCCATTCGCCGGCCGGCTCGCGCGTGAGGTGGACGGTGAGCTCGGTGTTGATGAACAGGAAGCGGCGGAAGTCCAGCGCGCAGCTCACTCCGTTGCCCGAGTCCGCGGCGACGAGGACGCGGGCCAGCGGCGACGTCGGCTCGCCCGCCACGAGCGGCTGGCGCATCCGCAGCCAGACCACGGCCGGACCGGCGTCGAGGAACGAGCCGGACAGGAAGCGGTAGTCCATCGCGGTGTGGTACCCGACCGCCTCGCCCGTGGGGAAGAACGGACGCTCGGTCCCGTGCTCGGGCGGTGGCGGCGGCGGGTCCTCGGGCACGACGACGGCGTCCTCGTCGCGGCGTAGCCGCCACGCCGTCGCACGCGCCAGCTCCTCGCCGCCCTCGGCGCCCTGCAGCGAGGCCTGCGCGAGCTCGACGTTGCGCCCCGGCCGCGCGACGCTCGCGGAGACGGTGAGCGGCGCCAGCGGCACCGGCCGCAGGACCTCGATCGTGATCCGGCCGACGAGCCAGCCGTCGCGCTCGAGCGCCTGCCCGAGCAGCGCCGCCGGCGGGCCGGCGTGCTGGGCCCCCGCATCCCACGGGCCGCGCGTGAGCTCGGAGGGGTGCAGCACGTCGCCGTCGCGCCGGTAGAAGGCCGTCACGGCACCTGAGTCTGAAGCGCCGCGGCTCAGCGCGGATCAGCAGGCGTCGGCCGCCGCGCCGGCGGCCTCGGGACGGAGGCCGCGCGCCGCGAGCTGCTCGCGCAGCCGCAGCAGGGCGAGGTCCTTCGCCTTCGCCTCGAG
>OBLS010000388.1_pt1 | contig 15495 bp, 16 predicted proteins | sample 1519901 | NCBI WGS metagenome assembly OBLS01 (sample SAMEA3113585, study PRJEB22503) | soil metagenome | reverse complement strand
CCAAGTGGCGATCTCGTCGCCGCGGACGCCAACGCGTCGCGTGCACGTCTCGTCGCCTCGACGCTCCAACGCCTCCGCGTGGACGGGCGCGTTCTCGTCCAGGACGCGCGACGGCCGGCCCTCGCGGCGACGTTCGATGCCGTGCTCGTCGACGCGCCCTGTTCCGGACTTGGCTCCGCGAGACGCTGTGGCGCCCGGAGAAGGATGAGCTCTCGTCGCTGGCACGACTGCAGGTGGCCATCGTGGCGGGTGTCGCCGACGTGGTTCGTAGAGGCGGCCGCCTCGTCTACAGCGTGTGCACCTTTCCCCGGGCCGAAACCGACGCGGCCTGCGACGCGATCCTCCGACACCGGCCCGATCTCGAGCCGCTCGAGCTCCGGGGACCGAACGGCCCGGCGGCCCGGATCCGGTTGTGGCCGCATCGGCACGGCTGCGATGCGATGTTCGTCGCGGGGTTTCGTCGCCGAACGACGCCCCACTAGAATCCGCCCCGATGCGCACCGAGGCGACCCGGAGGAGGCACGAAGCCGGCGCAGACGTAAAGCACGCACCGGCGTGTGCCGACTCCATCTATGTCGCCCTCGCCGAGGTCGACGCCCACCCCCCGCGGAGCGACTGAGAGATGCCCGAGACCATCCTGGTCGTCGACGACGACCCAGATATTGCGCGGTTCGTCGAGGTCAACCTGCGGAGCGCGGGATACGACGTCTCGGTCGCGTCGGACGGGGAGCAGGCGCTCGAGAAGGCCGCCGCGCTCCGTCCGGACCTCGTCCTGCTCGACGTGATGATGCCGCGGATCGACGGGTTCGAGGTCGCCCAGCGTCTCCGACGGAACCCGCAGACCGCCAGCACCTCGATCATCATGCTCACGGCGAAGGCGCTCTCCACGGACAAGGTATTGGGACTCACCGCCGGCGCCGACGACTACATCATCAAGCCGTTCGACCCGATCGAGCTCCTCGCCCGGGTCAAGGGCACCCTCCGGCGTGCCAAGGAGATGCGGAACCTCTCACCCCTCACGGGACTTCCCGGCAACATCCGGATCCAGGAGGAGATCGAGCGCAACGTCCGCGACGACCGCCCGTTCGCGGTTGTGTACAGCGACCTCGACAACTTCAAGGCGTACAACGACGAGAAGGGGTTCGTCCGCGGCGACCGGTTGATCCAGGCCACGGCGCGGATCATCCAGGACGCGGTCGTCGAGTTCGCTGGGACCGATGGGTTCGTCGGCCACGTCGGAGGCGACGACTTCGTGGCAGTCGTGCCGCCTGAGAGCGCGGAGGACATCGCCAAGCGAATCGTCGAACGCTTCGACGGCGACATCCACGAGTTTTACGAGCGCGAAGACATCAAGCGCGGCTACATCGAGGTCGAGGACCGCAAGGGCGTGATGCAGAAGCTCCCGCTCGCGGGCATCTCGGTGGGGATCGCGACGACCGAGGTTCGCCGGTTCGAGCACTACGGCGAGGCGGTCGCGGTCGCCACCGAGATGAAGCAGTTCGCCAAGCGCGAGCCGCGCTCGTGGTACGCGATCGACCGCCGCAAGATCGACTAGAGGCGACGTTGGGCGGGCTGCGACCCGCCCAACGCGGGCCTATACTTCCGACGAACAGCTCGTCTTCGGGGCGGGGTGCAAGTCCCCACCGGCGGTGAGAGTCCGCGACCTCCCGGGAGCCACTCGGGGGTTGATCCGGTGAGATTCCGGAACCGACCGTGAGAGTCGGGATGGGAGAGGACGGGTGTCGCCTTCGGCGCGTGATCGTCGCCGCGCGACTCCTTTCCTTGCGCATCCGCCTCGGGAATGGAGTGAACGTTGTCCGACGAGGCGTACATCGGACGAGCGTTGGCGCTCGCCGAACGGGGACGCGGTCTCGTGTCTCCCAACCCGATCGTCGGCGCCGCCGTCGTCTCCGCCTCGGGGGCCCTCGCCGGCGAGGGCTGGCACGAAGGCCCCGGAACCGCACACGCGGAGGTCGTCGCGCTCCGCGAAGCGGGGGAGGCCGCCCGCGGCTCCACGCTCTACACCTCGCTCGAGCCGTGTGTCCACACCGGTCGGACGCCACCGTGCGTCGAAGCGATCGTCGCCGCCGGTGTGGCGCGGGTCGTCTCGGCGATGCGCGATCCGAACCCGATCGTCGACGGCCGCGGATTTGCGGAGCTCGAACGGAACGGGGTCGAGGTTCGACACGGCGTCCTGGCAGATGAGGCGGCTCGGCAGAACGAAGCGTTCGTGAAGCACGTTCGGACCGGCCTCCCGTTCGTCACGTGGAAGATGGCCGCGTCGCTCGACGGCAAGGTGGCGGCGCGGGACGGCTCGTCCCGGTGGATCACCGGCGAGTCGGCGCGTGCCGACGTGCACCGCCTGCGGGCGTGGTCGGACGCGATCGTCGTCGGCGCCGGAACGGCGCTGATCGATGACCCGTCGCTCACCGTTCGGGAGCCCGGGTACCGGGGCCGGCCACCGCTGCGCGTCCTGGTCGACGGGCGAGGGCGGGTTCCCGCTACGGGAGACCTGTTCGACGACGCCGCCCCGACGCTCGTCGCGACGACGGACCTCGCGCCGCCGGAACGACGTGACGAGTGGGAAGACTCCGGCGCGGAGGTGGTCGTGCTCGCGGCGGAGGGCGATCGAGTGCCGATCGGCGAGCTCGTCTCCCTTCTCGGCAAACGTGACCTGCAGGGCGTGCTGCTCGAAGGTGGACCGACGCTGGCGTTCGCCGCCATCGAGGAGGGCGTGGTCGACAAGGTCGTCTTGTATCTCGCGCCGAAGCTGATCGGCGGGGTGGACGCGCCGACGGTGCTCGGCGGGCGAGGGTTCGCGCCGATCTCGAGCGCCGCGCGCCTGCGCGTTCGATCGTTCGACCCGATCGGCGAGGACCTGAAGGTGGAGGCGGATGTTCACCGGGATCGTTGAGGAGCTCGGCGTCGTGCGCCACATCGACGGCACACGAATGACCGTCGGCTGCCGAACGGTGACCGCCGACTCGGAGGTGGGGTCGTCCGTCGCGGTGAACGGGGTGTGCCTGACGGCCGTCGACCGCTCCGACGCGCACCTGGCATTCGACCTTTCGCAGGAGACGCTCCGGCGAACCAGCTTGTCACGCCTCCGAGACGGCGACGGCGTGAACCTCGAGCGTCCGCTGCGGCTCGTCGCGCGGCTGGGGGGGCACCTCGTCCAGGGCCATGTCGACGGCGTCGGCGAGATCTGGGGGGTCGAGCCCGACGCCGAGGGCGGCGTTTGGCTCACGGTGCGAACGCCGGCGGAGCTGCGTCGGTTCGTCGTCGAGAAGGGCTCGGTGTGCGTCGACGGCGTGAGTCTCACCGTCGCCGCCCTCGACACGACTGCCTTCTCGGTGGCCCTGATCCCGCACACGCTCGCCGTGACGGTGCGAACGCCGGCGGAGCTGCGTCGGTTCGTCGTCGAGAAGGGCTCGGTATGCATCGACGGCGTGAGTCTCACCGTCGCCGCCCTCGACACGGCCGTCTTCTCGGTGGCCCTGATCCCGCACACGCTGGCCGTGACGACGCTCGGGTCCGCGCGAGGCGGCGACGTCGTGAACCTGGAGGTGGACGTGATCGCCAAGTACGTCGAGGCGCTGCTCGCAGATAGGACAACGAGCCAAGCGAGCGTCGTGCGGCCGGCGCGAGAGGGGAGGACCGCATGACAGAGATGCCCGACCGAGTGGATCCGGCGCGCCCGGTGACGGAAGCGAACGCTGTCGGACCCTCGGGACACGGCACCGACGCGTTCTCGACCATCCCGGAGGCTCTGGACGACATCCGGCAGGGGAAGATCGTGATCGTCGTCGACGACGCCGATCGCGAGAACGAAGGCGACTTCGTGATGGCCGCCGAGAAGGCCACGCCGGAAGCGATCAACTTCATGGTGACGCACGGCCGGGGGATCGTCTGCATGCCGGTGACCCAGCAGCGGCTGGAGGAGCTCCGGATCCCGTTGATGGTTTCGAAGAACAACGAGAGCCACGGCACCGCGTTCGCCGTCTCGATCGACATCCGCGGAAGAACGACGACGGGCACGAGCGCATTCGACCGGGCCGAGACGGTCCGTTCGGTCACCGAGCCCAATCTGAGATCCGACGACGTTCGCATGCCCGGCCACGTGTTCCCGCTGATGGCGCAGGAGGGCGGGGTGCTTCGGCGCGCCGGTCACACCGAGGCGGCCGTGGATCTCGCGCGGCTCGCCGGCCTGTACCCGGCGGGGGCGTTGTGCGAGGTGCTGCACACCGACGGCACGATGGCGCGGCTGCCGGAGCTCGTCCGCGTCGCGAACGACCACGACCTCAAGATCATCTCGATCGCCGACCTGATCGAGTACCGGCGGCGTCGGGAGCAGCTCGTGGATCGCACCGCCGAAGCGGTCATCCCCACCGAGCACGGCGAGTTCACGGCGTACACGTACGAGAGCCTCGTCGACGGGCGCGTTCACGTCGCGCTCGTCCTCGGCGAGGTCGGCGACGGTGAGCGGATCCTCGTCCGCGTCCACTCGGAATGCCTCACGGGGGACGTGTTCGCGTCGCTCCGATGCGACTGCGGCGAACAGCTCCGCTCCGCGATCGAGCAGATCGGAGAAGACGGTCGCGGCGTCGTTCTGTACATACGAGGCCACGAGGGCCGGGCGATCGGCCTCACCCACAAGCTCCGGGCGTACCAGCTCCAGGAGCGAGGGCGCGACACCGTAGAAGCGAACGTGGAGCTTGGGTTCCCTGCCGATCCCCGCGACTACGGCATCGGCGCGCAGATCCTCGTCGACCTCGGCGTTCGAAGCATGCGGCTCCTCACCAACAATCCCTCCAAGCGCGCGGGCCTGGAGGGATACGGGCTGTCGATCGTCGAGCGCGTTCCGCTCGAGACGCACCCGAACGCCCGCAACATCGAGTATCTGCGGACGAAGCGCGAGAAGCTCGGTCACCTGCTCGACGGGCTCGAGGCCCTGGGCGCCGAGGAGGTCAGGTGAGGGAGATCCGCGGCGAGTTCCTGGCCCGTGGTCGACGGTTCGCGCTCGTCGTCTCCAGGTTCAACGAGATCGTTACCGGCAAGCTGCTCGCCGGCGCGATCGAATGCCTCCGCGCGCACGGCGTCGACGAAGATGACCTGGTCGTCGCGTGGGTTCCTGGCGCCTTCGAGCTTCCGATTGCGGCTCGGCGTGCGGCGGCGTCCGGGTACGACGCCGTGATCTGTCTCGGTGCCGTGATCCGCGGCGAGACGGCGCATTTCGAGCACGTCGCCGGGCAGGCGGCGAACGGCATCCGAGCCGCGGCCGACGAGACCGGGGTGCCGGTCATCTTCGGCGTCCTCACGACCGACACGTTCGAGCAGGCGATGGACCGCTCGGGCGGAAAGCAGGGGAACAAAGGCTGGGACGCGGCGATGGCGGCCATGGAGACGGCATCCGTGCTCGAGCAGTTCCCGAAGGAAGCGGGCGGATGATCGTCGACAAGCCGTGGGGCAAGGTCGTCACCTACGCGCTCAACCAGCCGAGCTCCGTGCGTGTGATCACGGTCGAGTCCGGACAGGAGACGAGCGTTCACTACCATCAGATGCGCGACGAGATGTGGATCGTGCTCGACCCGGGATTGACCGTCCAGATCGGAAACAAGGTCGTCGAGGCGACGCCCGGCGAGGAGTTCATCGTCTCCGCCGAGACGACGCACCGCATCACCAACCATGGTGACGCTCGTGGGCGCGTGCTCGAGATCGCCTACGGCTACACGACCGAGGACGACACGCTCCGCCTCCAGGATGACTACGGACGCTCCCTCCAACCGGACTGGTGATGGCGTCGTGTGAGCCGTGAACTCCCTCCGTCCTCTGGGCGCGGACGGATTGAGCGCGTCAAAGGGCCGTGCTAGGCTCCGCGCCGCCGACGCGCTCGAGCAGCGCGCGACGCGAGGCACGCAACAGGAGGCATCGGTTGGCAGAGCAGGGCACCGTCAAGTGGTTCAGCAACGAGAAGGGCTTCGGCTTCATCTCGCGTGAAGGTCAGGACGACGTGTTCGTTCACTTCTCCGCGATCCAGGGCGAGGGATACCGCTCGCTCACCGAGGGTCAGGCGGTCGAGTTCGACGTCGTCGACGGCCCCAAGGGCAAGCAGGCCGCCAACGTTCGGCCCGTCTAGATTCGGTACGCGCGACGGTTCCGAACCTCGACACCCCCACGGACCCGCACCTATACTTTTCCGCAGCGGTTCGCCGTGTTCCACCGGAGGCACCGGGATGCGCCCGGTGCCTTTTCCTCGGACGGGAGGTGATGCGGGGTCTCGGCTGATCCACGGATAAACGACCGGATCCGATCGGCGCAGGTGCGTCTGGTGGGTCCGGACGGAGCCCAGATCGGCATCGTCTCCACGCAGGAGGCGCTGCGGCAGGCCCAGGAGCTCGATCTCGACCTCGTCGAGGTCGCGCCGCAGGCGAACCCGCCCGTCGCGAGGATCATGGATTACGGCAAGTTCAAGTACGAACGCGACATCCGGCTCAAGGAGGCGCGGAAGAAGCAGGCCAGGGTCGAGGTCAAGGAGATCAAGTTCCGGCCGAAGATCGACCCACACGACTACGAGACCAAGAAGGGCCACGTCGTCCGGTTCCTGAACGCGGGCGCGCGGGTCAAGGTGACGATCATGTTCCGGGGGCGGGAGATGGCCCACACGGAGCTCGGGCGACGGATCCTGGACAGGTTGGTCGGCGACCTCGGCGACATGGCCACGGTGGAGGCATCACCCAAGCAGGACGGACGCAACATGGTGATGGTGATCGCGCCGACGAAGAAGCACGCCGAGCAACGAAGCGCCGCGAGGCCCGCGACTGCACCGGCGCCCTTCGAATGAACCAGAGGGAACGAACATGAAACAGAAGACGCATCGGGCTGCTGCCAAGCGGTTCCGCATCACGCGGACGGGCAAGATCCTTCACCGCAAGGCGACGGGCAACCACATGCTGACGAAGAAGCGGAGCAACCGGCGCCGCCGCGTCGAGGGGATGGCCTCGGTGACGGCAGAACGCACGAACATCCGCCGGCTGCTCGGGAAGTAGGGGACGGATGGCACGCGTCAAGCGTTCGGTCCACGCCAAGAAGAAGCGCCGTGAGGTGCTTCGCAAGGCCAAAGGCTACTTCGGCTCCCGTTCGCGGCGGTACCGGATGGCCAAGGAGCAGCTGCTGCACTCGGGGCAGTACGCATATCGCGACCGCCGTGACCGCAAGGGTCAGTTCCGCAGGCTGTGGATCGCCCGGATCGGCGCGGGCGCGCGCCAGAACGGGCTCTCGTACTCGCAGCTGATCCACGGGCTGCAGCGCGCCGGCGTCGAGCTGGACCGCAAGGCGCTCGCCGACCTCGCCGTCTACGACCCGGCGGCGTTCGCGCAGCTCGTGCAGACGGCCAAGGACGCGCTCGCCGCCTGAGCTCGGCCGAGTCCCGGAAACGTGGCGACGGCTGCCGGTCGCGCCCGAGCGGCCCGCTAGGATTCCCCGTCGACAGCGGCTCGGCCCTGGGGAACGCGTGATCACCTCGATCCGAAACGAGCGGGTCGCCGCCGCGCTCCGCCTGAAGAAACGGGCCTTCCGCGAACGCGAACGGTGCTTCCTGGTCGAGGGCGCACAGGCCGTCGGTGAGGCGCTCTCGAACCGACCCGGCCTCATCAGGCTCTACCACTCCGACCCCGACCACCCGCTCGTCGAACGCGCTCGTCGGTCCGGCGTCGAGCTCGTGCACGTGAGTGAGACGATCGTCGAGCGGCTGACGTCGACGGTGACACCCCAGGCGCTCGTCGGCATCGCGCCGTTCGTGGATCTCGAGCTCGCGTCGATCAGCGAGCCGGAACGCTGCGTCGCCGTGTTGCACGCTGTCCGAGATCCCGGCAACGCCGGGACCGTCGTGCGCTCCGCCGACGCAGCCGGCGCAGGTGGCGTCGTGTTCACGTCGGGATCCGTCGACGTGTACAACCCGAAGACGGTGCGCGCGACCGCGGGATCGCTCTTCCACCTGCCGATCGTTCGAGGCGTCGAGACGGATGCCGCGATCGCGCTTCTGCGCGATCGCGGCATGCGCGTCCTGGCCATGGATGCGTCCGGCGACACCGACCTGTACGAGCTCGACCTGACCGATCCCGTGGCGTTCGTCTTCGGGAACGAGGCGTGGGGACTTCCGATGGAGATCGCCGAGCTCGCGGACGCGACCGTTCGCGTTCCGATCGCCGGGCGCGCCGAATCGCTCAACCTCGCCGCCGCGGCGACGATCTGCTTGTTCGAGTGGGCGAGACACCTGCGAGAGGGTCGTCGCGCCGTCCTGGAGACGATCGTCGCGGCCGCCGCTCACGACATCCGCTCGCCGCTCACCGCGATGAAGGGGTTCGGTCACGCGCTGGCGACGCGATGGGATCAGATGACCGAAGAGGAACGCACGTTGATGCTGACGGGGATCGTCTACGACACCGACAGGCTGAACGCGATCCTCCGCCAGCTCGTCGACGCCGCGCGCCTGGCGGCAGGTTCGCTCGACCTGTATCCGGAGCGAACGGACCTGGGCCGGCTCGTCCAGCAGGTCGCGGAATCGCTCGGGCGTGATCCGGAGCATCCACCGATCGAATGGAAGCACGGCGAGGTAGAGGCATTCGTCGACGGCGATCGGCTGCGGCTGGTGCTCGAGGCGTTCATCGAGTCGGTCGTGTGGTGGACCAACGATGGTCCCGTGTCCGTCGAGGCGGCCATGCGTGACGGCAGACTCGTCCTCACCGTGTCGCGGGGAGGGACCGACCTCGGGCAGGACGAGGCGGAGCGGCTCTTTCGGCCCCGCGCGCCGGGCGCCGGCACCGGGAGCAAGATCGGGCTGTTCGTCGCGCTCGGCATCGCCGAGGCGCAAGGAGGAACCGCCGAGGTCCGAGCAGACGGGCGTCTGTCCTTCATCCTCGACGTGCCGGCCGCGGTACAGGGGTTCTCAGACCGAAGCGACGGCTAGACTCGCCGGACCATGGACCCGAACGAGGCGCGTTCGATCGCCGACGCCGAGCTCGAGCGCGGCCTCCGGTCGTTCGCGGAAGCGGGATCGATCGACGAGCTCGAAGCGGCGAAGACCGCGATCCTCGGGCGAAAGAGTCGGCTCTCAGATGTTCAGAGGTCAATCGGATCGGTGTCGCGCGACGAGCGCGGCGAGCTCGGCAAGCGCGTCAACGAGGTGTTCGCCGACCTCCGGAGCGCATACGACGCGCGCCGAACCGAGCTCGAGCTCGAGCTCGGTTCAGAGATCCTCGACGCCGATGCCGTCGACGTGACGCTTCCCGGCAGACGACCGCGCCCCGGATCGCTCCATCCACTCACGTTGGTCGAGCAGCGGATGGTCCAGATCTTCACGCGGATGGGCTATCGCGTCGCGGAGGGGCCCGAGGTCGAGGATGAATGGCACAACTTCGAAGCCCTCAACATCCCCCCCGACCACCCCGCCCGCACGTTGAAGGATTCGCTGTACGTCGACGTCGATGCGCTGCTGCTGCGGACCGAGACGAGCGCCGTGCAGATCCGAACGATGCAATCGCAGGAGCCCCCGGTGTACATCGTGGCGCCCGGGCGCGTGTACCGGCGCGAGGCGCACGATGCGACGCACAGCTCGGTGTTCCATCAGTTGGAGGGGCTTGCCGTCGACGAGGGCATCACGTTCGCGGATCTGAAGGGGACGCTCCACGCGTTTGCGAAGGAGATGTTCGGATCGGACGTGCGCGTCCGGATGAAGCCCGACTACTTCCCGTTCGTCGAGCCCGGGTGCGATCTCGCGGTGTCCTGCTTCGTGTGTGGAGGCACCGGGTGCTCGGTCTGCGGCAACGGATGGCTCGAGCTCCTCGGCGCCGGCATGGTTCATCCGACGGTCCTGGAGAACGGCGGCTACGACTCGGAGCGGTACACGGGGTTCGCGTTCGGGATCGGGATCGAGCGGGTGGCGATGCTCCTGTACGGCGTGAACGACCTGCGTCTGTTCACCGAAGGCGACGTCCGGTTCCTCCAGCAGTTCGAGGGCGCAGTGTGAAGATATTCGTGCCGTGGCTGCGCGATCTCTGTCCGACGGAGCTCGACGCCGAGGAGCTCGCGGAGCTTCTCACCAGCAAGGGCGCCGAGGTCGAATCGATCGACCGGCCCTGGCGGGGGCTCTCCGGCGTGGTCGTCGCGCGCGTCGTCGAGGTGCGCGACCACCCCAACAGCGACACGCTCTGCGTGGCGCGCGTGCAGACCGGCTCGGGAGACCTCGAGGTCGTCGTGGGCGTCCGGAACCTGCAGCCGGGCGATCTGGTGCCGCTCGCGCCGCCGGGGTCACGGGTGCCGGCGTTGCCCCAGCCGCTGGGGGCGCGAGAGATCCGCGGCGTCGTGTCGAACGGAATGCTGTGCGCCCCGGACGAGCTTGCCATCTCGCCGTCCCACGATGGAATCCTGATCGCGGCGTCGTGTCGAACGGAATGCTGTGCGCTCCGGACGAGCTTGCCATCTCGCCGTCACACGATGGGATTCTGATCCTACCGGCGGACCTCGAGCCCGGGGCGGACGTCGCGGCGACGTTCGGCCTCTCCGGTGAGGTCCTCGACGTCGAGGTCACGCCGAATCGCGGGGACCTTCTCTCGGTGATCGGGGTCGCCAGGGAGGTCGCGGCGGCGACGGGTACGCCGCTCGTCGCGCCGAACGTGCGCGTCGACGAGGCCGACGAAATCGTCGAGGGCGTAGCGACCATCGAGATCGACGACCTCGACCGGTGCCCGCGGTATCGCGCGCGGATCCTGCGGGACGTTCGGCACGTCACCGCGCCGATCGCCGCGCAGGCACGTCTCACCGCATCCGGGATGCGGCCGATCTCTGCGGCGGTCGACGCGACGAACTACGCGATGCTCGAGATCGGACAGCCGCTCCACCCGTTCGACCTGTCACTGCTGAAGGGACCGGGCATCGTGGTCCGTCGCGCGAAGCAGGGCGAACGCATGATCACCCTCGACGGCATCGAGCGGACGTTCACCGACGACGACCTGTTGATCTGCGACGCGGAGCGTCCGGTCGGCGTAGGTGGGGTGATGGGAGGCGAGCTCGCAGAGATCTCGCCCTCGACGACCGACGTCCTGCTCGAAGCCGCTTCGTTCCAGCGTGAGGGGATCCAGCGGACGAGACGCCGCCTCGCGCTCTCGACGGAGGCGTCGACGCGGTTCGAGCGAGGCGTCGATCCCGAGGCCGTGGTGACGGGAGGGGATCGTGCGTGCCGGCTGATGGTCGAGTGGTGCGATGCCTCGGTGCTCCGCGGAGCGCTCGACGTCGGCGACCCGCCGAGACGGCAATGGGTATCGATGCGGGCGTCCCGCTCGTCGGCGATCATCGGATACGAGGTCTCCGTGTCCGACGCCGAGGGCGTCTTCGATCGGCTCGGGATGGCCCACGAACGAGCGGACGAGGACACGATCCGCGTCGAGGCGCCCGGGTACCGCTTCGACCTGGAACGCGAGGTCGATCTCATCGAAGAGGTCGTGCGCGTACAGGGGTACGACCGCGTCGGCTCGACGCTTCCCGCGATCAGGCAGCCGGGCGGCGTTCCCGAGCGGTACGCGTTCGTCGAACGGATCCGCCTGGCGATGACCCGCGCCGGGCTTCGCGAGGTACGCCTGATGCCGTTCCTCTCCGACAAGGAGCTCCGGCTGTTCGGAGGCGGAGACGCCGTTCGGATCACCAACCCCTTGCAGGCGGATGACGGGCTGCTGAGAACGCAGCTCCTTCCGGGACTGCTTCGGGTTGCCAGGCGGAACACGTACCGCCAGGTGCGGCAGGTCGCGATCTTCGAGGTGAGCCCGCGCTTCCGCCTCGTCTCAGGCACGGTGGACGAACGACTGAGCGTCGCGTTCGTGATGACCGGCAGCCCCGACGAGTCATGGCACACCGCGCGCCGCGAGTTCAACGTCTTCGACGCGAAGGGCGTCGTCGAGGGGCTCCTTGCGGCAGTCGGCGTCGCGTGGGCGGCGGGTGACCGAGCGGGTGCGCCATTCCATCCGGGCAGGTCCGCGCACGTCCTTGCCGGCTCGCAGACGGTCGGCGTGTTCGGCGAGCTGCACCCGTCGGTCGCGGCCGCGTTCGATCTCACCGGGCGGGTCGCCGTTGGTGAGCTCGACGTCGATTCGATCGCCGATCGCGCGACGGACATGCCTCAGGTGAGCGACGTGCCGCGCTTCCCGCCTGTGCGCCGCGACCTGGCGTTCGTCGTCGACGCCTCGACGCAAGCCGGCCGATTGCACGCGGCGCTCGAGGAAGCCGGCGGCGACCTCGTCGACTCGGTTTTCCTGTTCGACGTGCACGCGGGGCGCGCGACGGGCATGCCGCAGGTGAGCGACGTGCCGCGCTTCCCGCCGGTGCGCCGCGACCTGGCGTTCGTCGTCGACGCTTCGATGCAAGCCGGCCGGTTGCACGCGGCGCTCGAGGAAGCCGGCGGCGACCTCGTCGACTCGGTCGTCCTGTTCGACGTGCACGCGGGGCCGCCGCTGCCCGACGGCAAGAAGAGCCTGGCCTTCTCGGTCGACCTTCGGGCGTCGGATCGGACCCTCACCGACGCCGAAGCCAGCGACGTCGTCGCCGCGATCGCCGAGCGGCTGGCGCGCGATTTCGGCGCCGAACTGCGCTCGTCGTAGGCCGTCCGAGCGGCGGAAACCGGCCCGGGCATAGACTTGTCCGATGCAACGCGACGTCCTGTCCGTCGACGACCTCTCATCCGAGGAGGTCACACGCCTCCTCGATCTCTCCCAGAAGGTCAAGGCGCATCCGGGCGATTACGGCGAAGCGCTCAAGGGCCGCTCCGTCGCTCTGATCTTCGAGAAGCCGTCCACCCGAACACGCGTGTCGTTCGAGCTCGCCGTTGCCGCGACCGGAGGGCATGCCGTGACGCTCTCGGCATCCGAGCTGCAGCTCGGGCGGGGCGAGACGATCGAGGACACGGGCCGCGTCCTGTCGCGCTACGTCGACGCGATCGTCCTTCGCACGTTCGAGCAGGAGCGGCTCGAGGTACTCGCGCGCGCCGCGTCGGTTCCCGTGATCAACGCGCTCTCGGACTTCGAGCACCCGTGCCAGTGCCTGGCAGACCTGCTCACGGTCCGCGAGGTCAAGGGCGAGCTCGCGGGTCGAACGCTGACGTTCCTCGGCGACGGCAACAACGTCGCGCACTCGCTGCTGCTCGGCGGGGCGAAGACCGGCATGAACATTCGCGTCGCCACGCCGCGCGGGTTCGAGCCCATTCCGTTGATCGTCCAGCGCGCCACCGAGATCGCATCGGAGACCCGGGGGAGCGTCCTCACGACGCACGACGCACGTGAGGCGTGCGCGGGCGCCGACGTCCTGTACACGGACGTGTGGGCGAGCATGGGACAGGAGTCAGAGGCGAGCGAGCGAGCGCTGGTGTTCCAGGCGTATCAGCTCGACGCCGAGAAGGTGTCGCTGGGACGACCGGACGTCACCGTGCTGCACTGCCTTCCCGCGCACCGCGGCCATGAGATCACCGCCGAGGTGATCGACGGTCCGCATTCGGCCGTGTGGGATCAGGCCGAGAACCGTCTGCACACGCAGAAGGCGCTGCTGCTCTGGCTCCTCGGCGCCGCCTGAACGAGGGCTGACGGTGCCGCGCGCGAACGACGCGGTCGAGGCCGTGCTCCTGGAGTACGCCGACCTGCTCGCGATCCTGTCCGAGGACAGGTTCAAGCCGCGTTCGTACGAGAAGGCCGCGCGCGCCGTCGGCGGGTACCACGCCGACATCGGGACGCTCGAGCCCGCTGAGATCCTGAAGATCCCCAACGTCGGCAAGTCGATCGCCGAGAAGATCCAGGAGTTCCTGCGCGAGGGCACGATCGAGACGCTCGAGAGCCTCCGCGCGAAGATCCCGCCGGGCGTTCGGGACATCATCGCCGTCCCCGGCGTCGGACCGAAGAAGGCCATGATCCTGTACCAGGATCTGGGCATCGCGAACATCGAGGACCTTCGCGCGGCCGTCGAGAGCGGCCGGATCGCCGAGCTGAAGGGGTTCGGCGCGAGGACCGAGTCGAACATCCGTCGTGGCCTGGAGCGGCTCCAGCAGCAGACCGGTCGCGCACTCGTCTCCGTCGCCATGGACCTCGCGGAGGACTTCATCGAGCGCATCAGCTCGAGCGTCGACGTCGAGCGGATCGACTACGCGGGATCACTCCGCAGGATGGTCGAGACGATCGGCGACGTCGATCTCCTCGTGGCGAGCGACGACCCGGTGCCGGTGATGGATGCCTTCACCGGCATCGACATCGTCGAACGCGTTCTCGCCAAGGGCGAGGCCAAGTCGAGCGTGCTGACGCGGCAGGGGCTCCAGGTCGACCTCCGCGTCGTCCCCGCTGAGGCGTGGGGCGCCGCGATGATCTACTTCACCGGGTCCAAGGCGCACAACATCCGCATCCGCGAGATGGCCGTTCGCAAGGGCCTGAAGCTGAACGAGTACGGGCTATTCGACGCGAAGTCCGGCACGCTGATCGTCGCCGAGACGGAGCAGGAGGTGTACGAGCGACTCGGCCTCCCGTGGATCCCTCCGACGATGCGCGAGGACCGGGGCGAGGTCGAGGCCGCCCTCGACGGTTCCCTCCCGGACGTTCTGACGCAGAAGCAGCTTCGCGGAGACCTCCATACCCACACGAACCTGACCGACGGGCTCGCGCCTCTCGAGCAGATGCTCGAGACGGCCTCAGCGATGAAGTACGCGTACTACGCGGTCACCGATCATGCGCCGAACCTGTTCATGCAGCGGATGACGGACGAGAAGATGCTCGCCCAACGCGAGCGGCTGCGGAAGCTCCAGCCCAAGTACCCGAAGATGACCTTGCTCCACGGTACGGAGCTGAACATCGACCCCGATGGCAATGTCGATTGGGGACCCGAGTTCCTCGACGGGTTCGACGTGCGCGTCGCGTCCGTGCACTCGATGTTCGGACAGTCGAAGGACGAGATGACCAGGCGCATCGTCCGGGCGATGGAGAACCCATACGTGAACGTGATCGGCCACCCCACCACGCGCAAGATCAACCAGCGACAGCCCGTCGAGTTCGACGTCGACGAGGTCTTCGCGGCCGCCGCGCGGACGGGGACGGCGCTCGAGGTGAACGCCTACCCCGACCGGCTCGATCTCAAGGACGAGCACATCATGTGGGCCAAGCGCTACGGCGTGAAGTTCGCCGTGGACACGGACTCACACGCGACCACGCACCTCGACCACATGAGGTATGGCGTCGCCATGGCGCAGCGCGGGTGGCTGACGAAGGACGATGTGATCAACGCGTGGCCGCTCGGCAAGTTGCGGACGTTCCTGCGGAAGGGCCGGTGAGGCTCGGCGGCAGATTGCCGCGATCGTTCTTCGCGCGGCCGTCGACGGAGGTGGGGCCCGACCTGCTCGGGCGGGTCCTCGTCAGGGTCCTTCCCGACGGGACGCGCCTCGCCGCACGGTTGGTCGAGGTCGAGGCGTACGGGCCGAACGAC
>OBLS010000386.1_pt1 | contig 15531 bp, 13 predicted proteins | sample 1519901 | NCBI WGS metagenome assembly OBLS01 (sample SAMEA3113585, study PRJEB22503) | soil metagenome | reverse complement strand
TCCTCGACCTCCGACCGCAGGCCGGGCTCGACGACGACGCCGCCCGGCACCTGCTGGGCGAGTGCCGCGAGGAAACAGGCAAGCGTCTGCGTCGCGCGCTGGGCGCCGGTCGAGACGACCACTTCGTACTCGCCGCTGAGGCGTGCGCCGATCGCCAGCGCGGCCCGCACACCTTCGGCGGTGAGAACGTCGCCGTCAGCGTCGGTGTGCCGCCGGACCTCGATCTCCCTCCTCACCTGGCCGACGCTAACAACCGCCGTTCCGGCTTGCATTCAGGCGTTTCGTTTACCGAGCGCTTGGTCGTCGGCACCGGCGCATACGGGGCGGATGCCAGAAGACGGCGGCCGCGCTGCAACTGACGTGCTGACCGTCTCGTACCCAACCGCCGAGCTCGAGCGCCGTGCGGCCGAGGCGCACGAGTTGCTCGGTGAGCGCTGCGTCGTCTGTCCGCGCGGCGGCAAGGTCGGCCGGCGCGCCAACGTGGACGCGCCTAGCGCTCCTCTGGCGCCTCGCGGCTGATGTCGGCGACCTGCGCCTGCGTCAGGCGCACGAGATCGGCTGCCTTGATCCGCACCGACCGCTCGTGGGAGCCGGCCTCGAACACGACCGAGTCGCGTTCGGAAAGCCGCAGGTCGAGGATTACCGCGTCTCTCTTGCCGCCGAAAGGCGGCACGGCGCCGAGTTCGAACTCGGCGTAATCGCGGGCGAGATCGTCTTCGGTCGCCAGATGCACTTTCTTGCCGCTCGCTCCTACGAGGTCGCCGACCTTGCGGAGGTCGATCCGCTCCGACGCCGGCAGCACGGCGCGCACATTGCCCTCCGGGGTAGTGACCACGAGGGTCTTCGCCACCTCCGTTGGTGAGACGCCGAGTGCCGCCGCCTCGTCCGCCGCGCGCTCAGTGTGCGCGTGCTCGAGCACGTCGAAGTCGAGCCCGGCCTCGTCGAGAAAGCTCGTCACGTCCGCCATGGCCCTCCTTTCGGTCCTAATGATCCCTCAACAGCACGCCGCACGCCAGCGCCCGCTGTGTTCTACTGGCCGCAACCCGCGAGCGCCGGGTCGTACGATCCCGCATGACGCGTTACCTCCACACGATGTACCGGATCACCGATCCCGCGAGGAGCCGCGGTTTCTACGAGGCACTCGGCCTCGAATTTCGCCGGGAGCTCCCGATCGTCCGCAACGGAGTGGGCACATCGCGCTTGCGGTCGACGATCTTGATCGCACACTTGCTCGCTTGCGCGAACAGGGCATCGAGCCCGAGCGGGAGCCGTACCGGGTTCGCGAAGGCGGCTCGCGGCTGTGTTTCGTCAGAGACCCCGACGGTTAGCTTCGAACGTTGAGGTGAGCGCCTTTCGGACGGGCACTGAGTCGTGCAGCGCGGCCCCTCGCAGTCGCTGCTCGACTGAAACGCCCAAGAGATTGGATGTTAGAGAGCCCCGTACTCGGAAGCTTCAAACCTCCGACGTACCTCGCCGGCTGTTTCAATCTCGAGACCCTTTCTTCCCGAGGAAGAGTGGGTGGGGCAGTTGATGCAGCTTCCCGATGCGGGCGTCTCCGAAGGCCGCACATCCGGCGAAGGCATCGATGCCATTCATCGCTGGGCATCAGTTCGAGCACACCGCGTTCGAATCGCCTCCGGCGCTCAACCAGGCGCCGCCGTCTACGGCCTCAGATAACGGGATCGGCGTTGGTGCGGTCGAGAAGCTCCACTGCCTCGCTGCGCGAGCTGACACCGAGGCGGCGGAGTGCGTTCCTGACGTGCGTTCGGACGGTGTGGGGTGAGAGTACGAGCAGCTCCGCGATCTGGCGTGTTTGGAACCCGTCGGCGTAGAGGCGGAGGATTGCCAGCTCGCGTGGTCGCAGGCGATTGACGAGGGCGTGCGGAGCCTCGTTTGCGTCCGCACTCAGGCGAGCCAACTGGCGAGAACGACTTCGAAGGAAACGCGGACTCCGGTCGACGCTCTCCAGGCCGTAGCTCAGCTTCACTGCCGTGGCGTCGAGGAGCGCGACGTCTTCCGCGCGCAGCCGGCGCTCGCTGCGGGCACCTACCGTCAAGACTCCGATTCGGTCGTCTCGGACTCTCAGCCAGCGGATCTCGACCCAGCGTAGACCGAGCGATCCGACGCGCGGATAAGAGCTGTCTCCTACGATCGTCTCGAGCTGTCGTTCGTCGAACGGCTCAAGCGTGAGCCGGCGGATCTCAGGCCGGCGAAAGCCGGCCGCGGCGACGAGGTGGAGCTTCCCGTCGGCGTCGCGCAGCCGAAGGGACGCCACCTCGACCGGAAGTGCCGGTCGGAGGGTGTCGGCAACCTGTTGGAGAGAGGACACGAGGTTGCGGCCCGGAACGGCGCTGATGCTCTGCTGCAGGGCTAATCGCCGCTCGTCGCGTTGCTCGAGGAGATACCGGGCGCAGACCTGATCGGTGAGGTCGACGGTAAGCGTGACCACGACTGCGCCCCAGCGATCTGTGTCGATCCGGTAGAGGCTGGCGCTCCACCAGCGCGGTCCCCGCTCGAGGAGGTCGTGACGGAACTCGCGCAGGTGACGCGGCCTCCCGGTTACGGCCACCTGTTCGAGCAGTGATGCGAGCTCGGAGCCCGCGAACTGCGGGTCGTGTTGCTCGTTGCGCGACCCGATGATGTCGTCGAGCCTCAGGTCTGTTTCGGCGAAGCCGGGCAGCGGGGGGTTGGCATGCAGGATCTCGAGCGTCTTGGCGTCGTTGATGAGCACGCCAACTGGCAGCCGCGCGTGGAGTTGCGAGAGCAGCAGCAGGTCAGAGGCACGCCGCTCAGCGCTCTCCCGGCTCGTCGCCGAGCGGCTCGCGCTAGTCGAACGCCGGTGCGCCGACGAACGGCTCGCCAAGCGTGATCCCTTCGGGAGCGATCCTGAACTCGCGGATCTCGGGCTCGTGCCGACTCGCGCGGGTCTTCAGAACGGTGAGGGCGCGCCGGACGGTTGATTCGTCGCGGACGTACTGAAGGAGCACGACGTTGTCCGACAGGTGCGAGACGCCGAACTGGGAGAGGCGCGTAACCTGGAACAGGTCGGGAAGCTCCGAGGTCATGAACAGTCCCACTCCCTGACGAGAGAAGCGTTGCACGAGCGAGTACATGTACTCGCGGAACCGGATCTCGTCCGGCGAGGCCAATTGGAGATCCGTGAGGCTGTCGATGAGGACGCGACGTGCTCCCGTTCGCTCGACCGCCGCGAGCAGGTCGTACACCCACTCGTCGATGTAAACGTTGACCGGCGAGCGATACATCAGCTCGACCCCTTCCTCGTCGAGCGACCAACCGAATCCGTCGACGATCCGCGCGAGCTGGGTCGGGTGTTCCTGGAGCGTCGCCAGCACGCCCGGTTCGCCCCGATGGACGCCGTTGAAGACGAAGTGCAGACCCATCAGCGTTTTTCCGCTGCCGGAGGGACCGGCGCAGAGGGTCGAGGCGCCCTGCCAATAACCGTCAGCAAGCATCGCATCCAGCGCGGCGACCCCCGATGACTGCCGAGCGGTGTCGAGCGCGTAGCCGGTGATGTCGACGGGATCGGCGAGCCGCGGGAATACGTCGAGTCCGTTCTCCGTGACGCGGTAGGCATGCGAGCCGGGAGCGAAACCGCTCCCCCTCAGCTTGAGGATGCGGAGGGAGCGCGTTTCGCGCTCGGCCGCTCGCGTCGTCGAGAGGGCGATGATCGCGTCGGCGACCGCGAACTCAGGCGCTGCGGCGATCTCGTCCTCGCCGTACTCGCCGACCCAGAGAGAGGAGGCGGGGAAGACGGAGAGGTGACGGGCGAGGTCGTGGAGGAAGCTGCGGAACTCGGCGCCGGCCGCGTAGGCGGAGAGTGCCTTGAAGCTGTCGATCACGATGATGCCGGGACGGCGCTCCTTGATAAGCGTGCTCACCTGCTCGATTACGGCGGCCAGGCCGCCCTCGTTGAGCACGGTGCCGAGGTCCTCGTAAAACACGGAGCGGCCGACGGCTTCCCGGTCGAAGAAGGCGAGCTTCTGGCCGTAGCGCAGGATCTTGTCGAACGGCTCAGAGACGGTGGCCAGGTAGAGCGCAGGCCGCGCAGGCGTCGCGTTCGTGAACACGTACTGCTGGGCGAGGATCGTTTTGCCGGTCCCGGGGAGCCCGATCAGCATGTTGATCCCGTTTGCCGGCAGGCCTCCGCCGAGCACGGCGTCGAGGTGCGGATCGCCGCTCGAGAGGCGCTCGCTCATCGTGACGTTGCCCTGTGCAGGAAGGCGCTCGTACCAAGTAGGTCCTTGACGGTCGAGACCAGCTGCAGGGGATCGAGCGGCTTCTGCAAGAACGCATCCGCCCCAGCACCAAGAGCCTCGTCGCGCGCGTCGAGCGTTGAGATCGCCAGACAGGCAGGGACGCCGGCTTGCTTCAGACGGCGGCACAGCTCGACACCGGTTCCGCCGCTGATGAGCAGCTCAACCACGGCGAGCTTCGGCAAGCCCTGGTCGACCTTTTGCGCTGCGTCGTCAGCGTCGACGGCGAGGGCCACGTCGTAGCCCTCGGTCTCGAGGAAGAATTTGGCGAAGTCGGCTGCGTACGGGTCACGCTCGGCGAGCAGGATCACAAGCCGGGCCCCCGGCTCCCTCTCATCGGCGGAGCGGAAGTCGCCGCCGCGCTCGAGCCGCTCGCCGAGCAGGCGGTGGGCCTCCGCCGGCGCCAGGCCATCGTCGACTTGCTCCTTGACGAAGCGGAGCTGCTCGACCTGAGCTCGAGTGTAGAGGCGGTGGCCGCCGCGGCTCCGCTCAGGATTCACGAGTCCGTAGCGCTCTTCCCAGTTGCGGACCGTCGCGGCTGCGATGCCAAGCATGCGCTCCAGCGCGCCGATGCTGTAGATGGGAGGGTCAAGATTCGGCAAGCGATCTGAAGCTAGCTCATCAGGCACATCATAGTGAGGCCCTTCGCGGCCGTTGAACTTTGTCGTTACCTCATCAGATACCTCATCATTGCACTTGTACTTCGTCAGATTCGCTTGTAGTCTCCCGGGCATGACGAGGTTCGGTGCGCTCGGAGCTCACTCGAAACGGGACGACGCATCAGGGCGCGAACGCGTGGCGATGGCGAAGCAACGTGGCGGTGACGAAGCAGCCGGGCCAGCGAAGGAGAGAAGCCTTACGCACGCCCGGGACTTCGAAATCGTCCTCGAGCGGGCTAGCGGAATGACGACGCTCGTTCTCGCCGGGGAGCTCGATCTCTACCGTGCCCCGGAAATTGAGGACGCACTGGCACAGGCGATCGAGTCCGAGTGGAATGGCGACGCAGCCGAGAGCCCGAGTCCTGACGGCGAAGTGCGCCGTCTCGCCGTCGACCTGCGCGCGGTGACCTTCCTCGACTCGACCACGCTCGTTCTCCTCCTCAACGCAAGCCACCGCCAGGACGCTAGAGGAGGCGAGCTGCTCGTCCTCGTCGGGCCGCAGACGCCGACAACCGTTTTCGAGGTGACGGGCTTCGACCGTCTACTCACGATTAGGCGCGTAGCCGTCGACCAAGGCGCGGCATGATGGCGGCGCTTCACCCTCGTCCGGAGCAGGCGCCCGGGATTTCGGAGATGCGCCAGCTCGACAATCCCGCCTCCCTCCAGCTTCATGCCCCTCTACGAGTTCCTGCTTGAGTTTCCCGAGAGGAGGGAGGTGCGGATCGGCGATCGTGCGCCCCGCGTCGGCGACATCATGACCGTGGGCGGCCGCACGTGGCTGGTTGACGAGCGGCTGCCGGGTGCCGACGCGGCTAACGCGAGGTTCCGCCTCCAGCCGACCAACGCTGCCACCGGGCGGGAGGAGGCCACGAACCGTGAGCAGCGACCGTCGCGCGCGAGCACACGCCGGCTGCCCAAGCGCCCTCACTCGACGCCCCCATCGATAGGCTCGCTGCGCAGGTGACCTCCTGCGAGCTGCTCGCTCATGCCGTCGATCGACCGACCGCAGTTGTTTGCGACGACGCGAGCTGGACGTTAGGCGACTGAGGCACCGGCGGCATCCTGGTCGTTGACGTACTCCAGGGAGATGGTTAGCTTCAAACGTTGAGTTAAGCGATCCGAGGTAGACACTGGAGGCCTCGGACTCGAGCACGCCACGCCGCCTGCTCCCGCACCGGCTTGGGCCCCTCATCCGGCGACGAGCGGTGAGAAGATGGGACGACGTCGTCGGCATCAACCTGGAAGCGAGGTGCGCGATGGCGATCGTCATTGCCGCATGGGTTGCAGCCCTGCTTGTCTTCTTTTCGTTCTTCATGAAAACGATGATCCCGCTCAGGGTCGTCGCGATCGCGAGCAACGTCGCATTCATCAGCTATGCGATGCTTGGTCTCAAGTACGGGATCTTCGGTCGCGTCTACCCGATCCTCGTCCTCCATTCTGCATTGCTCCCGCTGAACGTCGTACGCCTGCGCGAGATGAAGCGGCTGATCGAGACCGTGAATTGCGCGAGCAGCAGCGAGGCGTTCGATTCGCTGATCCCATACATGACGAAGGAGAGACATCGCAAGGGCGAGGTCCTATTCAGCAAAGGCGATCCGGCCGACAGGCTGTATCTGATCGGAGAAGGAAGCGTTCGCTTCCCGGAGCTCGGGAAACAGCTTTCCCCCGGGGCGGTCTTCGGCGAAGTCGGCTTGTTCGCCCCGCAAGGCGTGCGCTCCGTTAGCGCGGTCTGTGAAGTCGACTGCCGCCTTTACGCGATCGCCAAGGACAAGGTCCTCGAGCTCTACTACCAAAATCCGCGCTTCGGCTTTTTTCTCATTCGGCTCATCTCCGGAATCGTGCAGCAGGATGATCCGCGGGCTTCGCCGGCGGGCACCATCGCATAGCGCACAATGGCCACTTACCATCACACCGTTGACGCGCTACCTACACACGATGTACCGGATCACTGATCCCAACCGCAGCCGGCAGTTCTACGAGGCGCTCGGGCTGGAGGCCCGGCGCGAGCTTCCGATCGTCCGCAACGGCGAGCTCGAGGCGACGAATTACTTCTTCGGCGTGCCCGGTCAGGACGAGGAACTCGAGCTGACGTTCAACCACGACAGACGAACGTACGAGTTGGGTACCGGCTACGGGCACATCGCCCTCGCGGTTGACGACCTCGATGCCACGCTCGCACGCCTGTCGGAACAGGGCATCGAGCCCGAGCGGGAGCCGTACCGCGTGCGTGAGGGCGGCTCGCGGCTCACGTTCGTCACCGATCCGGACGGCTACCGGATCGAGCTGATCGAGCGCCCCACCGGGTAGCTGCTCGTCCCGGCGGCGCAACCACAGTGCGCCGGTCGCTTTGCCATGCTTGGCCGCACAACTTCTCCGGAGCTCACAGGGGGTATGAGATGTTCAAGACCACGGTCGCCGCACTCTCGGTCGCCGCACTCGGCCTCGCCGTCTTCACCGGCGCCGCCGTAGCCAAGAAGCCGAAGCCGGGCCACTCCGAATCGTGCCTCGGATTGACTGCCACGATCGTCGGTACGCAAGGCGCGGACGTGATCAACGGGACGCCCGGCGCGGACGTGATCGCGGCCGGCGCCGGGAACGACCAGGTTTGGGGCCACGGTGGCGACGACGTCATCTGCGGCGGGCCCGGGACGGACACTCTTCAGGGCGGTGACGGAACCGACAGGCTCGCAGGGCAGCAGGGCGACGACCTGGTCGACGGCGGGGTCCTCGGATGCTGCGGCGCCGGCAACACCGGCAACGACGAGCTCCACGGAGGCCAGGGGATGGACGTCCTGCACGCGAGCGACTTCGGCAACAACACGCTGCACGGCGGGCAGGGCGCCGACGAGCTCCACGGGTGGCAAGGGAACGACACGCTTGAGGGCGGCAACGGTCGCGACGTGCTGGAGGCATTCATCGGCAACGACACCCTTCGGGGCGGAAACGGCGGCGACCGGCTCGACGGAGGCGCGGGCACCGACACCCTCGACGGAGGGCGGGGCGGCGACACCTGCCTCAACGGCGAGTCGAACACGCGCTGCGAGTCCTAGGCGGATTCGTACGGCCGGGCCGCCGGCGGCCCGGCCGACTCCAACGCGTCCGATAAGACGGTCAATCTGGCGGTGATCGGATGAGCTGACGCATCAGCGGCCCTGAGAGCCTGACGTGCGTCATCCCCCGTCACGAGCAGATCGGCGAGGAGCTGATCGCCGACGACCTGCGCGTGAGCGATGGTCCGCTGCGCTTCGAGTTTCGGGGCAACTGCGGCTACTCAGCGCGCTTCGACTACGCGGGCTAGATCGAGCTCACCGAGGGCGGCGCTGCCAGTCCGGGCCCCACTCGATGACGCCGTTCGTGGCGGTGATCTGCTTGACGCCGCTCCCGTTTCGGCGCATCACGAAGAGCTCCTGATTCGCATCGTCCGGCATCCACGCGAATGCGAGCAGGCGACCGTCCGGCGAGACGGCGGGGTCGCCGCCGGTCGTCCGGAGGCGGCGGAGGCCGGTGCCGTCGGCGCGGACGGTGAAGATGCCGCGCCCGCGTGCCGTCTTGGCGCCCCGGCCGAACACGATCAGCCCGTCTGGAGTCCAGCTGGGCAAGGACTCGGTCAGCGGATAACCAGGTAGCAGACGGCGCTCGCCCGAGCCGTCCGGACGCATGCGCACGAGCTTCCAGTAACCGAGCTGGCACGAGCACACGATCCAGCGCCCGTTCGGCGACCAGGCCGGCGTCTCGCAATCCTCCACCTGGTGCGTGAGCCGACGCTGCTTGCTCCCGTCGGCGCGCATGGAGTAGATCTGGAACAGGCCCGTTCGGGCGCTTGCAAAGGCGAGCCGTCGCCCATCCGGTGACCACGTGGGTTGCCGGTCCGACAAGTGATTGTTCGTCAGCCGGCGCAACTGCGTCCCGTCGGTGGCGAGAAGAAAGATCTCGGGATCGTGGTCGTTCGTAGCGATCGCCGAGATTGCGATGCGCCGGCCGTCGGGAGACCAGGCCGCGCCCTGGACGTCGAGGATGCCGGCCGGAGTGACGTCGCGCGCGCCCGCGCCGCTCGGGGAGGCAAGGAAGAGGCGGCCGTAGGGCGGTGCGTTTCCGCCCAGCGGCCGCAGGTAGAGGAGCTGGCCGTTCTGCGCCTCGGGCGCGGCCCTTGCGAAGGCGGCTAGCACCGCCAGCAGCGAGAACCCAACGACAGCACGGCGAAGCATCACCTCGTCCTTCCCGGCTCCCCGACGACCGAATCAGCAGTGCGTCTCCGACTGCGACACTGGCCGGGATGACGGCCACTCCGTCGCTCTACGGCCCGCAGCAGTCGCGCTTCGCGCGGTATCTCGAGCGGCGAGAGCAGCGCCGCCCGGATCCCGTGCACCGCGAGTTCCGGCGCGAGGCACTCGCCGGACTACGCGGCCACGTGATCGAAGTCGGCTCCGGCGACGGGCGTTCGTTCGAGCACTACTCGCCGGAGGTTGAGCACGTGCTCGCCGTCGAGCCTGATCCCACGGCTCGCGCTGCCGCCGCCGCGCGCGCGGAGACGGCGGAGGTGCCGATCGAGATCGTCGACGGCGTCGCCGAGGCGCTGCCGGCGGCGGACGGAGCGTTCGACGCCGCCGTTGTCATGGGGGTTCTCTGCAGCGTGCCCGACCCGTCCGCCGCGCTCGACGAGTTGCGTCGTGTCCTGGCGCCCGGCGGTGAGTTCCGCTTCTGGGAGCACGTTCGCTCGGAAAACCCGGCGTTCCAGTTAGTCCAGCGCGCGTTCGACGCCCTCTTCTGGACCCGTGCGCTCGGTGGGTGCGAGACGACGCGAGACACCGAATCGGCAATCAAGGCCGCGGGGTTTCAGATCGAAAGGCTCGACCGCCGCTTTCATCCGTCGTCGCTGCTGACGATCACCGCCGCGCCGAACATCATCGGTACTGCCCGCGCCTAGCGCCAGTCGACCGACACGACGTCGATTGGCTGCTCGAAGCCCTTGAAGGTCTCCGAGCGAGGCTCGGAGAGTCGGAAGGCGCCGCCGACCCCGTCGAGCGAGTTATGGCTGACCAGGATCTCGGCCGCGCGTGCAGCCGCGCCGATCCGCGCGGCGAGATGAACGGCCTCGCCGCCGTATTGGTTGAAAGCGCCGTCGTTCTCGAAGGCCCCGCCGGTATGCACGCCGATCCGGACGTCGGGCGCGACGATCTCGCCGTCGAGCGCGCGTTGGATCGCGATCGCCGCCTCGATCGCCGCCTTGGGATTGTCGAAGGCGGCGAAGAAGCCGTCGCCGGTCTGCTGAACCACCTCGCCGCCGTTCTCGACGATTCGGTCACGAAGGAGCTGGTTGTGTCTGCCGAGCAGCTTCCTCCACTTCTCGTCACCTAGCGTCTCAAGGAGCTTCGTCGAGCCGACGATGTCGGTGAACACGAACGTGCGGCGCGTCTTCTGTCTCCCCAACAGCTCCTTGACACGCTGCTCGTCCAGCTTCGCGCCCAGCCGCTCGAACGTGGCCAGTGCGGCCTCGAGCTCCGCTGTTGCCGCGTGTTCGTCGCCTTGGCGGCGAAACGCGAGGGCGAGGAACATTCGTGCCTGCGCCGTCTCGTACGGGGCGCCGACTTGTTTCCACTCGTCACGCGCCCGGCGCAGGTCTGCGACCGCCTCGTCGGCGTCGCCCTCGGCAAGCTTGATCCGGCCCGACGCGACGTAGACGGTCGCATCGAATGCCGGAGCCCGCCGGCCACCGATCTTGTAGGAGTCGACGATTTGCTCCAGCTCCGCCGACGCGGAGCGCGCGGTCCGGACGTCATTTGCGGCGAGTGCGATGGTGACCTGCGCCGGAAGGCGGCGTAGGCGTGCGAGCGGCTCCTCGACCTCCTGAAGGGCGCGGGTGATCCCGGCGACCGCAGCGTCGATCTTGCCTTCGGCGAGACGAAGCAGCGCAAGGCCGGGCTGCGGATCACGTCCGAGCTCGTTCGCTTTGCGGTACGCCTCCTCCGCGGCCGTGAAGTCGCCGAGGCGGCGCCGAATCTCGCCGACTTCGTAATAGCCGCCGGCGGTGATTGCACGCTCGAAGTCGTGCAACTCCTCGCACGCCGCCAAGGCCACCTTCTCCGCTTCGTGCAAGTCGCCACGAAGTCGCATGATCTCGGCGCGATGGATGCGACACGCTCCCGGGAAGCCCGTGACGTCCAGCTGATCGCACCAGCGGTTGGCGGCCTCGGTCCACTCGGCTGCTCGCCGGTAGTCGCCGAGATCCTGGCAGGCGCTGATCGTGAGGCAGTAGACGAGGCCGGTGGAGTAAGGCTCGAGCATGCCGCTGACGGCGGATGCGGACGCCTCGTCGAGGAGCGCGAGTCCTTGCTCGATCTCGCCCCTCTTGATGAGCGCCCGGCCCTTTGCCGCCAACGCCAGCCCTTGAGTGTTCCGATCTCCGTAGCGTCGAGCGATCTCGAACGCCTGGTCGAAGTGGCCAATCGCGCTTGGAAGATCCCCCTCGGCGAACATCGTGTTCACGCCGCGCGTGAGCGCAAGGAAACCATGTTCCACCGACTCGGCCTCTCCGTCCAACAGGCGCTCGGCGTTCGCGAACCAGCCGTGAGAGACCGCGAATGCACCGCGGCCGGAGTGGTCCGAGGAAAGCGTGAGCGCGACCCGGGCGGCAGCAAGGATCTTTCCTGCCGAGGCGAAGCCGGCGTACGCGCGCTCGCGAAGATTGAGTGCTTCCTCGAGCTTGCCCGTCCACCACGCCGCCTCGGCGAAGCGCTCGTGGTCTTCGGCCGTCAGCTCACCGCCGTCGGCGTTCGAGAAGGCGTCGTAGGCGCGGCGCCACTCGTGCCGGCCCGCGGCGCTGCGCGCTTCCTCGAGGACGTCGACGACCTGTGCCACAACGTGTAATTGTCACAGCAGGCTGCCGCGACGCCAAGGGGGATTTCAGCTCACGTTGCCGGAATCGCTTCGACCTGGCTTTTCTCGACCCCGGCGACCGGAAACGTCCGCGACCTAACGCGGCCGCGTCCTTGACGCTTATGTAGATCTCTCTACCATGCCGAACTCGCTCCCGGGCTTTCGGGGGCAATTGGGGTAACAACGGAAGGGGAGGATCTTGAGAAAGCGAATCTGGCTGCCGCTTGGTCTGATCGCGGCGCTCGTCCTCGTCGCGGTTTCGGCGACTAGCGGTTCAGCCCGCACGGGCTCGTCGACTGCGAGTGCCGGTGCTCCCGGCAAGAACGGCGCTGCCACCGGCCACGCGAAGCCGCTGCCGAAGTTCGTCCAGAAGGCGCAGGGCGATCGTCTTGCCGCCGCGGACCTCGTCGCCCGTGGCCAGGCCACGGTCGACGCGAACGGCTATGTGACGCTGAAGAACGGCAAGCGGGTGCGGTACCGGTTGCAAGGCACCGAGTACTTGACGACCGCGCTGGTGGACTTCAGCGACCTGAAGCACGGGAACCTCGCAGAGCCGAACCGCTCCGTCGACAACAGCACGTACTGGTCGCCGGACGTGAGCCCGCAGCACTTCCGCGACATGCTCTTCACAGAGGGCGGCGGCTCGTACGGCCTGCCTTCGATGCGTGACTTCTACCTCCAGCAGTCGTCCGGCCGCTTCACGTGGACCGGCCAGGTCGCTAACTGGGTGCAGATCGAAGGGACCGCGGCGGACTACGGCGCCAACAGCCGCGACGGCGACGGCAGCGACAACGCGAACGGTGTCGTCTACCGCATCGTCGACGCGTCGCTGAAGGCGATCGCCTCGTCGGGGAACTACGCGGGCCTCAACCTGTCGGTCGCCGACCAGGTCGATCGTTACGACTGCGACGGCGACGGCGTCTACTACGAGGCCGACGGCTACATCGACCACTTCGGCCTCGTCCACGCGGGCGAGGGCGAGGAGGCCGGCGGCGGCTCGATCGGCGGCGACGCGATCTGGAGTCACCGCTGGTACGCCAACTTCAACCAGGAGTCAGGTCCGGCGAGCTGCAAGCTCGGCGGCTACAACCTGCCTGGCACGGGCCTCTGGGTCGGCGACTACACGATCCAGCCGGAGAACGGCGGCGTCGGCGTGTTCGCGCATGAGTTCGGCCACGACCTCGGACTGCCCGACCTCTACGACGTCTCCGGCCGGTCCGAGAACGGGACTGGCTTCTGGACGCTCATGAGCTCCGGCTCGTGGGCCTCGGACAGCCCGAACGCGATCGGCGACAAGCCGGTGCACATGGGCGCCTGGGAGAAGCTCGCGCTCGGCTGGCTCGGCAGTGACCTCGGTGTCACCTCAGTCGGGCAGGATGCGACGTTCGACCTCGGCCCGGCCGAGCATGCAACGAACGGCCGGTACCAGGCGCTCCGCGTCAACCTGCCGAACTACACGAAGGTGACGACGGTCTTCCCGGTCGACGGGACCGATCCGAACTACTTCTACTCGACGAAGGGCGACGACATCGACACGTCGGCGTCGAAGACCCTGTCGAGCGCCCTGGCCTCGGCGACCCCGATCACCTTCCGGGCGAACTGGGACATCGAGACCGACTGGGACTACGCGTACCTCCGCGCGCTCGTCAACGGCGTGTGGCAGAACGTGCAGACCAGCGCCTCGAGGACGACGAGTCCGAACGGCCAGAACTTCGGGTTCGGGATCAGCGGATCGTCGGGTGGTTGGACGACCGTGACGGCGATGCTGCCCGCGGGCACGACGGCGTACGGCTTCCGCTACTGGACCGACGGTGCAGTCGTCAACCCCGGTTTCGCGGCCGACTCGATCGCGTTCCAGGGAATCGTCGACACTGCGACGTCAACGGCCGGGTGGACGTTGAACGGCTTCGTGCAGCTTACGGGCGGCCAGTTCACGCAGTCGTACTTCCACTACTACCTGGCGGAGTCGCGGAGCTACATCGACAACGACACGAGCCTCTGCGGCGCGTACAACTTCACGATCGGCAACCTGGTCGAGAAGAACTGCTACGCGGACGGCCTGCTGATCTCGTACCGGAACTCGGGCTACGCCGACAACAACACCGGTGAGCATCCGGGTGCCGGCCAGATCCTGCCGATCGACTCGCATCCCGCTGTACAGCTGATGCCGGACGGCCGCACGCCGTGGCGGCAACGCTGGCAGACGTGGGACGCGACCTTCGGCGTCGACTCCAACTCGGTGACGCTCACGCAGGTCATCAGCAAGGGTCGCCAGCTGAAGAAGACGTATACCTCGGCACCGGTGTCGAGCTTCCACGACTCCTCGACAACGGCGTACTACAACCCGTCGATCCCGTACAACTCGGTGAAGACCGCCGGGTCGGGTCTGAAGATCGACATCACGGGCGTGAGCGCGGATCGCGGTTCGTACCGCGTGCACGTCTACAAGAAGCAGCAGTAGCGTTTCGCACCATCACTTCCTCGAGAGGGCCGGCAAACGCCGGCCCTCTCGTTTTGGAATAGTCCCCGCCAGACACCGAGTCGAGGAGGGGAGAGATGCCGAAGCGACTGGTGGGGACGGTGTTGGCGGTCGGGTTGCTGCTCGGGACGGCGCCGATGGCACCCGCCGTCACGACACACGATTTCGAGCTTCGGGTGCTCTCAAGCCCGCCGGAGATGGTCACGGGCGGCGATGCGCTCGTTCGCGTGACGATCCCGCGGACGGTGCCGCTGCACAAGGCGACGGTGTCGGTGAACGGGGCCGACGTCACGTCGTCGCTTCGGCTCGACCCTGCCGCGCGCACGCTCACCGGAATGGTGAGGGGCCTCAGGGTAGGTGAGAACACGCTCTTCGCCGGTTCGAACGGCCGGGGCAAGGGCCGCCCGACCGCGACGTTGACGCTCGTCAACCACCCGGTGGCGGGGCCTATCTTCTCCGGGCCCCAGCAGCAGCCCTTCGTCTGCAAGACCCAGACGCAGGGACTCGGCTTCCCACAGGTCGACAACCAGGACGGGATCGGCATGCGGCTCTTCGAGACGCCCGGCAATCCCGCTACGCCGACGATCGGCTGGAGCAAGGACTGCACGGTCGCCGCGGTCGTCGACTACCGCTACAAGTCGACGGACGCAGGCGGCCCCTTCAAGGCGCTGCCGCCCGGGCCGCTGCCGAACGACGTCGCGGAGACAACGCTGCTTGACGGGCGCAAGGTGAAGTACGTCGTCCGCCGTGAGCGCGGAACGATCAACCGCTTCATCTACGCGATCTCGATCCTCTCGCCGCCCGGCGACCCTGCTGCGCCGCCCAACCTCTCGCTCTGGAACCGGCGGTTGATCTACACGTTCGACGGCGGCGTGGCGATCGGCCACAACCAGGGCACGCTCGGTGGCAGCCACCAGTACGACATCGGGCTCTCGAAGGGGTACGCGATCGTCCACTCCAGCGGCACGCGTACGTCAACCCACTACAACCTCGTGCTCGGCGCCGAGACGGCGATCATGACCAAGCAGCGCTTCATCGAGGGCTACGGCGTCCCGCTCTACACCGTCGGCGTCGGCGGCTCCGGCGGCGCGATCCAGCAGTACGTCTACGCCCAGCGGCACCCCGGCGTGATCATCGACGCGGCGATTCCGCAGTACTCGTATCCGGACATGGTCACGCAGACGATCCACATCGGCGACTGCGAGCTGCTCGAGCACTACATGGACGTCACCGACGGGGCGAACCC
>OBLS010000385.1_pt1 | contig 15533 bp, 15 predicted proteins | sample 1519901 | NCBI WGS metagenome assembly OBLS01 (sample SAMEA3113585, study PRJEB22503) | soil metagenome | reverse complement strand
GCTTTATTGCTACTTCCACATTATTTTTACCCTCATAGAACAATTTGTAAGCCTGAGAAGAGAGAGACAACTCCTTCTTTTTGTTGGCTATGGCATCATTCTTCTCTTCATGTCTTTTTATAATCTCACTTAATTGATTAGGAGACATTCTGAGCTCTCTTGTTAGCTGTTTATAGGTATAGCCTTTATTGTGATAAAGATCTAGTACCATCTTTTCCTTTTCTTCTCTACTTTGAACCAATTTTTACGCTAATAGTAAATAATACTCCTTTAAAAGCAGTTTATCATTTGCTATTAGTTTGATATCTTATGCTATGAGGTTGATACTATATGATATGAGGGTGCTATCTCTAGTATCGACTGTTACACCGGATGATTCAAAAGCTGTAATTGAGCACGAAATTATATTTATAAAGAAGAAAATAAATTTTTGGTTACTTTAGTAGGCGGTAAAGAAAACTTCCTTAACGAACGTAGATGATATATATCATCCTATAATTGGACTACAATGGATATCCCCATTTGTGCGAACATCTCTGACAACACAGCTGTTGTGGTTTACTTTATTCTTTATCTGTCAATTTCTTTGTGCAAGAGATAAAGTCTCTTTATTTTAAGCAGTCGAAGAAAAGCTTCTAGTGTTATCATCTATATCTTGCTTATGTACCAATTCTTGTTTTTACGCTGTTAGAGAATACTCTGCAGAATCTTTGATAATTAGAACTGGGTTTAAATTAGGTTAAGCACGTGGTTACTTCAAATTATCAAATTTCCTTCCCTATTAACATAATACTATAATAGCGGGCCTAAGTAAAGGGACAAGATTGACACGGGCCCAGAGGGACTCGAACCCTCGACCAACTGCTCCGCAGGCAGCCATTCTATCCAAGCTGAACTATGGGCCCAGACACTGTTAAGAATTACTAACCATATATGAAGTAACTCGAAACCGGGCTTTTCTATAGTCCCAAAAAACTGAAACTCCGCTTGACGCTACACATCACAAAAGGTAAAATTGTGGTCATACAAAGAATGACTGCTCACCATGACGTTTTCGTTATTAGAGGACTTGAATACCAGAGTAATTCTCTTCGATGGAGCGATGGGGACTGAAATCCAAAAGCTATCTCCGCAGGCAGAAGATTTCCCGGACAAAAAGGAAGGTTTTAATGATGGCCTCACTTTGTCCCGACCTGGCTGGATCAAGACGATCCATAGACAATACCTCGCTGCTGGAGCAGACTGCATTGAGACTAATACCTTTGGAAGCAATTTGTTCAAATTGCAGGAGTATGGCTATGAAGAACAAACGATCGAACTCAACAGCAGGGCAGCGCAAATTGCAAGAGAAGTTTGTAATGAGTTCAAAGACAAGCCCCGTTACGTGATCGGATCAATGGGACCATCAGGTTACCTTCCCAGTTCTAATGACCCAGATCTCGGTTCGAAAACCCCGGACGAGATAAGGGATGCCTACATACCACAGGCCAGAGGACTTATCCAAGGAGGCGTGGACGCTTTATTAATAGAAACCAGTCAAGATATACTTGAGGTCAAGATGGCAATTGAAGCTTGTCATGGAGTGATGGGAAACTTATCGAAAAAAGTACCCATAATTGCAAACATAACGCTTGATCAATACGGGAAAATGCTTCTGGGCACACCGGTGCAGGCAGCATATACCACCATAAGTGGTATGGACGTAGATATTTTTGGCTTAAATTGCTCTACAGGTCCCACTGAGATGATGCCCAGTGTACGATGGCTAAATGAACAAGAGGATTTGCCACTACTCGTGGTACCAAATGCAGGTATGCCTCAAAATGAGGGCGGAAAGGCCATCTACAAGATGACTCCGGTTGAGATGTCAAAAACGCTAGAGGATTTCGTTACGAAATTCGACCGTGTGAGAATAATAGGAGGCTGCTGCGGTACCGATGCAAATCATATTTATGAACTTAGAAAGATGCTGGATACCAGGCATAAGTAACCTTCTTCGGTTATTGCGTAAAGTTTAGAACCTCTTTTCGTCAGTTTATGGTGTGTTTTAATGTCTCTAAAAAGAATGACTGTACCTAGAATAAGTTCTTCTCTTAAGGCTGTAGATCTGAGGCAGAACCCTCCTCCGCTCATAATCGGCGAGCGTCTTAATACTCAGGGCTCACGGAGGGCGAAGGAGATGGTCCTTAACGACGATATAGATGGACTTTTGAGTCTAGCCAGGTCTCAAGTGGAAGATGGAGCCCACTGCCTCGACGTGTGTGTGGCAACGACAGAAAGAAGTGATGAAAGCCAGATAATGACCAGGCTTGTAAAACGGCTCAGCCTAGAGATTGACGCTCCACTTGTTATAGATTCAACTGATCCGACAGTTATCGAAGCAGCCATAAAACAGATCCCAGGAAAACCTATCATCAATTCTATAAATCTAGAAGGGGATGGCTCCAGGTTCCATAAATTGTGTCCTCTCATGCAGAAATACGGGCTACCAGCAGTTGCAATGTGCATAGGTCCCAAAGGCATGGCTAAAACGCCAGAAGAAAAGCTGGAGACCGCATTGCTTCTTTTTGAAACTGGCAGAAAATATTCGCTCCAACCTTGGCAGTACCTATTTGATGTCCTTACCTTTACACTTGCTACAGGGGAGCAGGAATATGCGGATTCGGCAAAAAACACCCTCAAGGGAATAGAACTAGTGAAAAAAAACCTTTCTGGGTGTTTTACTGTCTTAGGTTTAAGCAATGTCAGCTTCGGTCTTGACGGCAGAGCTAGGAGGACTCTGAATTCTGTCTTCCTTCATCATGCTCTTAAGGCGGGCTTGGACGCTGTGATTATCAACGCAAAAGACGTTATCCCATATAGCGAAATAGTGTCAACTGAAAAGAAACTCGCCGAAAATTTAGTCTTCAACATTCATTCAAACGCCCTTTCAGAGCTGATTTCCTATTTTCAAGAAAACAAAGGTTCAGATAGAGGCAGGACATCTGTTGCAGCAAAATTAGAATTAGATAAAAGCTGGAGTGCCAGTAAGAAATGTCACTTTAGGATAGTCAATAGAATTAAAGAAGGTATAGAGGATGACGTGGTCACAGCTATTTCAGAGAGCATACCCCGTGACAATGAAAAGAAAATAGTACCTAAGGGGGATAACGGCACAAAAGGATCAAAGCTTATTTTAAAAGCGCCCAAAACTATCGCCCATGACGCTGCTGTACAAACCCTAAATGAGGTGCTTTTGCCTGCGATGAAGGAGGTCGGAGACAAGTTTGGTGCAGGCGAACTCATTCTACCATTTGTTTTAAAATCGGCAGAGTGTATGAAAGCCGCGGTTGTAGAACTCGAAAAGTATCTCATAAGGCAAGAGGGTGTAAGCAAGGGAAAGCTCGTACTTTGTACTGTATACGGAGACGTCCATGATATAGGCAAAAACTTAGTAAAAACCATATTTGCAAACAATGGTTACAGCGTTTACGATTTAGGTAAGCAAGTTCCACTTCAAAGTATCGTTGATAAGATTAAGGAGGTGAATGCTGATGCTGTAGGCTTATCAGCCTTGCTGGTATCGACTTCAAAGCAAATGCAGTACTTCGTAGAATATGCTCGAAACAACAACATGAACATTTCGATCCTCTGCGGAGGAGCCGCCATTAACAGTAATTATATCAACCGCATAGCAAAGGAGGGGGGTACATATCAAGGCGGAGTCTTTTACTGCAAGAGTGCATTTGATGGCCTTAAAACCATGAATATACTAATGTCGGACAAGAAAGAAGGTTTTGTTTCCCAGTGGGTAAAAAAGCTTGAGACATGGCAGGAAAGAAAAACCAGTCTCGAGGAGGTAAAGGTAATTGCTAGAAGTAACATAGTGCCAGTTACTCCCCCAGTTCCCCCTCATATTAATCAGAAAATTCGTATTGAAGCTGACCAAATAAATCTTGATGACGTTTGGAATTTTCTTAACAAAAAGTCCCTTTTTGTTCTTTCATGGGGTCTGAGGGGGGCCGCGGCCGACGGTCTGTCTGAACTATCTCACAAATTGCTACAAGAGTGGAAAAGTAGGGTCAAAAAAGAGAGCCTCTTTGAACCAAAGGTTGTTTATGGATACTTCAAGTGTCACAATAGGAATGATAAATTGGCAGTTGAACTGCCCGAAAACCAAGGAGAAGTAGTGTTTGACTTTCCAAGGTCCTCTAAAGAGAAGCACTTATGCTTGACCGACTACTTTGGCGACACCGATCTCGTAGCTTTTCAGTGTGTTACCGTTGGAAACCGCGTCACAGAAATAATCGACCAATGGAATAAGGAGAACCTTTATACAGACGCCTATTATTTGCACGGTCTGGCAGTTGAAACCGCTGAAGCTTTAGCGGACTGGACCAATATGAGAATAAGACAGGAATTGAAAATCTCCGAAAACCGTGGTCTTAGGTACAGCTGGGGCTATCCTAGTTGTCCTGACATATCTCAACATCATTTGTTATGGAAAATCCTCGAGCCCTCCAAGTCCGGGATGGACCTCACAGAAGCCGGCCAAATAATCCCTGACCAATCCACCGCTGCCATTATAGTCCATCATCCTGAGGCTGAGTATTTTGTGCTCTAAAGGAATAGCAGATAATGAGACGATTTCTGTTTAGAACTCATAAAAGCTGCTGGTATCGAAGTGCATAGGAAGGACCTCTAATTCATGATTTTTAATATCCCAGTCAGAGAGGTCGTTTAGTCAATATAGATTTAAGTAACTATTGCGGTCCTAAGAGATTTTAGAATCTATGACTATTTTTGATTTTGCAATTGCCTGCGCTCTTGACGAGTCTCCGCCGTACTTTACCTATGAAAAGAAGACCATGTTGATAATCGAATCGAAAGAGAACGCAGTACAAAATATTAATGGATTTCGCTATATTGAACCGTTCATCGAATCTTTGATTTCGCACGAATCTGTTCATGTGGTCATCAAGAACATTGAGGGCGCCGAAACGTCCGACTCCCTTGATGACATGGAGGTGATAGTAGAACGCGACGGTTCCAGATTTCAAGTAACTCTTAACAACATGTTGTTTGCAAAAGACAGATCCGGGATAGTAATATGACAAACATCCACGATAATGGTTTGAGGTTCGCGGTCGCATTTAAGGCGAAGATAAAAACCTAAGTTTGGTTCTCTTTTGAGTCGTAGATAGGGTTCACAGGAAGTCGGTGATCTTGGTGTTTATGCTATTTTTGATCAACTTGTTTGCTACACGTGTGTTTGGAGTCAAGGATACATCCACGAGTCTTTTTATAAATTCAAGTTCTTCAGGTAACAAAACAACATCACCATCGAAATTTACTTGCGAGAAAGCAATTTTTTGATTAATCCTTTGGATGTTTTCAAGGCAACGGTATATCTTGTGAACTTTTGCAACTTCTACTCCATTATTAACTAGTAGCTTCGCTAGGCTTCTTTTCCTAAGGAAATAAATGTTAGTTGAAATAAACCTATCAAATGTCGAAATCACGTTGAAATAGTCTTCTTTGCCGGTATATCCAAGAAAAGTTGCAGGCAGATATCTGCAGAGTTTACGGACTCCTTTCTCCTTACAATGTTTAGTGTCCAATACCACAATGGACCTTCCAAAGAAAAGTAGAGCGTTGAGCACCTGGTGCGCAAGACGCTCATCCAATGAATCGCGATCCGATTTAATTTCGACAGGATAAAAAGCAACAGAATCGATTCTGCATTTTTCTTTAAGGGCAAATTTTGTGAATAATCCAGATCTCATAACAATATTCATATGATCGGCAGAAAAATCAGAAGATTCTCTTTGAGAAGTCTCATACCGCCTGCAGAGTTTTTCCCTGATCGCTACTACTAGGTCGAAATTCCGGAAATAGCCCTCCTCCTTTATTGACAGCTCACAGTTGCTGTCGACGCGAGGAAGGCAATAATTGTCGCCGTCTATGTGGCCTGACTTAAGTGAGCTTATGAAGAGTTCCTTTAGACTTTTTTCTTTCAAAAGCAAGAGCCCCTAGTAAGAAAAGAGGTGGAGATGGATGAGTTGACTGACTTATGATAGTGCAACTAATAATATCTCTCTCTTGAGGTTGACGTTCGCATACAAGCATCTCTTAACTGTTCTACAAACACTCGAAGGTCGTCTAACAATAGCCTGTGTTTGGCTGAGATTTTTATCCTGTCTATTATAGCGCTACCGACTATTACGGCATCCGCCCCAGACCTGATGACCGAAGTTATCTGATCCGGGCTGCTAATTCCAAACCCAACTGCAATAGGAATTTTTTCCCGTGTGACTTGCTTGATTCGCTTAATACTCTGGAATGTATAGTCTTCATATTCTAGCCTCGATCCCGTAGTACCATAGACGGAGACCACATATAGAAACCCCGAGCATACTTTCATAATCTGCCTTATTCGATGAGCGTCTGTATTGGGCGAGGCAAGAAATACGGTCGCCAAATTAAGTTCCGATGCGACCTTCACATAAGAATAGGATTCTGCGAGTTCCATATCCGGAAGTATGAATCCATCAATACCCTTTAGCCTTGATATCCTCATAAACTCCGCTAGCCCTGCTTTGAATACTATATTAGAGTACGTCATGATAAGCAACGGCAAATGAGGAAATTTCTCTCTCAAAGCGCCACAAAGCTGCAAACATTTCTTGGGAGTTACTCCTTTCTTCAATGCCGCACTGGAAGCCTTCTGTATTGTCGGTCCGTCTGCAATGGGATCAGAGAAGGGAATTCCAATTTCAACTATATCTGCTCCCGCTTTTACCAAGGAACTCACAATTTCTTCTGTATGTGTAAGGGTGGGATAGCCTCCTACAATATAGCAAATGAGCGCAGGCCGATTTTTTGATGCTAGTTCCTTAAACTTGCGGTAGATGCGGTTACCTTCTAGGTTACTTGTCAACATTTCTACTTAGGTGTATGTTCTCTTTGCAGGTAACGCGAAACTATTCCAAGGTCTTTGTCGCCTCGACCTGATAAGGTTACAACAATATTCTCGTTCTTTTGGCCGCTCTTTGCTAGCTTTAGAGAGTAGGCAATTGCATGTGATGATTCTAAGGCTGGTATAATCCCCTCGAGCTTGCACAACTTAACAAAGGCATCAACGGCCAGTCTGTCAATACATTCGACATACCTCACCCTCTCTATGTCCTTGAGATACGCATGTTCGGGGCCTACCCCAGGATAATCTAAACCGGCAGAAATACTATGCGTACGAGAAACCTGACCATATTTATCCTGTAGGATATATGTTTGCATTCCATGCATAATTCCTTCTGAGCCTGCCAATAGGCTAGCACAATGCTGCGAGGAATTTAACCCCTTTCCTCCGGCTTCGACTCCAACCAAAGATGTCGCTTTATCTCCAATGAACGGATAAAACGAACCAATAGCATTGCTCCCTCCACCTACACAAGCGACAATAACATCTGGCAGACGAGAGGAATAATTAAAAATCTGACTTCTAATTTCATTCCCTATTATACTTTGGAAGTCTCTAACCATAGTTGGATAGGGATGCGGTCCGACCACCGATCCGATTAGGTAGTATGTGTCTTTCACACTGCTAATCCAATCGCGGAGAGCCTCATTGATGGCATCTTTTAGTGTCTTTGAACCAGAGTTGACTTCGTGAACTTTCGCGCCAAGCAACCTCATTCTAAAAACGTTAGACTTTTGTCTTTCCATATCTTTAGCTCCCATATATATTTCGCATTGCAGTTTCAGTGCGGCACAAGCAATCGCCGTGCCAACACCATGTTGGCCGGCGCCAGTTTCTGCAATTATCCTCTTTTTGCCCATTCTTTTAGCCAATAATCCCTGGCCAAGTGTGTTATTAGTTTTATGAGCACCCCCATGCAAAAGATCCTCTCGTTTCAGGAATATTCGTGACCCGCCTACGTGTTCAGTCAAATTTTTTGCATAGTATAGCGGAGTGGGCCGACCAGCAAAGGTAGTCAGGTAGTATTCAAGATCTCTTAGAAAGTCGGGGTCATCCTTGTATCTAGCGTATGCCAACTCAAGTTCATTAATGGCGGGTACTAGCGTCTCTGGAATAAACTTTCCACCATATTTCCCAAACCTGCCCCTAGCATTAAATGCCATCTCCAAATGCTGCTACTTATTCTATTATCGTAGAGACATATTAAGGGCTTTAGCTTTAAAATGATTGATACAGTTCCCTAACCTTTAAAGCAATATTGCCTGATTTGATGATACTGGTCCCGACCAAGAAAGCGTCTGCACCTATCTCTTTCAAGAATACAATCTGCTTTGGAAAGATAATGCCGCTTTCACTTACGATTATGTTCTTGCCCTTGTCGTATCTGTGTAACAGCCTTCGCGTAACGCCTAGGTCTACCTCAAGGGTATTCAGGTCCCTGTTGTTTATGCCTATCATATCGTAAGTTGCTGGGTCTTCCAATACCTCCTTGAACTCATTCTCCGAATGCACTTCGACAAGAGTAGATAGTCCTTTTGATCTGGCCAGGGTTGAAAACTTCTCTATACTGCCTTCTGCAAAATCATGATCAAAAATTGATTTAATTAACAAAATGCAATCAGCTCCTATTTTCTTTGCGCTTTCAATTTGAACTTCACTTACGATTATATCTTTCATCAAAATTGGCACGCTAACGTACTTGCGGATCGCAGAAAGGTGTTTAATGGAACCGGAGAAAAGGTAGGGTTGCGTCACTACGGATAAAGCGGCCGCCCCGTTATCTGCCATCTCCTGTGCTGCGGAAGCAATGTTTGTTTCGTTTAGCGAAGCGTAAAGGTTTCCTCCGCTGGGAGACGAAAGCTTGATTTCTGTGATTAGCGGTGCATGACTGCAATTGAGGATTGATTTCTTAATACTCAAAGATTCGTGGCTTAAATGATAGTACCTTTCCACATCATATGCGCCTTCGTTTATCGATCTGTATGAATTGTCGGCGAGGACTTTTAGCCCATAGCTAGGTCTCGAGAACCTGCTTACAAATACCATTGCGTCACTTTAGTGTAGCCTAAATTCAGTTTTAAACGTAGCTTTCACTTTAATCCTCCCGTTCGCCAATACGGCTGACTACTAGGATAATTAATATAATATCGCGGGCAATCTAATCTGTCTGCATATGCCTGAAAGTACCATTTTTCTTGACAGGTCGAAATTGTCCCCAAGATACGTACCTACGGAACTGCCGCATCGAGAGAAAGAAATAGAAAGGATCTATCACACTTTCAGAGATTCGTTTAACTCTCCCGAAAGATTCCCTCTCACAATAATGCAGATAGTCGGTCCTGCAGGGATCGGGAAGACTTCAACGGTCCTAGCTACTATGAGACTTCTTGACGATCAATTCGAGAAGAATAGGCTGAAGATGAAGGTTGCTTACGTAAATTTAAAGCTTCAAGGAGGAAACAAATATGCAATCTATCGATTTATCTTAGAAAAGATAGCGCCTGAATTACCAGCACAAGGATTAAGCGCAGAAGAAATGTTGCGATTTCTGCTACGCTATCTAATTGAAAATAAAATCTTTGCGTTCATAGTCCTCGATGAAATTGACTACTTGATAAAAATAACCAAGGACAGTGGGATAATATACGACCTCACGAGACTAAATGAGTTCGATCCCGAAAGCCCTTGCCATGTTAAGGGTGTAGTTTTTGTTGCTAGAAGCACCGAATTCTACTCAAAGTTAGACCAAGCCGAGCTCAGCAGCCTTGGTCGAGTCCCCGTAAGGTTCCCGATGTACAGTCTAAAGCAGGTCGGCGACATTTTATCAAAGAGATGTTCAGAAGCTTTTCGGCCCAGAATAGTAGGCTCGGATCTAATAGATAAAGTCTCCGAAATAACAGTTTCTTCTGATGTTAAAGGAGACATTAGATATTCTCTTGAATTGCTTCTGTATGCCGGAAACCTCGCAGAGTCAAACAATGCGGGCGCGGTCTCGCTAGAACATATCCTAAAAGTTCATAGCCAGATACACCCTTCGCTCACGTTGGATCAAATTCGCGAGCTGTCGAAAAACCAGCTTGTTACTCTGCTTGCTGTTACGATCGCTATGCGCGTAAGAGATAAGAATTACGTCGATATACGAGAGATTCGAAGCCATGCTATTGCCATCTGCGAGGACCTGAAAATTCGAAAACTAGAAGTTGAAGATTACCTGGACGATCTCCGGACAAAGAACATAATAGAAATCAGGTCATTAAAAGAGATCGGAATCCATTCTGTTTCAGTCGACGAACTTCAAACTGTGCTGCGCAGGCAGATAAAAAATTATCCATTGAACGGTGTCAGCAAAAGGAATTGAACGGGAAAGAAACAATTGAAAAAGGAATAGGGGGTTTGGGAAAGATAAAGCTAATCAGAGCCCTGGCGGAGGAAGATAGAATGATGACGATTTATGGTTTGCACAAGAAGACCCATCTCAAGAGAGAAGACATCAAAAGAAATCTCAGCGATCTTATTGAGATAGATTGGGTAAGAGAAGAGAAGCTTGCCAACATTCTCTACAAATTGAACAGACAAAATGACTATGTTCAGCATCTTCTAACATTTTTTAAGAACGTCGAGTATATTTATCACCCATAGAAGTTAAGATTTTTTTCTGTTGGGCACACCTTGTTAAATAAGGAATCAATTGCGGCTCTTTCCAATAGAAGACCCTTTGACACTTCATTCGCGCACTGCTGGATCTCGGTGGGATGTAGTCGAGAAACCAATTCATATTCACCAAGAGAGCATTTTTCTGCTCGGTCTCTCAATGCAGAAACTATCCTGTCCAAATGGTAGTTTATATGGATTTCCTCTGCTTCTTCCAAAGGCACTGAATAGATCTCCGATACCTTGAAGTTGATGGTATTTTCGTCGCTATGAGATAATTCTCTGTGCACATCTAATATCGCATTTTTCCCCCTGAGCTTCTGTGCTCTACTAACGTTTCCTCTGTTGTTCATAATTCTGGTTTAAAGTGGTATGGAATCTTTGATATTTAATCTTATTAGTCTATCTGATGCGTATGACGTACTTCCTTAGCCCTGGGTGGGAAGGAAAAAGGAATAAAAAATAAAAAGCCGATCACACAATATCTAACGTGCAGTCAGGAAAAAAAGATATTGGGTCAAATGGACCGAAGTATATCTTTGTTACCGGCGGAGTCATGTCAGGTTTAGGAAAAGGAGTAATATCCGCATCCACAGCAAAACTATTGCAACTTGCTGGTCTAAAAGTGTCATGTGTTAAGATTGATCCTTATGTCAACTATGACGCAGGAACTATGAACCCAATTGCGCATGGAGAGGTTTTCGTAACAAAAGATGGGGGAGAATGCGATATGGACTTGGGTAACTATGAGCGGTTCCTAGACATAGCGTTAACAAAAGAGCACAACATTACAACTGGACGAGTTTATCTGGAAGTAATCCAGGGAGAGAGACACGGGAAGTATTTAGGACAATGTGTGCAAATCATTCCCCACGTAACGGACAATATCAAGGATAAAGTCAGAAGGATTGTACGCAATGAACAGCTTGACATAGTTGTTGTAGAGTGTGGAGGAACAGTGGGTGACATAGAAAGCCTTCCTTTTCTTGAAGCATTTAGACAAATTGAGTTGGAAGAGGGAGATTCGAACGTTCTGTTTATCCATGTCACGCTTGCACCTGTATTGGACGTCGTAGGAGAGCAAAAGACGAAGCCGACACAACATAGTGTACAGGAGCTTAGAAGAATTGGAATACAGCCTGACATCCTCACGGTTCGATGCAAGAGGCCGCTGTCTACTGAGACTAGGCGAAAAATCTCCTTGTTTGCAAGTGTTAACGAAAATTGTGTCATTTCTTGCCACGACGTGGCTTCTATTTACCGAGTTCCAGAAATACTCGAAGAGCAGGGAATACTTAGGGCCATATCTGACAAAATAGTTCTGAAGAGACAAAGACCACAATGGTCCGAGTGGAAACGGATTTCAAAATCCTCCTACAATTTTAGTTCTGCTAGCTTAAAGATAGCGGTGATTGGCAAGTATGTCAGTTTGCCAGACAGTTACGTTAGCATATCTCACGCATTGTGGCACGCAGGTGCCAGCATCGGAAGCAAGGTTGATATTGAATGGATCGATTCAGAAGGTTTCGAGAATAAGCACGGCGCGTCAAAGCTCGAGTACTTCGACAGCTTTAGTGGAATAGTTGCGCCAGGTGGATTTGGCAAACGTGGAAGCGAGGGTATAATAAATATAGCTAATTATGCAAGAGCCAATGGTATTCCTTATCTAGGGATATGCTTCGGATTTCAGCTGGCAATAGTGGCATTTGCAAGAAGCGTGTGTATGTTAGCAAACGCTAATTCGACTGAACTCGATCCTGATACTGAGCATCCAGTGATAAAATTCATGCCTGAACAAAGTACGCAAAAAAATTTGGGAGGATCTATGCGACTAGGAGAACACAGGATCGACATAATAAAGGGTAGTGGAGCTGAAAGACTGTACAGAGCGCGGGTTATTTATAGAAGACACAGACACAGATTCGAATTTAACCAAGATTATAGACGAATGATCGAGAGCCTAGGGATGGTCCCGTCGTCTCATTCCGATCAGGGTTTAAGAACTGAAAGCATTGAAATTCCTGGACATCCTTTTTATTTCGGCGTTCAATACCACTCCGAGTTCCACAGTAGACCAGGACGACCGGAGGAATCATTTGGTGCCTTCATAAAAGCCGCTTCCTCTAGATTCTAAGCTCATATATCTTTTGTCGAGCATCTCTTAGAGAAGTTTTTCTATTCACAATACCACTAGTAAGAAGGTGGCTGAGCGAGAGCCTAACTGTCCGTTCTGGCAGCATAGTGCGCTTTGAAAGGTCTTTTTGGCTCAATGCTCCCTCATACTCCAGTGTTTTTAGAACGAGCTTCGCACTGGGAGGCATGCTGAGCAAGTCTTCAGCCAACTTGACTTTTTTTGCAAGCATTGAGGTAGCGGAAAAATCTCTGGAGAGGCGGACGAGTCTCGCGGGGAATTCGTGCTTGTAAGATTCTAAAGTTTTCTTAATAGCTATTCTGGAACCACCATCTAGAACCACTTCGCAATGATATCTGCTCGTGACATCGGATACCTGAAGACTGGTATCGTATGGAACAACTAATGGACGCCTTGTATTGTCAACGGAATTCACAGAAACCACAATAAATACGCGAGATTTTTCGAGGACCATTGGGCCGCCCGCTGACATGGAATACGCAGTTGACCCTGTAGGAGTAGAAACAATTATCCCATCACTGCTGTCATGCCATACGTCCCTGCCATCAATCTTCAGAACATGCTCCATAAGCATTGCACTTTTGCTAGGAAAGACAGCTACATCATTTAACACAGGCTCCACCTCCCTCCCGTCCACCTTTACCGCTAAGCGAAAAACATCATCGACTTGGTAGTCCCCGGCTCTGATTTGTGATAATGCCGACTCAAGATATCTAATATCTAACTGTGCAAGAAACCCGGTCGCTTCCGACTCGTAAAGCCCGAGGACGGGTACAGAATTCGTTACCACCCTGTGGAAATAATCGAGAATCCCTCTGTCTCCCCCAAGCACCAATATCATATCTAAGTTGTCTGCATGGCTAGATTCTCTATCTTTCATTACAGATATGTTCATATTCATTGAATCAAACGCTTTCCTGATCTGTGACAATGATATCCTGTCGACGGGTGCAGCTGGGGATAGAGCAATCTTCATTAACTATTGATTATTCTATATGAAGCAATATTTTTTGATTGTGGCTGTTTGCTCTCTGAACCCCACGCTCTAATTTAGAATAGCAGGAAATATTGTTCTGTACTATGGTAGGTATGCTAGTCAAAGATGCATACAAGAATCCAATTGTTTCGTCTGGACCAGTCAACCCACGCCGTTTCCTGTCGTCGTGTTTAATGGAGGTATAAATTCAATTTCGTTCTCAGGACTCGTTGAGTTAACGTTTAGTAGGTCGAGTCGTGAGTGGCAAGCATTTTATCTATGCATTCGGCGTCGTTAGAAAAAATCAACATACAGCTAACTGGGAAACGTCGGGATGGCGGCTTCCCCGTTAAACTGTATTGTAGATCCGTCGTCAGCAGTAGCTATAAACCTTCTGGAGTATTTTGGCTGACAAACTCGTAAAAAAATTTTGTGCTCCATGTTAACATAAATCGCGTTCAAAGTAAAGCACCGACTAGTAGCAGCAACCGAAAAGGTTGCCATAAGATTTAAAGGATAGAATAAGGATGCTAATCATAAGATGCCAAAAAAGCGGACAAGCAGAGGGCGAACCAAGGGTGGCAAGGGAAGCTCTGGTACAGTCCATTGTAGTCAATGTGGGGCAATGGTTCCAAGAGACAAAGCCAAAAAGATAACGGGAAGAATCACCTTAGTTGAACCCACTCTTGCCAAGGAATTGAGGGCACAGGGTGCATACATCGCACCATCTACTGACGTCAAGTTTTATTGTGTTTCATGCGCGGTCCACAGGGGCGTGGTAAAAGTTAGGTCCGAAGTAGATCGTCGAAGTACAGGCAGACTTAGATAGCTGTTATAATCTGCGAAGCGAATATACGATCCTTTGATAGAGAGTTATTCCCGCCAGCAAACAAACAAGAATGACAGCGTATTGCAGGTTTCCTTCTAGTGGAATTAACCCTAATATTCCCACTAGGAGCAATCTTTCAGCCCTTTCTCCTATTCCGACACCCTTTAGTTCAATTCCCATTGACTCGGATCTCGAACGCGTATAGCTAACCAACAAAGAAAGGGACACTGCTAACTGACAAAACAGAGGGCTTGCTAGCCCTCCGATAGCAATTCCCAGAAAAATAATCGATTCCGAAATTTTGTCAAAAACAGAGTCAAGGTACGTCCCTTTTTTGCTACCTCGCTTTGTAGCTCGGGCGACACCCCCATCCACTATATCAAAAAATCCTGAAATAAGGAGCATGATGCTTCCAGCTAAGGAAAATTGGTACCAGCCGCTTCCTATGGAGAGTAATGCTGACATGTATACCAAGCCGCTCGCAGTGGCAAAAATCAGGCTCAGGGCCGTCCAGAAGTTGGGACTAAGCCCGCTTGCTGCGAAAAATGAACCTATCCTGTCTAAGACAGGACCTAAAGCTATCCTGAACCTGTTTAACATACTTTTTGCGTCCCGTGCAAATATATTAAACTAATTGGGGTCCTTCTTTCACTTTGTCGCCTCCAGATGGCCTGACTAGATCGAGATATATATTATGCATCGCCCCCCTGGAGGCCAGGTGAAGATACCTCTTACTATAACAACCTCTCAATATTTGGTACTGAATATTTTATCTATGTTTATTTCTTAATTCCTTAATAACTATTATTTCGGAGTTTAAAGCGACCTTTGCAACCGACTAACCAACACTACGGTCAGCACAAAGATGAAGTTAACTGGCCAATTCAGAATGAACTCTATCCCTCTTTCAATAAAATCCTAGTAATAGGACTTGGACAGTTAGGATTACCAGTGGCTAAATACGTTA
>OBLS010000384.1_pt1 | contig 15543 bp, 11 predicted proteins | sample 1519901 | NCBI WGS metagenome assembly OBLS01 (sample SAMEA3113585, study PRJEB22503) | soil metagenome | reverse complement strand
ACTAACCATGAGATAAATCTCGTCTATTAAGAATAATTTAATATGTAAGGATTTGTAGTTAATATATCTTTTTGTATTACTAATACTATGGGGAAATCTGTTAAAATTATACATGAAGACCTGAATGCTGGTGGGGGAAGTGAACGCCTCACCATAACCATGATGGAGGCATTAAATGAAATGGGTTTTAACATTGATTTAGAAACTATAACCATACCTGATTGGAATCAGATTAAGAAATGGTATGGAAAATTTTCATTAAAAATTGATCGAATAAAAAAAATGGATCTTTCAAACATATTTGGTTTATCCGAATATAGAAATAAAGATTGGCTACAAGTAGAAGCGGAAGAAGAACAATACCGTTTAATAATAAATGCTCATGGAGATATATTGCCATATTATAATCCTAATAATCATGGAAAGTTAAAAGGAAAAATAATCACTTATTGCCATTATCCTCTAACGCCAAAATTAATTAATAATGGTACATATAAAAAATTTTTATTAAAATTTTTAAAAAATAGTATTTTTGGTTATGGACTAAATTTTCATTTTGCAGAAGAAAAATTACTTTCTGGTGTATTACAAACATATGACCTTATGATGAAAAATACTATAATCATAACAAATTCTGAGTTTAGCAAACAAGCAATAGAAAATTATTACGGTAAAGCCGTTTTATCAGTTTTAAGTCCACCTGTTAATGTTGACATTTATCGAAAATTTGCTTTAACTAATCGATTAAGAGAAAATATAATAATTGTTCTTTCCAGGTATAGTCCAGATAAGAAAATAGAGACCGCGATACGAATAGCTAAAATTTTGCAGTCGGTATATAAAAATTATAAGATGATTGTTATTGGGAATATAGTTAAAGATAACTATGATTATTATAGGTATTTACAATCTTTAATAAGCCTGTATAAATTAAATGATCACGTCAAATTATATTTGAATGTTCCACTAAATAATTTATTGCAATTGATGGCGACATCAAAGATTTTATTACATCCTACTCTTGAAGAACCATTTGGAATATCTATAGCAGAAGGAATGAGTGCTGGATTAGTTCCCATTGTTCCGTTCAAAGGTGGCAATACTGAATTTGTTCCAAAACAGTTCCATTATAAAACTGAAGAAGAAGCAGTAAAAATAATAATTAATGCAATGAATATATCATATAACGATAGATTAAAAATTAGTAAATTTGCTGACATTTTTTCAATCACCAATTTCAAAAATAGTTTAAAAATAATAGTTCAAGATTTAATAGAAAGGGAGATAGCATTATCTTCTCATCAAATAAAAAGTAACAATATAAAGAAGTATACAAAATTTAACTAAAACTTGTTGAATATGCTAATCTTCAACCTCGAAAATTATAATGTAAAAATATTTTATTCTGCTACTTTACAATGAATTCTCTATCATTAGAAAAACATATAGATATTTTAAATGATTTTATGAATAAGACTTCTCAATATGCTATGAAAGAGCCTCAACCTGGAGGTTATTATAAAGCTATTTGGATGAGAGATGCATCATATATACTCAAAGATCAATTTATTTCAGGTTATACTTTTGATGTTATTGATGACCTTATTCATATTTGGTCTAACCAAATAAATGATATTCAAGATAAAAAAATAATATTTGGAAGAGGATCTCCAATAACAAAATTTACTCCGATGAGGTGTAATCCTAATTTAATTAATAAATTTAAAGGAGCATTACCTACGACAATCTATGAGAATTTCTTAGAGATTTATGCAAGTAATCCAGATATCGATTCAACCGCTTTGATGATATATGTAACGTCTTGGATTATATCAAGGATTTACGAATATATAAATTTAGACAGAAATGATAACATTTATCCTTTATATTTTTCAAAAAAGAAAGATTTTGATTTAGAATTGGAATTCTCTAAATTAGTTTCCTTTTTTATTCCTAAAATGCTCGATGCAATTCAATATTTGTATATGAGAGATATTGATTCTGATAGTCTTCTTGAACAAGAATCAAATGAAGATTGGATGGATACTGCTCTTAGAAAGGGGAAAATTGTTTATAGCCAAGGATGTTGGTTACTTGCATTAAAAAATTTTAACATATTGCTAAAATATCTAAATATTGATGATACTGCATTATATATAGATAAACTAGCAAATAATGTAATTAATGCAGTAGAAAAACATATGTGGTCAGAACAAAAAACATGTTTTATTGATAATAATATAGGTTCATATTCAAATACAAACTGTGAAAAAATTATGACTCAGGATTCTTTACTTTATCTATTTGCATTAATAAATGATAATTTTCCTAATTTATCTAATTGTGAAATTAATAAAGATAATGGAGATATCAATTATTGTTCTACTATTTTTCATAATAAAAGTAGTTTGGAGAGGTATAATAGAATGTTAGATACTTTAAAAGAAGAAATATGGAAACATAAGTTTCCAATGATAATTGAAAAACCACTTCAAAAAACTGGTCCATGGCCATTAAAGCCAAATTATTATCATAACTATACTTTTTGGCCATGGATAACAGGAATTGAACTTATGACAAGATTGAGATTTAGGAGGTTAAATGAATGTGATTATCTCATTTCAACCTTATTTTTAGATGAGTTCTCAAAGGAAAATCTTCTATATGAATGGATAAATCCTATTACAAATAAAGGAAACGGTGCGTATCCATTTCGAACAGGAATTTCATCTTTAAGATTAGTTATATATGATGTGTTTAGAATTCTACGAAATAACAATAGAAATAAGACAAATATCAGCACTAAATAAGAGTTAAATATTAACCTATAATTATATATAAATTAGTTTTTTTCATCTCTAAAAACATTGACTTACCTTTTGTATGAAGGAATATGTAATTTTAAGATCTATCAACTAGAAATGGTTAGTGATTGTTATAACCTATAATGGAATAGTGGAATATCTCAAAGATAAGACTTTGGAAAGTCTTCGGTTTATAGTTGTCAAGAAAAAAATTGTAAAAATTTGATTAAGGAAATAAAAAAGATAATTTATCAACCCATTTTTGAGACGTTTCTTACAATAAAGAATCCACCGTAAAGCGACAAAGCCCAAAGACAAAACCATACAAGTTCTTTAAGAATATATCATAGAGGATTGTTTCTTATCTTTTTTACTAATTATGTTATATATCCATTGAATTATAAATTTATACATCGAAACTAAAATATCAGACTGTTTCAATGATCATGATATTTGGTTAATGCTTATCACATTAAGACTATTGAGGTTGAAAAATATCAAATTAGATATTACGATAATTTTAATAGTAGTCTTCACCTTCCTCCTGTTCTACTTTTGCATGGTCTAGGGGGATCAGCTGATAGATGGACAAAAGTAATTCCATATTTATCTGGGAAATATAGATTAATTATTCCTGATATTATTGGATTTGGATATAGTGAAAAGCCTCATGTAGAATATACAGTTGATTTTTTTATTACTTTTATTAATAAATTTTTAAATTTATTGAATGTATCTGATATTAATATAATAGGTTCATCCTACGGAGGATTGCTTGCATTAGAATATGCAATAAAATATGAAGCAGAAATTAAAAAGTTAGTTCTAGTCTCTTCAGCAGGTATGATGAGATATGTTTCAACAACCCTTAAACATTATATTTCTGCTGCATTATATCCAACTTATGAAAATGTTTTAAGAGCATTCCAAGAAATGATATATGATTCAAATATGGTTTCAGAGGAATCTATTCAGGATTTTATAAATAGAATGAACTTACCTAATTCAAAGTATGCGTTTATGTCTACATTAATGTCATTTAATAATCATCCCAAGTTAACTGATCGACTTAAAATCAATATACCAACATTAATTATTTGGGGGAGGAACGATAAAGTAATTCCTGTACGCTATGCAAAAAAATTTAAAATTCCTAATAGTAAAATTGTTTTGTTAGACCATTGCGGACATTATCCTCATATAGAAAAAATAGAAGAATTTAGTAGAATTATTTTAAAATTTTTGTGACTTTCTCTATCAATAGTTTTATATTGTAATGTTTATATTCTAATTGGATGCATATTCTTATCCTAAAAATTTCAACAGTGATTTTTAATACAAAATAATTAATTTGTTTACATAAATTTAGGTTAATCATTACAAATATAAAGTTGTAAAATTTATGATAATAGATCAATTCAAAGCCAAGATAAAATATATAATAATGAAATATTTGCTAGAAGTATACGCGTGATTGTAATTTGCTTATTATATAAGATTCTTAATGTATATGCATTTATTATATTACTATTATTACTAGTAAAATTTTAAATTGACATTGATGTAAAATTAAAATTTTCATTATGCAATTTAAGAAGAAAATAACTTAATTCATTGAATTCTAGGGTATAATGCGAGTCCAATTTGGTATCTATTCTCTCATCAGATTTTATATTAATCGAAAGATCTGCTTTTTTAAAAGCAGAATTGTCATTTTCGGAATCTCCAAGATAAAGAATTTTTTTATCATTGCCTAATTTTAATAACGAACGTATCGATGTCAGTATATTGCCTTTATTATAATGGACAGAATATACATCTATGAAGGGGTGAGTTAAATAAGACTGTATATGAAAGTTATTGGTGGATAGAGATTGTATTTTGATAAATTCTTGAATTTTATCCAATATGCGAGGCTCAATAGTAAATTTAAAATTTTCCCAATTTAATAAATGTCTATAATCGATAGAGATTCCTGCGAGATATTTTTCCCTATATGTATATTTTTTAAAGATTTTGATATCATTAAAATTTTTAGAAATTACTGATGATAATCTTTCTAAAACAGAAGAATTTTGAAATACATTTTCTTTTTGATTTATATAATATCTAGTCAAACCATTCTTTCTAATTTTATTTTTTAATTCTTTCAGATCGAGAATTTCCTTATGATCTCCAAAACTATAATCTACTAATTCCTCATTGTCTTTTTGTAAAAAAATAAAAGTTTCAACACCCATTATACATGAAATTATTTTGGCAAAATGAACATTTGGTCCTATAAAGTTAAAGTCTTTGCTTGATATTATGCCAATAGGAATACATTTTGAAATATCAAAAAGAATATTGTAAAGATCTTGTGGAATATAATTATTTGAATAAAGGGATGAGGTAGGACAAAGCGTTCCATCATAATCAGAAACTATTGCAGAAATTTTCATTTAGTTGTATTATTTTATTAAATAGATATTATATATTTAATTGTGTCCTTTTACAACAAATTGAATATTCAAAAGAAATTATAAAAGATATTTACAATTTAGGTCAAAAAAGCAAAATCATTATTTATGGCAGTTTAAAGTTATTATAACAAAAATACAAGAATCAAATTTATTAAATTCTAATAATCTTAAAAGGTGACTATAATAAATACTCGAGTTATCTACTTCAGATAATTGTCTTTAAATTATATTTAATTTTTCTATAAAACATATTATTATTTTAAATCTTTTTAATAAAATATTGTATTCTTCGGCAAAACCGATTAGAATAATATATTAAGATATAGTATGCCTTAAATATGATCATTTAATAATGATTGTTATTATTGAAAGATCAGACGGATCAAATAAATAATCATGAGGAAAAAGATTCTAACAAGGATGTTGATTTGAGAGAGGAGCATTTATCTACAGATAATGTAGACGATGCTGTTGCCCGTATTCATGAAATCTCATCCAATGAATCTATAGAATATGAAAAAGCTCTAGACCTTTTAGATAAATTATTAATGGTAAACCCAGATGATCCAAAAGTATATTATGAAAAAGGATTCTTCTTTGAAATAGCTCAGAGATATCATGATGCAATAAAATGCTTTGATCAAGCCTTAAATATTAATAGAGATTATTTCGAAGCTTGGTATAGAAAAGGCCTTGCACTTAATAACTTACAGAAATATCATGATGCAATAAAATGCTTTGATCAATCATTACTTATCAAACCTGGAAATATTAATGCCTTAAATGAGAAAGGATATTCTTTAAACAAGATTGGTCTGTATGATAAAGCTGCTGAAGCATATGAAGAGGTTCTTAAAACCAATCCCAATGATATACGTGCTTTAAACAATAAAGGTGTAGCCTTAGCTAATAGTAATAATGCTAAAGACGCACTTTACTATTATGATTTGGCATTAAGTATAAAACCTGATGATATTAATGCTATAACGAACAAAGGTGTTGCACTTGCTAGTTTAGGCAAATATGATGATGCAATATACTATTATGATTTGGCATTAAGTATGCAACCTAATGACGTTAATGCTTTAAACAATAAAGGAATTGCACTTGCTAGTTTGGGCAGATATGATGATGCACTCTATTATTATGATAGAGCTCTTAATGTAAATCCTGCTATTCCTAAGACATATTACAATAAAGGAATTACCTTAGCAAATGTTTTACAATACCAAGAAGCAATAGAATGTTATGATCAAGTCATAAGAATAGATCCTGACTATATTGATGCATATTACAATAAGGCAGTTGCACTTGGTTGTCTAGGTAGATATCAAGAAGCACTAGTTTATTATGATGAAGTCATACGAAGAGATAGTGAGTATATAAATGCTTATTACGGAAAAGGTTATTCGTTGGATTGTCTATTAAGTTATGAGGATGCAATAAAATGTTATGATCATGTCATAAGAATAGATCCTGATTTTGCGGATGCTTATTACGGAAAAGGAAAAGCGCTTGAAAAATTAGGGATGAATTCAGAAGCTATAAAATATTTGACTATTGCTAAGAAACTTGAAACTTTCTAATTGGGGATTAGTTTTCTATTAAACTTTTTATTAAAACTAATATTGTATTGTTGCCATTCTGTATGCTTCATAGTTAAAGTAATTTCTTTAAATTTTAATACTGTATGGTGGAAGGTTATTGTAGATGATCTTTTTTTTTATTAACATATGAAATATATATGGTTAAAGAAAAAAATTAATATAGCTCGGAAAACTGTATATGGAAAATGCCCTCGATGTAGGACTAAAAGTCAATTAGAAGTTATTTCAAATAATCCAGGTAAAGAAAAATTTAAGTGTAACATATGTTTTCAAAACTTTGGAATCGATGAGATGTAAACTACTTCTATTTGTTAAAGATATTAAGTTTTTTGAATTTTGTTTTATATATTTTTAATAAATATTATAAGATAAATATGTGTTTAATAATAAAGTAATCATAATATTTGATGATATGTATAACTTATTAAAAAAATAAATTTAACGATGAAAATTTGTATTAAATATAACGTAAAATCAGAATAGTTTCATTTAATAAGTATAATTGTTATTCTAACTAAAACTTACTTTTTAATAATTCACATTGGATCAATCTAATTTGTGCAGAAATTATTCCTCTATCTACAAATAAACTTATTTTAGTTATCCAATTCTTAATGGTTTTAAACAGGGAATTAGAAATATTTTTCTGATTATTTTTTTAACTCATAAGATCATAAAGATATAATAAAAATTGAAGATTAGTATACCTTATAAGTTAGTTCAGCACATATTATCTAACAAGAGAATTAACGGCAGATTTGTTAAGTTAATACTAATTACTTCTCACATTTTCCGTGCTTTTGTATAATTTAAAAGTGAAAAATAAAATGGAATATACATTCGAAGATTTAGGAATTAGTGCGCCTATTATCAAAGCACTTAATGAACATGGATATAAAAATCCATTCCCTATCCAACAGGAATCTATACCAATTTTTCTAAAAGGTTTAGATATGATAGGTCAAGCACATACAGGTACTGGTAAAACAGCCGCCTATGCACTTCCAATATTAACAAAAATTCAAAGTCGTACTCCTATTCAAGCATTAATCTTAGTCCCTACAAGAGAATTAGCTCTGCAAGTTACAAATGAAATTAATAAGTTCTCAAAATATACAGGCATTCGAACAATATCTATCTATGGCGGACAGAGTATTGCAATACAGCAGGAACAATTGAGAAAAGGAGTTCAAATTGTTGTAGCAACTCCTGGTCGATTAATAGACCATCTTAAAAGAGGATCAATTCAGTTGGATAATGTAAAATATATTATTTTAGATGAAGCCGATAGAATGTTAGATATGGGTTTTATAGAAGATATTAAATTCATACTTTTTTATGTCAATGAAGATCGACAAACATGCCTTTTTTCAGCAACTATGCCAGCTGAAATCATAAACCTTGCAAAAGAATATATGAATAACTATTCTGAAATCAGACTAAATAAAGATGAATCAAGCCTTGAAACTATTGATCAATCATACTTAATTGTTAGAGAAAATGAAAAATTCAAACACTTATGTACTCTTATACGAAATAGAAACCAAAAGCAACAGACAATTATTTTTGTCTCAACGAAACAAAGGACACAAAAAGTATTTCAATACTTAAAAGAAGATGGATTTAAAGCAACAATGATTCATGGTGATCTTTCGCAAAAACAAAGAAACTACTCTATCAATAGGTTTAGAAATGGAAGTGAGAATATTCTTGTAGCTACTGATATAGTAGCTAGAGGTATAGATGTCCCTGCTGTCGGTCATATTATTAACTATGACGTCCCAGAAGATCCTGATACCTACTTTCATAGAATAGGTAGAACCGCTCGAGCAGGCGGTAGTGGGATAGCAATATCACTGGTATCTAATGAAAGACTAGAGTCGTTTACAAGAATTATGAGAAGGACTAAACAAAATATACATAAACTTAATGACGAAATGGGCATTGAGATACCTGTTATTCAAAGAGCATCATATCGTAGCCATTACCGTGACAAATCATACACTAACTACTACAATGGTACTAATAACAGATCAGGTAATAATTATGAATACGGTTATGGAAATAGTTATCGAGGAAGCGGATATAGACGTAGTACTTATGGTAATTATCGTACAACCAATGAGAGGAGAGATCAATAAAATACCTAACAGATAAGTTAATTGATTTAACAATGAAAATTAAAACACTTTTTTTATAAATAGTTAATCGTTTTATGAATTTTTTCATCCTCTTAGTCCATTTATATCGTGAATTTAGGTTTTAAAATTATTTAGTCATGCCTTAGTAGTATATTCCGACTGTAACTTAAATCCTACTTAAATTACCTTACCCATGTCAGAAGGAGGGACAATTATCTCTACTAATAAATTTTTTTGGTTATGTAACTATAATAAGTGCAATCTTGAAAATTATGGGTCGTATGATATTAGAATTAAATTGTTATTATTCCAAAAGAGAAAAAATATGACAAATTTCTTAAGATTACTTTCAATAAATTATTATTACGATTGATTAATATAATTGAGTTAGAATAATGGACCTAAAGAAGAAAAAAAATCATCTTCTTCATCTCCAAAACCATTATTAAAATCGTTATTATTAGCATTTTCATCCAAAGGTGGAGGTAAAGCCTGATCGATTATTTCACATGTTCCATCTACTCTGTCTTGTTCACTAGAATTGAAATCTTCAATTTCATCATCTTCATCACAAACAAATAAATCGGCTCCACTTCCTCCTTTGAGTTCATCTGCACCTCCTCCTCCAAGTAGTTCATCATCACCTTTGCCTCCATCAAGTTCATCATCACCTTCTTCACCATATAAAATATCTTCTCCATTACCCCCGTCAAATTTATCCTCGCCATTTTTACCGTAAATTATATCGTCTCCATCTCCACCATCTACTTCGTCATCTCCATCTCCCCCACGAAGTTTATCGTCACTTGGTGTTCCTTCAATTGAGACGTGTACTTTTGGTCTTTCCTGTGAACTGCTTTCAGAGGCTTCATTTTCTAGAATTAGAGTAGAGTTAGTTTGAGCATTGATAAATTGTAAAGTAAATAAATTCAAAAATAATATTATAAAAAAGGATAAATACCTAGCCAAGTCTAACTCTCTAGTCTATAAGAGTACTACCAATTTATGTATTTCAATACATTTTTCCAAGTAACTTTTCAAAATCATTTCCTTTCTTTTACAGTACGATTAAATAATAATATTGATACAATATTTAATGAGATAATACTCTTGAAAATAGTTATTTGTCTTATTTAGTTTATTTAATTATTTAATTCTGTTTACCGATACTGAAAATTTTATAATATATATCAATGTTAAAGCAACATATAAATAATAAAAATAATTGTTAGGAATTATATTGTATTATTGATTATTTATAAATTTTGTATAATACCCCATCATTAAAAGATAAGACATATAATAAACCATCTGGTCCAACTTCTATATCAGTAATTGAACCGAATCCAGTTCCAAACCTGATTGAATCATCTTCTCCATCGTTATCAATAACTTTGTCTAAAAGATCTTTATTTGTTGTATCTAATAAAATACTATCTCTTTTTTCATTTAACGAGAATATATATAGATTTCCTTGACTATAATCTCCAACCATCATCTTATGAAGATATTGTTCACCTAATTTTGAAGAATTAAGAAATTCTATATCCGTCAACGCCACAGGTTCTCTCCAACTTAATTGTGGATCAGAATAAAAAGAGTTAGGTAATGCTTGAAGGTCATTTAGTGAATTATCAGACCTAGACATTGGACCCATAAATTGAAGCCATCCACTATTAAGACCTGCTTTAACTATGTTAATCTCATCATATTCACTTGGTCCATTTTCCGTTTCCCATAATGTTCCGGTTATAGGATCAATTGTTATGCCAAAACTATTTCTTATACCATAAGCAAAATATTTTGATGTATCAGAATTAGAGTAAAATGGATTAGTTTCAATTGCTGTTCCATCTTTAGAATTTATTCTTAAAATAACGCCAGTATCATCTGGTTTATCATTTGAATTTATATTTTGTAAAATTCCTCTATGATTCAGATCTCCTATTACAACATATAAATTATCACTAATTGCTGAGTTATTACTCTTTTCTAATACTAATTTACCACCATCATGATTAGGTCCAGGGAGGGCAGGCAAATCAAGTAAGATCTGTTGATTAGTTAATTCATTTCCATTCCATGAGTATTTATAGACTCTATTCCTCAAAGAATCATCATTAATTATCTCAGTTAGATAAACAAAAATATGTCTACCATCAGTTTCAATTCCTAATAAACCCCGTTCACTTTTCGCATTAACAAAGAATTTGTGGATTGGTTTTTCATCTAAGTGTTGGTTTGATAATAATCGTAGATATCCTTCCTTTTCTATAATTAAAATGTCATCATTAACAAAAACTATTCCAGTTGGATTCTCTAATCCTTCTGCAATTATGTCATACTTAAGACCAGGATCATTAAAGATAGGTTCTGCCAATGCATTATTATCAATTAATAAAACAATTAAAATAGAGAACATAACAATAATTGATTCTAGAATAAATTGATAATTTCTCAATATATAAACAGCTTTGTGTTGTCTAATTTATATCTATTTTTGAGAATTGTTACTAAGGCCCAATGGTATTTCTAATAGATTTATAGAATTTTTAGATTAAGTAGATTAGGATATTGTTATACGAATCTTTCATAATGAGTTTGAAGGAAATACAAAATAAAAAAAATCATTTTTTCCTTTGCTGTAAAAGGAATTTAATACTATATATATCAAATTTATTCAAGATTTTTAAATACTATTTATATTGAAATTACACAAGATCTTATTTGTTGTGACCGAGAAAGAGGATAATTCTTCATCCAATAATCTAAACAAAGAGAAAAAAATTTTCGATAAAGTGGTAGATTTAGCATTTGTTGAAAAAAAACGTATAGTGATAACTTCTATAATTGCCTCGGCCTGCCTCGCTTTATTTAAACTTGTTATTGGATTATATACTAATAGTCTTGGGATTCTTTCAGAATCTTTCCATTCAGGGTTAGATGTTCTTGCAGCCCTTATGACTTTTTATGCAATTAGAGTAGTGATTAAACCACCAGATTCAAAATTTACATATGGCTATGCTAAAATTGAAAGTCTTTCCAGTTTAACACAAATATTATTACTTTTTCTGGTTGCAGGATATATTTTTTATGAAGGACTAGAGAGAATTTTCTTTAAAATTATAGAGCCAGAAATAACATTTTTTTCTTTTGCAATAATGATCATTTCGATAGTAGTAGATTATGGAAGATCAAAAGCACTTTTTAGAGTTGCTCGCAAATATGGTAGTCAAGCCATTGAAGCCGATGCACTACATTTTAAAGCAGACATGATATCTTCTTCAATTGTTATTGCAGGACTAGTCGTTGTGTTAGTTTTAAAAATACCAAATGCAGATGCATATGCTGCTTTAATAATTGCATGTATGATTATTTATACCTCTCTCGGTCTCGGAAAGCGAACACTAGATGTTCTTTTAGATAAAGCTCCCAAAGGAATTAATCATATTATATTAGAATCAGTTTCAGGATTAGAAGGTGTAGATAAAGCTCATGATATTAGAGTTAGAAATGTAGGATCAAAATTTTTCGTAGACCTTCACATTGAAGTACCAAGAACATCAACTAACGATAAGGCCCATAAAATTGCTACTAGTGTTGAGAATCGAATAAGGAATATAATTTCAAATTCAGATGTATTAGTTCATGTAGATGCAATAGAAACTGAATCAGAGACCATGACAGATATAATACGATTAATTGCATCAGAAACAGAAGGAATTAAAAATGTACATTCTATTTATCTTTCCCAAATACCAGAACATATGGAAAAATATATTGATAAAAAGCCAGATGAAAATAAGTTAGATAAAATTGAGAGTACCTTATTTAACAACGAAGTTGATACAAAGTCTAAGATACAAAATAAAGATAGTAATAAATTATTACATTTATATCTAGATGTCCAAGTCGATAGTGGATTAGACCTAAGAACAGCTCATAATATAATAGAAACATTTGAGTCAAAAGTTAAAGAAGAAATTCCAATCATAAAAAATATCACAACACATATTGAATTTGAAAACGAGCAGGGAAAAATTATTGGGATAGAAAAAGAAGTTAATTCATTTCATATAGAAAAAATTCGTAAATCTTGTTTTAAAATAAAAGGAGTAGTTGATTGTAAAGATATTGGAATAGTAGATATGGGAGGTGATCAACATGTTACTTTAACAATAATAATCCAATCTTCTAATCCTCAGGATCTTACTGTATATAATGCTCACCAAATTGCTACTGATGTGCAGCAAATGGTAATGTATGATACTGGGGCCACACGAGTTGTTGTACATGCTGAACCATTATAATATATTTTATTTATATTAGAAATGGATCGTTATAGTCTGTCTTTAGATTAATTTTTTGGTTCAATAGATAAAATAACAATATCTATTTTCTTAATTTTATAGAAGATCTTCATTAGTCTCGAAGATAAACCATATTTTTTATTTATCCGGAAAAGAATACTATTATCTGAATCGTTTTCTATCTTAGCTATTCCTTCATACCATTCTCCTTTTATTTTTCCCCGTATATCGCATAAAGCAAATTTAACATTGTTATTATTTCTAATTCGTTTAATCTTTCCCGAGTTATGACTTGTCCTAAAAAAAATTTTATTATCTTTAATAATAAACCAAACAGGAGTAGATATTGGCTGCCCAGTTTTTTTGTAGGTTTGAATATTGATATATTTTGCCTTTTCAAAAGTTTCTAAATTTTTATAATTTTTATTCAAATACTTTGTTTATTATTATAAATTTTCATATTATAAATTTGCTATTATTTCATCAGACTTATTTATATTTAATTTTCATTTTCATTGTAAATAAATGATTATTATTTGTATTACCATGCATATGCATATCATAAATAAATAAGAGAATTAATAAAATCCCTGAATATAATCAACAAACGATTATTTAACGAAATCTATATGTAGAAACAACATTGTATTTAAAATAGTTAATATGTAAAAAATATTATAAGACAAAGATGCATTTAACAATTGTTTCAAACATAGTAAAGGATAAAATAATTCTTGAAAATCAGCCAGTCACTTACAGTTTAGGAGGACCGCCTTGTTATTGTGGTCTTATTGCGAAACAATTTGGAGCAAAAGTTAGACTTGTAACCAAATTTGGAATGGATTTTACTAAAGATGATTTACTTTTTTTTAAAAATTATGGTTTTGAAATTAATAATTCTTCCCTTTCAAAATCTCCAACAACAAAATTTACTTTAAAAATTCACGGTTCAAATAGAGAATTATATTTATTAGATAAATGTGATTCCATTTTGGTTTCTGATCTGGAACAAATTAATACAGATTGCTGGATAATTAGTCCAGTTCTTGATGAAGTTCCTTATTCTGTTTTAGAATATTTAATTGAACATAATGATAATGATTTTTTAATGTTAGACCCTCAAGGATATACTAGGATGTTAGATCCAAATAATAAAATCCTTATAAATGAAACTTTAGATTCTTTATTTTTTAAAAATATTGATGCAATAAAATTAGATCCAAAAGAACTCTATTGTTTTTCTGGTGGAGAGGATATCCTCGCACTTAGGAAATTAAAACTAAAAAACAATATTAATTATGCTATTTATTCAGAAAATAATAGAATTCATATGTTGAATGAAGATAAACACTATTGGCTCAATATTAAAAAGATAGTCACATCTGATCATACAGGTGCAGGGGATATACTTGCATCAGCTTTTACTTGTGCCTTTGTAAAAGAACGCGATCCTTTATGGGCTTTTAGCTTTGGTGTTGGCGCAGTAATGGCTTCATTAAAGACCAAAAAAAATGGAATAGCCAAAATTCCCCAAAAAAAGTATATAGAAGAAAATGCTTCTTATAATTACAATTTGATCAAGTATGAGAGTTTTTGATCTACAATAAAGTTGATGTTAATGTCTGTCATTTCTCCTTCAGTTGTTTATATTACTCATAATTTTTTAGATAAATAACGATATGATCTAACCTAAATTCAATTTTCCATATTCTAGTTTAGTAATAATAAAATTAGAAGATATGTTTTTATTTATAAAATTAAAGAGAGATGAATTATAGAAAATAAAAAGATTTAATCTTATATAGTTTTAATGTAGAAAAATATTATTTAATAGACATACTAAAATGTTTTTAATATGTATTTTACTACTTTATCATAATAATGAAAAGAGAGAAGAATGTTACATACCAAATAGCTATTCTAGCATTTGTTTTTGTAATATCTACAGTGATGGTGACTTCTGCACCTTTTCAGATGCTATCAGATGTTAATTCAAATTTTTCGAGTAATTTACCATTTAACTTAGCTAATGCACAAGAGAGCGATGAGGACAACAGTAGTGACCAAAGCTTTGCACAGGAATTTGATCAAGAAGCTGAAGAAGTAGAAGAAGAAGACCAAGACACAGAACAAAGCTTTGCACAGGAATTTGATCAAGAAGCTGAAGAAGCTGAAGAAGTAGAAGAAGAAGACCAAGACACAGAACAAAGCTTTGCACA
>OBLS010000383.1_pt1 | contig 15550 bp, 9 predicted proteins | sample 1519901 | NCBI WGS metagenome assembly OBLS01 (sample SAMEA3113585, study PRJEB22503) | soil metagenome | reverse complement strand
CGGAGTCGAGCTTCCACGCGCTGCTAGCCGCCGTCGCGTTCGCCGCCCTGCGGCTCTGGCTCGCGCGCGGCGCGCGGAGAGACAGCCGCGCGCCGGTCGGGCGGGCGCTGTTCGCCTTTGGCGCCGGTGTGATCGGCGGCGCCGCGCTCGCGGCCGTGAGCCTCGTGCCGTTCCTCGAGCTGCTCCTGAACTCGGCGGACTTCGTGGATCGCCGCGGCGAGTCGGTCGACCGCCACTTCGAGGCGCGCGAGCTGCTCGGGCTGGCGCTGCCGGACTATTGGGGCCGGCCCACGCAGACGCCGATCCGTCCGCTGCTGCTGGAGCGCGCGATGTACGCGGGCGCGCTGCCGCTGATGCTCGGCGCCGCCGCGCTGATACTGAGGCCGACGCGGGCGCGGGTGGCGGTCGCGGCGTTCGCCGCGTTCTGGATCGCCGTGCTGTTCGGGGTGCCGCCCTTCAACGAGCTGATCACGCGCCTGCCGATCTTCAACTCGGGGCACAACACGCGACTGATCGTCCTCGTCCTGTTCGCGGTCGCCCTGCTGGCCGGCTGGGGGCTCGACGAGCTGATCGACGAGCGGCGACGGAGCGCGGGCCGCGTCCGCGCGGCGATCGCGGTGGGCGCGGCGCTCCTCGTGCTGCCGCTCGCGGCCGTGCTCGCGCGCGGCGGCCTGAGCTTGGGCGCGATCGGCGACGCGCTGCGCGTGGCCTGGCTCTTCGACGACGATCCCACCCGCCTCGCCAACCCCGAGCACGAGGCGGTGATCCGGCTCTCCTCGGCGGCCCTGTGGCTCACCGCCGCCGGCGCGGGCCTGGCGCTCCTGGCGTTGGGGCTCCGGCGGCGGCTCGGCGCGACGGCAATCGCCTCGCTTGCGGTGCTTCTGGCATGCGCGGACCTGTTCCGGGCGGGCGTGGGCTACAACCCGGCGATCGACCGAGACCGGGCAACGGTCCCCTCGACACCGGCGATCGACGTGCTTCGCGCGGAGGCGAGGGAGAGCCGCTTCGTGAGCACGTCGGAGATCCCGCAGAACGTGATCCCCATGGGCTGGGACCTCTACGAGGCGCGCGGCTACGACCTTCCGGTCGTGAAGCGCTTCGACCGGCTGTGGCGCCGTGAGGTGTCGCCGGAGTCACCAAGCGTGGCCGCCGGCCTCCTCGACATCCCGCTCGAGCTGCGCGAGGTCACGCCGCGCGCGCTCCGGGCGCTGCGCCTGCTCGGCGTGACGCACGTGCTGAGGGGGGTGACCGGCCGAGCCGCCGACCCACCCTACGAGCCGCACGGCCCGTACCCGCCGCTCAGTGCACCGGGCCTCGCCGAGGTCTACGACGGGCCCGATGCGCGGGTTTACCGGGTCGAGGCGGCGCTGCCGCGCGCGCGGGTCGTGCCGGCACAGCGGGTGGTGGAGGGCGAGGCGGCAGCGCTCGACGCGGTCACGAGCCCGGGGTTTGATCCGCGCTCCGCCGCGATCGTTGAGCGCCGGATCGACGGCGTGCCGCTGAGGTCCGGCGCGGGCGGGGGTGGCCGGGCGGAGATCGTCCGTTACGAGGACGAGCAGGTCGACATCCGCACGCAGACCGACGGGCCCGGGCTGCTCGTGCTGAGCGACACCTGGTTCCCCGGCTGGAAGGCCGAGGTCGACGGGCGGGAGGTGGACGTCGAGCGCGTTAACTACACGTTCCGAGGGGTGCCCGTCGGGCCGGGCTCGCGGCTTGTGACATTTCGGTACACGCCCGCGAGCTGGACCGCCGGACGGCTGATGAGTCTGCTGGCGCTGGCGGCGCTCGTGCTTGCGGTGGTGGCGGGCCTCCGCGCGCGGCGCCGCCCGGCTACGGCGCGCTCGTCGGCGGGTTCAGCCGCCTGATCTGCGCCTCGGCCTCGGCGAAGCGCTCGCGGTCGCGGCCCTCGGTCGCCTTGCGCAGCACCACCCACGCCTGGAGGTTGTCGGGCTCGTCCTCGAGCACGTCCTCGGTGATGGCGGCCGACTCGGCCCTGTCGCCCTTGAGGATCAGGGCGCCCGCCCGGGTCACGGCCCACTCGGTGCCCGGGTCGAGGAGCTCGGCGGACTTGAAGTCGTCCAGCGTCCGCTGCCAGTCGGCGTCGGTCAGCCGCGGGTTGCCGAAAATCCGATCCTCGGCCGCGCCGCCGATCACCTGATCGCGCCACAGCACCACCGACCAGGCGAGCATGAGGATCGCGACCAGCGCGATCGCGACGCGCGGGAGGACCGAGGGCATGCGGGCACCGTACAGCGGGTGCCGCGGGCTCGCCGCGAGCGGCTCAATACGCTGCCGCGCGTGCGCCGCCCAGTCCTCGCCCTCGCCGGCCTCCTGCTCCTGGCCGGGCCCACGGTGTTGGCGTTCTTCACGGGCGGCTTCTTCGAGGGGCCGCGCGCGGCGGCCGCGACGATCGCGTGGGCGCTCGTGCTCGTGCTCGCGGTCGCGGGGCCGCTGCCGTTCCCGCGGACCACCGCCGGGCGGGTTGCCGTAGCGGGTCTCGCGGGTCTCGCCGTCTGGAGCGCGATCTCGCTTGCTTGGGCGCCGATGGTTAGCCCCGGTTTCCACAACGCGCAGCGCATCCTGCTCTACCTCGGAGTGCTGCTCGCCGCGGTCGCCGCCCTTCGCGACCCGCGCCTCGTGCGCGCCGCCGAGCCGGCGCTCGCCGCCGGCGCATTGACGGTCATCGCCTACGGCCTGGCCGGCAGGCTGCTGCCGGAGGTGTTCAACCTCGAGCGCTCCTTCGTGGCGGGCGGCCGGCTGGAGCAACCGCTCACCTACTGGAACGCGGAAGGGCTCCTCGCCTGCATAGGGGTGCTGCTCTGCGCGCGCCTGGCCGGGGACCCCTCACGCCCGGGCTGGATGCGCGCGGCCACGGCGGCGGCCTGCGCGCCGCTCGGCATGGGGCTGTACCTCACGTACTCGCGCGGGGCGGTCGCGGTGACGCTCCTCGGCCTGATCGTCCTCCTCGCGGCCGTCCCGACCTGGGTGCAGCTGCGCGCGGTGGTCACCGGCGTCGCCGCCGCCGTGCTCGCGGCGCTGCTCGCGGCCTCGTTCAGCGGCGTCGCGTCTCTCGAGGGCAGCGCGGCCGACCAGGGCGGCGAGGGCGCAATCGTCCTCGCCGGCCTGCTCGCACTGGCCGCCCTGGCGGCGTTCGCCGCGACGCGGGCACCGCGGGAAGACCGCGCGCGCCTTCGCTTCGCCCGTCACCTCCCCGCGGTCGCGGGCGCCGCCGCGCTCGCCTGCGTCGCCGGGCTCGTGGTCGGCGGTCTCGTCGAGACGGCGGGGAACGCCGAGAACGCCGGCGCGAAGGCTTCGCGCTTCACGTCCGTGAGCTCGGTGCGCTACGAGTACTGGCGCGTCGGCGGCCGCGCGTTCCTCGACCGGCCGCTTCAGGGCGAGGGTTCGGGCGGCTTCCGGGTCCTCTGGCGCCAGGAGCGCGAGGTGGACGCCGTGGCGCTCGAGGTGCACTCACTCGTCATGGAGATGGTCACGGAGCTTGGCCTGCCGGGCCTGCTGCTGCTCGCGCTCCTCGTCGGAGGTGTGGCCGTCTCGGCGGGCGCCGCCCTGCGCGCCGGCTCACCGCTTGCGCCGGCGGCGACCGCGGTCTGCGTCGCGTGGCTGATGCACGCGAGCTTCGACTGGGACTGGCAGATGCCCGCGGTCACGCTGCCGGCGCTGATCCTCGCGGGCGGGCTGATCGCGGGCAGCGAGACGGTCAGCGCGATGTCGCGCGGCAGCGCACCAGCGCCAGGACCACGCGCAGCCCGTCGCGCGCCGTGAGCTTCTTGCCCTCCTCGAAGCTGCGCGCCTGGTAGCGCACCGGGACTTCGAAGATCCGCTCGCCTCGCTGGATCAGCCTGGCGGTGATCTCCGGTTCGATCGTGAACCCGGACGCCCGCAGCGGCAGGCTTCGGAAGACGTCGGTCCGGATCGCCTTGTGACAGGTCATGAGGTCGCGGAGATAGACGTTGAAGAGCACGTTGGCGACGAGCGTGACGAGCTTGTTCCCGAGGACGTAGACGAACGAGTGGCTCGTGTAGCCGTCGAACGCCCGGACGCCGAAGACGGCGTTCGTGCGTCCATCGACGAGCGGCGGGAGCAGCGTGGCGATGTCCCCCGGCTCGTACTCCAGGTCTGCGTCGAAGATGGCCGCGTATTCCCCGCGCGCGACAGCGAGCGCGGTGCGGACCGCCGCTCCCTTCCCGCGGTTGTGGTCGTGCCGGAGGACCCTCACCTGCTTCGGCCAGTCGGTCTCCTGGAGCATCCGGTCGGTGCCGTCGGTGGAGCCGTCGTCCACCACGATCAGCTCGACGTCCACGCCGAGATCGGCGGCGAGCACGTCGTCGATCGCCCGCCGCACGGTGGGCGCCTCGTTGTACACGGGCATCAGCACTGACAGCACGGCTCAGCGGCGGGCGACACTCGGGAGCAGGGTCACGGCGACCATCCGGCTGGCCGGAGCGTTCGAGAAGGGGTTGTTCGGATCGGCGCTGGGCACACGGAGACGCGCGACCGGGCGCCCTCGCTCGACCGCCTGCCGGTCGACGTCCACACGGACCCGCGCCACCGGACCGTCCTCGTCGTCGGTGCCGTAACGCGAGCCGAGGTCCGTGAGCGAGGGTGCCGTCACGGTCCTTCCCTCCCGCAGGAGCGCGTAGACGATACCCAACTGGAAGCCTCCGGCCAGGAAGACCGTGTCGCGGCTCCAGGTCCCCTCGACGCGGATTGGGGCGCTCGTGGGAAGCTGCGCCTCCAGCCGGTCGGTGATGGTTCGGAGCTGCTGAAAGGGCTCCTCGGGCGGATCGGCCGCGGCGGCCACCGCGATCCCGGCGGCCGCGCTCGCGCCAAAGCCGGCGGCCAGGGCGAGGGCAGGCCCGGGCACGAGCGCAACGCGGGCCTGGACGACGAGCATCGCCACCGACCAGCCGAGGGCCAGCCAGATCCACATCCCCGCGGGCGAGGTCCACCACAGGCCGTAGCCGGTCGAGGCGTAGGACGCACTGGGCACAGACGCCGTGGCGAGCGCGATGGCGGCGCAGACTACCAACCCCAGCGTGCCGGCGGCGAGCAGATCGCGCCGCCGACGCCTCCAGCCTGCGACGGCGACGGCCATTAACCCGACCAGCACCAGCGCAGACGAACTGATCGCAAGGGGCCCGGGGGAAGTGTCGAGGTCGGCGATTCGCTGGAGCGCCCCACGCGGTGGCCGCAGCCACCAGGGCGGGACGCCCGTGGCGCGGACCACCGCGCGGGCTCCGATGCCGAGGCCTAAGGTCGGTTCGTCGGACTGCGCCGCGCGGGCGAGCTGGACCAGGTTCCCCGGGCGGTTGACGGCCTGGTCGATCAGCGGGCCGCTCCAGCACACCAGTCCGACCACGACGGCCGCGACGGCCCAGGCCCGCACCCCCTGCCGGCGAGGCCGGGGACGCAGCACGGTCAGTCCCGCCAGGCCCACGGCAACGGCGCCCAGCGCGGGGAGCAGGTAGATCAGGTGGCACTGGACCACAAAGCTCGCGACCAGCACGCTCAAGGGCAGCAGGCGGTATTCGCCGCAGGCGAGCGACCACGCGAGGAACAAGAGCAAGGTGAACGGCAGGACCGCCAGCGCCGGGTTCCAGACGTCGCTGTAGTTCTCCGCCGGCAGCGAGGCGAGCATCAGCGGGAGCGCGATAGCGGCCGCGAACATGAGCGGCGGGCCGCCGCGCCGGTAAGCCAGGCCGACGCTGCCCATGACGCACGCGAGGTTCACCACTCCGGCAGTAACCGCCAGGGAGCTCGGCCCAAGGAAGTGCGCGGGCAGCGCAAGCGGCCAGAACAGCAACGGCCCGAGGTGGAAGGTCTGCTCGTCGAGCACCCCGGTCGGCCCAGTAGAGGGCATGCCAACGAGCGGCGGATGCGCGGTCAGCACCTCGTACGAGCGCACCGCGATGAGCGCGTCGTCGCCCAACGGGACCCAGCCGTCCACAACCGCCCGCACCGTCGAGACGAGGATCGGCAGCGCAGCGGCGAGGCCGGTCGCGAGCACCAGCCGGCGATCGACGAACCAGCGGCACGCTCGACGGGTCCAGGACACCGGCGGTGATTCCACCAGATGTCTCATACCGGTTTCGTGCCGATCGGGCGTGGCAGACTCCCGGCCGTGAAGCTAAGCGTCGTGGTTCCCGCCTACAACGAGGAGGGAGCGCTCCCGGAGTTGACGGCGCGCCTGCGGCAGGTGCTCGAGTCGCTGCCCTCGGAGTGGGAGGCCATCGTCGTCGACGACGGATCAACAGACGCCACCTGGGCGGTGATCGAGGAAGCCTCCCGCGGCGACCCGCGAGTGCGCGGGATCCGGCTCTCGCGCAACTTCGGTCATCAGGTGGCGCTGACTGCGGGACTGTCCGCGTCGACCGGAGACGCCGTCGTGACGATGGACGGCGACCTCCAGCATCCGCCGGAGGCCATTCCGGGGCTCCTGGACAAGGCCGAGGAGGGCTTCGACGTGGTCTACGCGATCCGCAATCCGACCGCGGGCGAGCGGAGGTTCAAGGTCCTCTCCTCCCGCCTCTTCTACCGGTCTGTGAACGCCCTGACGTCACTCGACCTGCCGATTGGAGGCGCCGACTTTCGCCTCATGTCGCGCCGCGTGGTGGACGCGCTGCTGGTCATGCCCGAGCGCCACCGCTTCCTGCGCGGCATGACCCGCTGGGTGGGCTTCCCTCAGGGGACGGTCGAGTACGAGCAGGACACCCGCTTCGAGGGCCAAACCAAGTACACGCTCCGGGCGATGATCAGGCTCGCCGTCGACGCGGTCGCCGGCTTCTCGGCATTGCCGCTCCGCCTGGCCAGCATGCTCGGCCTATTCCTCTCCTTCCTCGGCGCGCTGTACTTCCTGTACGTCATCGGCGTGCGGCTGTTCACGGACTCAGCTCTGGAGGGCTGGACGTCGGTGATCGGCGTCACGCTCGTACTGGGAGGTGTGCAGCTCGCCTGCATCGGGATCATCGGCCAGTACCTCGGGCGCATCTACGACGAAATCAAGAACCGGCCGTTGTTCGTCGTCCAGGAGGACACGCACACCGCCGGGGTGGTCCCCCGCGACCCGGACCGGCCGCTGCCGCAGCCCGCCGCCCCCGCGTCGGAGGCCTAGCCTTCCCCGCGCCGCCCGCGCAGCGCGACCCCCACCGCGCCGCCGAGCGCCGCGAGCGCGACCAGGCTGACGATCCAGCCCAGGCGCCAGGCGCGGGGCTCATAGCGGAACTCCACGCGGTGCCTTCCCGCGGGCAGACTGGTCCCGCGCAGCAGGTAGTTCACGCGATCCAGGGCGGCGTCCTCGCCGTCCAGCTCCACTCTCCACCCCGGGTAGTGCAGATCGGTCAGTACGAGCTCGCTGGGCCGCCGGGCGGCGGCCTCCACGACCACGCGCTCGGGCTCGTAGACGACGATGCGGGCGCTGCCGGCGACCTCGCCCGGCGGGCCCACGCGTAGGCCGGGCAGCCGAGTCGAGGTCACGACTGTCCGGCGCCCGTCGAAGCCCGGGTCGAGCACCGCGTCGAGCTCGGACTCCTCGCTCGCCACGACGCGCTGCACGTCGACCACGCCCGCGCGCGGGAGCGCACCGGGGTTGGCGTAGACGCGGAGGTCTCGGCGGTCGTAGGCGACCGGCAGGGCCGGATCGCGGACCGGTGGGTCCTGCGGGTCCTGGACGATGTCTGTGACGCTCAGGAGCCGGAACGCGGGCAGGGCGCGCTCCGCGACCCGGGCCTGCGAGGTCGGGTGGTCGGCCGGGCCCCCGTCGACGACCGCGCGTCGCCACAGGGCGTCGTAGCGCTCCTCGACCGGGAGGTCGTAGCTGCGCGCGTCGTAGAGCGACCACCGCAGAGCCAGGTTCGGGATGAGCGGCGAGGGGCCGAGCCGCCGATCGAGCCCCACGAAGCGGTTGGGACGGCGGCCCTGGAGGTACTCGATCCCCGTGGTCGAGGGCTGGGTGGCCTCGTCGGTCCCGATCGCCGGCGTGGCGCCCATCCCGGCCTTGAAGAGATCGCACGCGGTCAGCCCGCAGGCGAGGACGACGAGCGCCGCACCGCCGAGCCGCCGCCGCAGCGTCGCTGCGAGGAGCAGGACCGCCAGGCCAGCGAAGACCAGCCAGACGACCAGCGAGCCCATGCGGATGGCTGTGAGGTCGTCGCCCTCAGGCGGCGGGGAGGGCCAGTCGATGCCGGCGGCGACCTCGAGCGCCCGCGGGACGAGCTCAGCTGACAGCTGCCCCCGCGCCGCCAACACCAGCACGGGAAGCACGACCAGCGCCGCGGCCACGAGCAGGACGGCCCGGTGGCGCTGCACCCGCCGGCCGGCCAGGTCGTCGAGCCCGAACCCCGCCAGCAGCGCGAGGCAGAGCATGAGGATGACCACGACGCGGAGGTGGTTGCCGGTCTTGACGATCGGAATCGCGCTCGCGATCTGTGGCAGGGGAGGGACACCGACCGCGATGGCGAGCAGCAGAGCGCCGAAGGCGGCGAGTCCCACGCGCTGCAGGGTGGGGCGCGCGACGACCGCTACGACGGCGAGGATGAGCGGCAGGGCGCCGACGTACAGCGCTCGCTCCTGCGCGAACGCGCCGACCGCCGCGTGGGCGGCGCGGCCCCAGTAGTCGGGCAGCATGAAGCCGAGCAGGTAGCGCTCCGGAAGCGCGAGCTCCCAGTACGTCTCCCGGACGCCGATGTCGGCGGACCGGAACAGCAGCTCGAGGAACGGCACCAGCGCGACGGCGGCCAGTGCCGCGCCTCCCGCGAGCCCAACCGTGAAGGCGAGCAGCGGTCGGCGCAGCTCCGCAAGCGCAATCCGGCGGCGCAGGGCGACGACGCGGAACGCGAAGAAGGCAACGGTCGCAACGAGCAGGTGGAGGTTGGACTCGGGGTGACCACCCAGGAACTGCAGCGCGACGACCACGGCGAGGCCGGCGCCGGAGAGCACCGTCGGCGCCCGGAGCGTGCGGTCGGCGAGGAGGAACAGCCACGGGAGCAGTGCCCAGACGTTCGTCTGCGGCCACGCAATCCAGACGACGAAGTAGAGGCTGAACGCGTAGACGATGCCCGCCAAGAGCGCCCCGCCGAAACGCATGCCAAGCGCCCGCGCGAGTAGGTAGGTGCCGAAGGCGGCGACGAACACCTTCAAGACCGCGATGACGCCCAGCGACCACCAGAACGGCAGGACGTACCCGGGCACGCTGAAGGGCGACAGCACCGCCGACTGGGCGTTCGCGAGGAACGGCCGACCCGCCGCCACGTGGGGGTTCCACAACGGCGGGCTGGGCAGCCGCTCGCGCGAGTGTTCCAGCCAGGGCTGAAACTGGGTCACCGCATCGACCAGCTCGTAGTTGGACCCGAAGACGCGGATGTCTGGTGGGCGCTCGGCGGCCCACGGCGCGGCAGACCAGAGGTAGTCCGAGGCCGACAGTGTGTGCCCGGGGATTAGCGCGGGCGCGTACAACAGCATGGACAGCACGGCGTAGACGAGCGCCGCGGCGGCCGCCGGATGGCGCGACAACCACGCCCGGCGCCCCGCCGGGGCAACCGCGCTAGGCGACGACTGTATCGCCAGAAGGCACGATCCTTCCCGCTCTGCGTCGCCTGTGCTGCCTCGCCAGCGCGTCGAGCGCCACTGCCGCCAGGACCACCAGCGTCAGCTCGGCGGAGTGCCGGAACCGGACGCTGCCGTAGGCGACGAGCGAGGTCAGCGTCGCCGTAATGACCGGCGTGGTGAGGATCCAGACGGGAACGCCGCTGCGCCGCAGCAGCAGAAGGCCGTACACCGCCAGCGGCAGCAGCATGAAGAACGCGACGACGCCGGCCTTGGTCACGTCGCTCGACCGGCCCTCGGGCACCTGCAGCGGCTGCCAGATCCCCCACGTCCGCAACACCCGCACCGCCGCGACCACCGGGACGCGGTCGAGGTGATCGAGCGCGTAGTCGATGCCGTTGCGGCCTGCCTCGTTGAACTCGACGGCTTCGTTGAACCCGGGCGCGGTCCCCGGGCGGGTGTGAACGCAGTCCACCTCCCACTTCCCGATGTCCCCCCCGTAGTAGACGGGCTCGCAGTTGGCGCCTGCGATCGTCTCGCCGGCCTCGGTCGCGATCAGCACCGGACGGTCGAACGTAGTCCAGTTGCGGACAGCCCACGGCGCCAGCACCAGCGCGAAGGTGACGCAGGCGACCGCTGCCGCCCGCAGGCCCCCGGTCCGCTTCACCAGGGGCACAAGCAGGAGCGGCAGCAGGAACAGGCCCTCGCCGCGGGTCAGCGCCGCGAGCCCCACGAGGACGCCGAGCAGCGCCGCCCGGAGCGGCCCGACGGCGTCGATCAGGCCGTATGCGGCCAGCAGGGCGAAGCCAACCAGCATCCCGAACAGCGACTCGGTCATCAGGGCGCCGTCGGCGGCGACGAGCGTGGGGTAGAGGGCCGCGATCAGCGCCGCGAGGAGGCCCGCGCGTGGGCCGGCCAGCCGCCTTCCGAGCAGGCCGAGGGCGACGATCGTCCCGACGCCCGTGGCCGTCCCCAGCAGCCGCTGGGCGTCGGCCCCCGTCGCGCCCAGCTCGGCCAGACCCGCGAGCGCGAGCGGATACAGCGGCGCGCGCTCGGCCGTGGGCACCGCGATGCCCTCCCCCAGCGCCTCGCCGGGCCGAACGAAGCCGGCCCCCGTCGCAATCAGGTTGCCCAGGGCGCTGTAGTACGCCTCGTCGTTGAAGATGAGCGGTGGCCACGGTGCCACCAGGAGGGTGTAGGGGACGCGGATCGCCACCCCCAGCGCGACGATCGCCGCGAGCCAGAACGCGAAGCCGCGCCCCGCGACAATCTCCCTCATGCGGAGGTCCTCACGCGGCGGGTCGCGCCGCGCCGCGACAGCACCGCGAGCCCCACGGCGGCCAGGACCACCAGCGCCACGTCCGCGGGCTCGCGGAAGCGCTGGTTGCCATAGGTCACCATCGCGGTGATCGATATGAGGACAAGGGGTGCGACCAGGTTCCAAACCTCCACACCGCGGCGTCGCAGCGCCACGGCGCCGAGGATCGCGAGCGGCACGAGGACCCACAGCATGACCAGGCCGAGCCTGTGGACGCGAGTCGAGCGGCCCTCGGGCACCTGCATCGGGTCGTAGATGCCCCATGCGCGGGCCAGCCGGACGGCCAGCACGACGGGTAGGCGGTCCAGGTGGTCGCCCGCGTAGCGAGTGCCGTCGTCGCGCGCCGCGGCGAACGCCTCGGCCTCGTTGCCGGGGTGTTCGCGCACGCATTGCGGGCGCCAGCCGCCGAGCTGGTCGCCGGTGTAGGTGGCATCGCAGTTGGCGCCGCCGATGGCGCTCCCGGCGCTGTTGGCGATGAGGATCGGCTGGTCGAAGACGATCCAGTTGCGCACGGTCCAGGGCGCGAGTACCACGGCGAACGTCAGGAGCGCCACCAGGGCCGCTCGGGGACCGGCCGGCCTGCGCAGGACCGGAAGGACGATCAGCGGGAGCAGGAGCAGCGCCTCGCCGCGGGTCAGCGCCGCCAGGCCGGCAAGCGCCCCGAGCGCGATCGCGCGGCCGGTCGTGACGCGTTCGAGCAGCCGGTAGGCCGTCAGCAGAGAGAGGGCCACGAGGAGCCCGAACAGCGACTCTGACATCAGCGCGCCATCCGCTGCGATCAGCGTGGGGTGGACGGCCGCAAGCGCCGCAGCGATCAGGCCGGTTCGCTCGCCCGCGAGCAGCCGGCCCAGCACGCCGACGGTGGCGATCGTGGCGCCCCCGAACAGCGCGCCGGTCAGGCGCTGGGCGTCCGGCGAGGTGGCGCCGAGCTCGGCCACCCCGCCGAGCAGGAGCGAGTGCAGAGGCGGGTGCTCGGCCGTCGGAAGGGAGGCGTCGCGGAACACGAAGGCGAACGGCTGGACCCAGCCCGCCCCGTCGGCCAGCAGCTTCGGCAGCGCGCTGAAGTAGAACTGGTCGTCGAGCTGAGGCGGCGGCCACGGTGCCTCCAGGAGCGTGTAGGCCACCCTGACGGCGATGCCGGCGACGACGATCCCCACCAGCGCCGGCCAGAAGGCGCGCCACCGTTCGGCTTCTCTCGTGGGCACGGCGGGTCACTCTAGATCGGCTCGCCCGGGTGGGTAGGGTGCACGCGTCATGGAGACTCGCTCACAGAAGCGTCCAGGCGCGCTCGGCGCAGCGGCCGCGCTGGTCCTACTCGTGTCGATGTTCCTCGACTGGTACAGGCTCGACCTGCCAGAGCGGATCGCCGGCCGGCAGATCGACGTGCCCACGTTCACGGCCTTCGAGGGGCTCGAGCGCTCCGACGTGGCGCTCGTGGCCGCCGCGCTGCTGGCGCTGGTCTTCGCCGGAATCTTGCTGGCGAGGGTGATGTCCGACTCGCCGGTGCCCGCGCTGGGGCTGCTCGCCACGGGGCTGTTCGCCCTCGCGGTCGTGGTCTACCGTGGATCGAGCCGCCCCGGTCGGCTCCTGCTCGGCCAGGAGGTCGACACCGCCCTCCAATTCGGCTGGTACCTCGCGCTCGTCGCCGCGGCAGCCCTCGCGCTGGCGGGCCTGCTGGCCTACCTCGCGGGGCCGCGGCTGCGGCTGGACTTCGACGACTTCGACGAGGAAGAGGAGCCGGGCTCGGACGCGCGCCGGGAGAGCGCCTGAGCGGGGCCGCCATGTCCGTGCGGATGCGCGACCGCACGATCGCCCTCGCCTCTGTAACAGTCTCCTTCGCCCTCGCCTTTTGGCAGCGACCGGGGTGGGCCACCAGCGACACCAAGATCGACCTCCACGTCGACCCGGCCGCCTTCCTCTCCGAGGTGTCGTCCGCTTGGTCGCCCTCCATCGACCTCGGCGCGGTCCAGGGCGCGCAGTACAGCGGCTATCTCTGGCCGATGGGGCCGTTCTTCGCGCTCCTCCACGAGCTCGGGCTCGAGGCGTGGGTGGCGCACCGGCTCTGGCTCGGGCTTCTGTTCGGCGTAGGCGCGTGGGGGATGCTGCGGCTGCTCGACGCCTTCGTCGGGCGGCCGCGCGGCGTGCCGCACGTGCTGGGCGCCGGCTTCTTCCTCCTCAACCCGTACACGGTCATCTTCAGCGGGCGCACCAGCCTGATCCTGCTCGGCTACGTGGCGCTGCCGTGGTTCCTGCTCGTGGTGCACAACGGCGTGCGCACTACGCGGGTGCGGCGCGACTGGCGCGGCTGGTGGTGGGCCGCGCTGTTCGCCCTGGCGCTCACCTCGATCGGCGGGGGGATCAACGCGGCGGTGGTGGGCTGGATGCTGGCGGGGCCGCTGCTGCTCCTGGTCTACGAGCCGCTGGTGGGCTCGGCGCGCTGGCGCGACGCGGGTGTGTTCGTGCTGCGTGCCGGCGTGCTCGCGACGATCGCGTCGCTGTGGTGGATCGCGCCGCTGCTCGTGCACACGCGCTACGGAATCGACTTCCTCCAGTTCACCGAGCAGCCGCGCTCGATCTGGGGCACGAACAGCTCCACCGAGGCCCTCCGCCTGATGGCGTATTGGACGTCGTACATCGGAGTGGGGTTCTACGGGGTCAGCAGGCCGCTCTTCACGGAGGCGGGCACGCTGCTCTTCAACCCGCTGGTGGTAGGCGCCTCGCTGCTGCTGCCCGCGCTCGCCGTGGCCGGCTTCGCGCTGGCGCGCCGCCGGCCCTACGCGCCGTTCTTCCTGCTGCTGCTCCTGGCCGGCGCGGTGATCGAGGTGGTCGGCTTTCCCGACGGGACGCCGGCACGCGACGGGATGGAGTGGGTATACCGGAACGTCCCGCTAGTGCGCTTCATGCGGACGACGCAGAAGGCGGCGCCGCTCGTGGCGGTCGGCGTGGCGGGGCTGCTGGCGCTGCTCGTCCAAGTGGCCCTGGCGCGGGCAAGCGGTGCGCGGCGCCTGCTCGTACCGGTGGGTATCGGCGCGCTCGTGCTTCTCGGCGCGCTCCCGCTCGTGCGCGGCACCGCCGTGGAGAGGCAGATCACCTGGAAGGAGATACCGGCGGCGTGGACCCAGGCCGGGCACGACCTCGACCACTCGCTGCCGCCGAACAGCCGGGCGATGGTGCTGCCCGGCCAGATCTTCGCCAACTACACGTGGGGCGGCACAACGGACGCGATCCTGCCGCGGCTCACCGAGCGGCCCGTCGCGGTTCGCTACGAGACCCCGTACTCCGACCCCCGGGCGAACGACCTGCTCTGGACCGTCGATCGGCTTGTCCAGCAGCGCCGGCTCGTTCCGGGGCAGCTCAAGCCGCTGCTGCGACTGGCGGGCGTCGGCACGGTCGTGTCGGGCAGCGACGACGACACTTCGCGCAGTGGCGCGATGAATGCGACCGCCGCCGCCGAGGAGCTGGCCGGGCAGGGGCTCGACGAGCCGTCGCGCGCCTACGGCCCCGTGCGCCGCGTGTCGCCGCCGCGCGGCGAGCTGGGCGAGGGAGCGCCGCTGCCGCGGGTGCGTGCGTATGACGTCCGCGGCGGGCGCGGCCTCGTCGGCGTGGCGCCCTCCGGGCCGGCCACGATCGTGGACGGGTCGGCGGAGGGGCTCGCCGGCCTCGCCGCCTTCGGCGCGCTCCCGGGGCGCGCGCCGCTGCTCTACGCGGGCGATCTGACCGCGCGGGAGCTGCGCCGGGAGGCCGCCGGCGGCGCCGAGGTGGTGATCACCGACTCCAACCGGCGGCGCCGCTTCGTGCCCGAGTTCGTGCACCAGAACCTCGGCGCGACGCTCGCGGCCGACGAGGAGCTCGACGAGAACTTCGCCGCTATCGAGCCGTTCACCGAGCGCGAGAGCGACGCGCAGACGGTCGCGGTCCTCGACGGCGCTCGCTACCTGCGTTCGCCGAGCTCGGGCGGGCTGCTCGAATTCCCCGAATACGCGGCGAGCGCGGCGTTCGACGGCGACCCCGACACGGTCTGGGCGGCCGACCGCTACCTGCACCCGCGCGAGCGCTGGATCGAGATCGGCTTCGAGGAGCCGCGGGACGTGCCTTACGTCGACCTGTTCCCGGTCCGCGACTGGCGCGGTATCGAGACCGAAGTGGATGTGGGCGGCGTGCGCGCGAAGCTCGGGCCCGGGAAAAACCGCGTCCGCGTCGGGCTCCGCGACGTGAGCGCCCTGCGGATCACGATCACGAAGGTCGACCAGCCGCCCGGCGACCTCCGCGGAAACGGCGGCTTCCGCGAGATCGAGATCCCGGGCGTGGGCGTACGCCACGCGCTGCGGCCGCCGGTGCTTGCGGGGCGCGCGCTCGCGGGAGGCGAGCTCGAGCGCACCGGGTTGACCTGGGTCTTCGAGCGGGCGACCGCCGACACGCCGTTCCGGCGCGACCGCCGGACCGGCAGCCCGCTACTCGAGCTGGCGAGCAACCGCCGCGATCCGGAGGAGGAGCTCGAGCGAGTGTTGTTCTCGCCGGAGGCGCGCACGTACGAGGTAGACGCATGGGTGCACCCCGCGGTGGACACGGCCGACAGCGAGCTGGACCGACTGGCGGGCGCGACCGGCGGCCTGACCGCGGACTCGTCGGGCCGCTTCCACAACGCGCCGCGCTACCGCGCGTCGAGCGCGTTCG
>OBLS010000382.1_pt1 | contig 15558 bp, 17 predicted proteins | sample 1519901 | NCBI WGS metagenome assembly OBLS01 (sample SAMEA3113585, study PRJEB22503) | soil metagenome | reverse complement strand
CCGTCCGCCCGGCCGACGTGGAGGTCGAGCCGGGGATCGACCAGGCCACCTACGACCGGCTGCTGGCCGCCGGCGAGTCCGACCGCACCGCCCGGGCCAAGGCCAAGGCCGCCTACATGCGCCGGGCCAAGGCCGAGGCCCGCGCCGCCCAGGCCGCCGGGGCTCCCGAGGCCGCCCCGGCCCCCGCCACCCCGGCCGAGGCCGCCGCCCCGCCCGCCACGCCGGAGGGTGCCGCCGCGCCCGCCGCGGAACCCGCCTCGGTCGAGACCCCTGCGGCGGCCACGGCCGCGCCCGAGACCGCGCCGCCGGCTCCGTCGGCCGTTGGGACCCCCGAGGCCGCCGAACCCGCCGCCGATGCTCGCGCCCCGGACGCGCGTTCTCCCGAGGGGGACCCGACCGCATCGGGCACGGCGGCCGAGGTGGTGGCCCCGGGGGCGGCGGTGGCGCAGGCGGATGCCGAGCATCTGGAGATCGAGGTCGACCAGGAGACCTACGACCGGCTGATCGAGGCCGGGGAGCCGGAGCGGACGGCCAGGGCCAAGGCCAAGGCCGCCTACGCGCGCAAGCTCCGGGCCGCCCAGCGGGGCGGCGGGGGGGCGGGATCGTGAACGGGCAGGAGGTCGCGTTCCTGATCCTGGCCGTGATCGGCGGGCTGGCCGGGCTGCTGGTGGTGACCAGCCGGAACGTCGTCCACGCGGCCCTCTACCTGGTGGTCGCCCTGGCCAGCGTGGCCGGGGTGTATCTCCTGCTGGCGGCGCCGTTCGTGGCCTTCGTGCAGGTGATCATCTACGTGGGCGCGATCGTGGTCCTGATCCTGTTCGGCATCATGCTGACCAGGGCGCCGGTCGGCCGCCGGGTGCTGGACAACACCCTGCGGGCCCGGGTCGGCGCGTTCGTGGTCGGGGCCGGGGTGTTCATCATGTTCACCGTGTTCCTCGGCGGCGCGTTCGGCGACGAGCGCATCGAGAACCAGGGCGCCACCGCCACCGAGGCGCTCGGCGAATCGCTGTTCCGCAACTACGTGCTGCCCTTCGAGGCGGTCAGCGTGCTCCTGCTGGCCGCCCTGATCGGCGCCATCGTCCTCGCCCGCCGCGACTGACAACCGAGGAGAGCCAGCAATGCCGCTGATGTACCCGCTGGTGTTCGCCGCCTTCCTGTTCAGCGCCGGGGTGTACGGCGTGCTGGCCCGGCGCAACGCGGTGATGGTGCTGATGAGCATCGAGCTGATGCTGAACGCGGTCAACGTCAACCTGGTCGCGTTCAACGCCTACCTGCGCGACGAGCTCGTGTCCGGCCAGGTGTTCGCGCTGTTCGTGATCGCCGTGGCCGCCGCCGAGGTCGGCATCGGCCTGGCCATCGTGCTGCTGATCTTCCGCAACCGGGAGACGGTCAACATCGACGAGGTCGACCTGCTGCGCTGGTGACCTGAGAGGAGAGCCTAGGTGGAGAAGCTGGCCTGGCTGGTGCCCGCCCTGCCCCTTGTGGCCTGGGCGGTCCTCCTGCTGGTGGGCAGGCGCCTCCCCGGCGGGGGCGCGGCCGTCGGCATCCTCGCCGTGGCCGTCGGCTGGGTGGTCAGCCTGGCCATCCTGTTCGGGGTGATCGGCGGGGCCGACCCCTACCACGCCAGCACCGAGTGGGCGCCGATCGGGGCCGGGTTCGAGATCCCCTTCGGCATGACCGTCGACGGGCTGACCGCGGTCATGCTGGTGGTGGTCACCACCGTCTCGCTGCTGGTGCAGCTGTACTCGGTCTCCTACATGCGCGGGGACGAGCGCTACACCTTCTTCTTCGCCAAGCTGTCGCTGTTCACCGCCGGCATGCTGATCGTCGTCCTGGCCGACAACCTGCTGCTGATGCTGTTCGGCTGGGAGATCATGGGCGTCTGCTCGTACTTCCTGATCGGGCACTACTGGGAGGACGTGGCCAACGCCCGGGCCGCGGTCAAGGCCTTCCTGACCACCAGGGTCGGCGACCTCGGCTTCATGGCCGGCATCTTCGTGTTCGCCTGGGCGGCCCGCAGCTTCGAGATCGAGCGGATCATCGAGGGCGTCGAGACCGGCGAGATCTCCAGCACCACCGTCACCCTGGGGGCGGCCCTGCTGTTCTGCGGGGCGATCGGCAAGTCGGGCCAGTTCCCGCTCCACACCTGGCTGCCCGACGCCATGGCCGGCCCGACCCCGGTGTCGGCCCTGATCCACGCCGCCACCATGGTCGCGGCCGGGGTGTTCCTGGTCGCCCGCATGTACCCGGTGTTCGAGGCCTCCGGGTCGGTGCTGAACGAGATCGGCATCCTGGCCAGCATCACCATGCTGATCGCGGCCCTGCTGGCCCTGGTCCAGGACGACATCAAGCGGGTGCTGGCCTACTCGACCGTCTCCCAGCTGGCCTACATGATGGCCGCCCTGAGCGTCGGCGGGTACTCGGCCGGGATCTTCCACCTGTTCACCCACGCCTTCTTCAAGGCCCTGCTGTTCCTGGCCGCCGGGGCGATCATCCACGCCGTCCACTCCAACAACATGAGCGAGATGGGCGGGCTGGCCAGGGCGATGCCCGTCACCTTCGCGACCTTCCTGGTCGGCGCCCTGGCCCTGACCGGGATCGCCCCCCTGGCCGGGTTCTGGTCCAAGGACGAGATCCTCACCGACGCCTGGAACGCCGGCTTCGGCGGGGCCGGCGAGGCCGCGACCAGCCAGAGCGTGGCCCAGATCGTGTTCGTCACCGGCATGGTCACCGCCTTCCTGACCGCGCTGTACGTGGGCCGGATGCTGTGGCTGACCTTCGGGGCCGCCTACCGGGGCCAGGGCCACCCGCACGAGGCCGACGCGGCCATGCTGTTCCCGCTGGTCGTCCTGGCCGTCGGGGCCGCCCTGGCCGGGTTCGTGGGCCTGGGCGACAACTCCATCGCCACCTGGATCCAGACCGAGGCCCTGCCCGCCCACGGCCCGGTGACCCTCAACGTCGGCCTGATCGTGGTCACCACCGTGGTCGCCCTGGCCGGCCTGGCCATCGGGACCGCCCTGTACCGGCGCGGCCTGCCCGAGCGCGAGTACCTGGAGCGGGTCCCCCTGGTCTGGAAGACCCTGCAGCGCAAGTACTTCCTCGACGACCTGTACGAGCAGGGCATCGTCCGGGCCGTGGCCGGCGCCCTGGCCCCGGCCACCTCCTGGTTCGACCAGCGGGTGGTCGACGGCACGGTCAACGGGGCGGGGCTGGGGACGAGGCGCCTCGCCCGCGGCCTCCGCTATGTACAGTCCGGGCAGGCCCAGTGGTACGCGGCCGCGCTGTTCATCGGCGTGGTCGGCCTGGCCGTCGTGGTGACCCAGCTGATCGGCAGCTAGCCGGAAGGAGGAGTGCTCGGCGTGGACTGGTTCGACGACTCGGCCCTGACCCTGGCCGTGTTCCTGCCCCTTCTCGGCGCGGTCGCGGTGGCCGTGCTCCCCAAGGAGCGGGACGGCCTGATCCGGGGGGCGGCCCTCAGCTTCACCGCGCTCGCCCTGCTGGCCGGGGTGGGCATGCTGGCCCGCTTCGACTACGAGGCCGGGGCGGCCATGCAGTTCGAGGTCGCCCGCTCCTGGATCCCCTCGATCGGGGCCGGCTACCACGTCGGCGTCGACGGCATCGCCCTGCCCCTGCTGGTGCTGTCGCTGCTGCTCAGCCTGCTGTGCGTCGTCTACTCCTGGAAGATCCTGCCCGAGCCCCGCAACCCCAAGGCCTTCCTGGCCCTGCTGCTGCTGCTGGAGACGGGCATGAACGGCACCTTCGTGGCCCTCGACCTGGTGCTGTTCTTCGTCTTCTGGGAGACGGTGCTGATCCCCATGTACTTCATGATCGCCGTCTGGGGCGGGGCCAGGCGCGAGTACGCCTCGATCAAGTTCATCCTCTACACCCTGATCGGGTCGGTGGTCATGCTGCTGGGCTTCCTGGCCCTGTGGCTGCGCTCCAGCGACGAGGCGGCCGGCCGCACCTTCGACATCCTGGCCCTGCAGGAGCTGGGCGCGGCCCGCTTCGGCGGCACCTTCGGCACGATCGTGTTCGCCGCCGTCGCCCTCGGCTTCGCCGTCAAGGTGCCGGTGTGGCCGTTCCACACCTGGCTGCCCGACGCCCACACCGAGGCCCCCACGGTCGGCTCGGTGCTGCTGGCCGGGATCCTGCTGAAGATGGGCACCTACGGGTTCGTCCGCATCGCCCTGCCGATCCTGCCCGAGGCCGCCCGGACCTGGGCCCCGGTGATCGGCGTGCTCGGCGCCATCGCGATCGTCTACGGCGCCCTGTGCTGCCTGGCCCAGCGGGACGTCAAGCGGCTGATCGCCTACTCCTCGGTCGGCCACATGGGCTTCGTGATGCTGGGCATCGCCACCCTGACCCCGGTCGGGATCAACGCCGCCGTGTTCGGCATGGTCGCCCACGGTGTCATCACCGGGATGCTGTTCTTCCTGGCCGGGTCCATGCACGAGCGCTACCACACCCGCGACATCGTCGAGCTGGGCGGCGGCATGGCCACCCTGATGCCCCGGCTGGCCGGGGTGTTCACCCTGGCCTGCATCGCCTCCCTCGGCCTGCCCGGGCTGGCCGGCTTCTGGGGCGAGATCCTGGCCCTGCTGGCCGCCTGGAACCCGGCCCCGGGGCTGTCGGTGCCGCTGTTCCGGACCCTGGCCGTGGTCGGCCTGCTGGGGACGCTGCTGACCGCCGGCTACTTCCTCTGGCTCATCCAGCGGGTCAACCTGGGCCGGGTCCCCGACCGCTGGGGCGGCAAGGCCCTGGGCGACATGGCCCCGCTCGAGGTCGCCGCCTGGTCGCCGCTGATCGTGCTCATGGTCGCCCTCGGCTTCGTCCCCGGCCTGATCCTGTGGCTGACCAGCCCGTCGGTCACCGGCTGGTTCACCGACCTGTTCACCCTGGCGAGCACCTGACGATGTCGAGGAGACCCTGACCGTGGCCATCGACTTCCACGCCATCCTTCCCGAGCTGGTCCTGGCCGGCACCGCGCTGCTGGTGCTGGTGGTCGACCTGTTCGTGGAGCGGGCCAAGGTGGTGGCCAGCTGGCTGTCGATCGCCGGCACGGTGGTCGCCGGGGTCGCCCTGGCCAGCCTGGTCGGCGGGGGCACCCGCAGCACCTTCGGCGGGTCGTTCGTGGTCGACAACTACGCCCTGCTGTTCAAGGGGCTGTTCCTGGGCTCGCTGCTGCTGGTCCTGCTGATGAGCCAGCGCTACATCAACGCCGGCACCGCCTACCAGGGCGAGTTCTACTTCCTGGTCCTGTCCAGCTTCGTCGGCATGCTGCTGATGCCGTCCTCGCGCGACCTCCTCATGCTGTTCCTGTCGCTGGAGATCGTCTCGGCCACCGGCTTCATCGCCGCCGGCTTCCGCAAGAGCGACGCCCGCGGCAACGAGGGCGCGCTCAAGTTCCTGCTCATCGGCGTGCTCTCCACCGCCGTGATGCTGTTCGGCATGAGCCTGGTCTACGGCTTCACCGGCTCCCTCCAGCTCGGCATCATCGCCGAGCGCCTGGCCCAGCTGGGCGACGAGCCGGCCGCGGTGATGGCCGTGTTCCTGGTCATCACCGGCTTCGCCTTCAAGGTGTCGGCGGCCCCCTTCCACTTCTGGGCCCCCGACACCTACGAGGGCTCCCCGGTCCCGGTGGCCGCCTACCTGTCGGTCGCCTCCAAGGCGGCCGGGTTCGCCGGCCTCCTCCAGGTGACCTTCGTCGCCTTCCCCTCCTACGCCCGCTACTGGGCCCCGGCCTTCGCGGTGCTGGCCGCCATCACCATGCTGCTTGGCAACGTGATCGCCCTGGCCCAGACCAACATCGTCCGCCTGCTCGCCTACTCCTCGGTCGCCCAGGCCGGCTACATGCTGGTCCCGTTCGCGGTCGGCTCATCCGCCGACCCGGCCGTCCGCGAGGAGGCCTTCCAGGCCGTCCTCGTCTACCTGCTCATCTACGCCTTCACCAACCTGGGCGCGTTCGCCGTCGTCACCCTGGTCAGCCAGCGCCAGCCCTCCAACCTGATCACCGACTACGCCGGCCTGGCCCGCCGCTCCCCGGCCCTCGGCGTGGCCATGACCGCCTTCCTGTTCTCCCTGGCCGGCATCCCCCCGGCCGCCGGCTGGTACGCCAAGTTCGTCATCTTCAAGTCGGCCATCAACGGCGACACCCTCACCCTCCAGCTGCTGGTCGTCTTCATGGCCGTCATGACCGTGGTCGCCCTCTTCTACTACGCCGGCGTGGCCCGCAGCCTCTGGCTCGGCACCCCGCCCGAGGGCGCCCCCGAGCTGGCCGCCCCCCGCGTCTCCCCGGCCCTCGGCACCGCCATCGCCCTGTCGGCGGCCGGCGTCCTGGTCCTCGGCGTCCTCCCCAACCTCCTGGTCCAGTACGCCCCGGTCTCCACCCTGGTCGCGGGTCCGTAGCCTCCGTACACCACGTGGTGTATCGTGGTGTCATGGGTCGGACCAACATCGAGATCGACGACGAGCTGATCGAGCGGGTGATGCGTCGCTACCAGCTGCCCAGCAAGCGGGCCGCCGTGGAGCTCGCCCTCCGGCGGCTGGCCGGCGAGCCGATGAACCGTGACGAGGCGCTGGCCATGGAGGGCACCGGCTGGAGCGGCGACCTGGGCGCCATGCGCGAGGCCGACGCGACCGCCTGGCCGACCGACGCGACCGCCGGGTCGTGATCCTGGCCGACACCTCGGCCTGGGTCGAGTACCTGCGCGCGACCGGCAGCCCCACCCATCTCCGCCTGCGGGAGCTGATCGCCGCCGACGGGGAGCTGGCCACCACCGAGGTCGTGACCATGGAGCTGCTCGCCGGGGTGGCCACCGCCGAGGAGGTGACCCGGCTGCGCCGCCTGCTCCTGCGCTTCCAGCTCCTGCCGATCGGAGGGCTGGCCGACTACGAGGCCGCCGCCGCCCTCTACCGCCACTGCCGCGCCAGGGGAGAGACGGTCCGCGGCACGGTCGACTGTCTGATCGCGGTCGTCGCCATGCGCCACCGGGCGACCCTTCTCCACCGCGGCCACGCCTTCGAGGTCATCGCCAGGCACACCCCACTCAGGACGGCTGGGGCCGGTCGGTGAGCACCAGCACCGCGAACCCGAGGACGGCCAGGGCGAGGTTGGCGAGCAGCTCGTAGCCGGACAGGAAGTCGACCCGGGGGATGACGACCCGGTTGAAGAAATTGAGGAACAGGCCGAAGAAGGGCTGGACGGCCAGGTGGTCGATGGCCCCGCTGATGCCCTGGGGGACCATCGCAACGACCGACGGAAGTACCGGCCGCCGCGACTTCGGTATCGATCCCCCGCGCCGGCGGTGGGACCAGCCTCCCGGGCCGGTACGCTCCGAGGATGAACGCTCCGGCCACGACCATGGCGACGGCGGCGCGGGCGCCGAGCCGGCCCCGGCGGCGGCCGCGCGACTGGGTCGTGGACACGTGGCTGTTCCTGGCCGCGACGATCTTCGGGCTGCTGGTGATCGGTGGGCGCCTGGATTCGTCCACCATGCCGGCCACCTGGCTGTTCACCGCCGACGTGATCGCCGGTGGGCTGGGCTGCGCCGGGCTGTGGCTGCGCCGCCGCTGGCCGGTCGGGCTCGCCCTGGTGCTGCTGGCGTTCTCGACCTTCTCGGAGGTGGTGGCCGGGGCCGTGGTGGTGGCGACGCTCACGGTCGCCATCCACCGGCCCCCGCGGACCACGATGGCCATCTTCGGCCTGAGCCTGCTGGCCGGGCTCGTCTACGTGGTGATCCGGCCGGAGCCCGGGATCCCGGCCTGGCTGCTGTTCTCGATCGGCGTGGTCGTCCAGAGCGCGGCCGTGGGCTGGGGCCTGTTCATCCACTTCCGGCGCCAGCTCGTGCTGTCCCTGCGCGAGCGCGCCGTCCGGGCCGAGACCGAGGCCCAGCTGCGGGCCGAGCAGGCCCAGCAGCGCGCCCGCGACGAGATCGCCCGGGAGATGCACGACGTCCTCGGCCACCGGCTGTCGCTGCTGAGCGTCCACGCGGGCGCGCTCGAGTTCCGCCCCGACGCGCCCGCCGAGGAGGTCGCCCGGGCGGCCAAGGTGATCCGGGAGAACGCCCACCAGGCCCTCCAGGACCTGCGCGAGGTCATCGGCGTCCTGCGTGCCCCGACCGAGGCCAGTCGGGCCGAGGTCGAGGCCGTGCAGACTGGGCGTGCCCCGCCCGGGTGGGTATCGGCCCCGGTCGGCGAGCTGCCCCAGCCGACCCTGGCCGACGTGCGCCAGCTGGTCGCCGAGTCGGGCCGGGCCGGGATGCGGGTCAGCCTCCGCGACGAGACCGGCGGCCCCGTCCCCGACCTGGCCGGCCGCACCGCCTACCGGGTCGTGCAGGAGGCCCTGACCAACGCCCGCAAGCACGCCCCCGGGGCCGAGGTCCGCATCCACCTGGCCGGGTCCCCCGGCGCGGGCCTGACCGTCGAGGTCCGCAACGACGCCCCCACGGCTCCGCCCGACCCGGCCACGGGGCCCGACCCCGGGCCCGCGCGTCCCGCCGGGCTTGCGACCGAGCCGGGTGCCGGGCAGGGGCTGGCCGGGCTGGCCGAGCGGGTCGCCCTGGCCAGCGGGCGGCTGGAGCACGGGCCGACCGCCGGGGGCGGCTGGTGCCTCTCGGCATGGCTACCCTGGCCGGCATGACCGCGCCCGAGCCCGCGACCGAGACCGTCGGCGTGCTGGTGGTCGACGACGACCCGCTGGTCCGCGCCGGCCTGGTGATGATGCTGGGCGGCGCCCCCGACATCCGGGTGGTCGGCGAGGCCGGCGACGGCACCCAGGTCCTGCCCATGGTCGACCGGTACGCCCCGGGTGTCGTCCTGATGGACATCCGCATGCCCAACATGGACGGCCTGGCCGCCACCGAGGCCCTGCGGGCCCGCCGCCACGCCCCCGAGGTCATCATCCTGACCACCTTCGACGCCGACGAGCACGTCCTGCGGGCGCTGCGGGCCGGCGCCGCCGGGTTCGTCCTCAAGGACACCCCGCCGGCCGAGATCGTCGACGCCGTCCGCCGGGTCGCCAAGGGCCTCCCCGTGCTCTCCCCGGCGGTGACCCGGCGGCTGATCGCCAGGGTGGCCGGCTCCGGCCACGACCGCCGCACCCGGGCCAGGGAGCGCCTGGCCCTGCTCAACGACCGCGAGCGCGAGGTCGCGGTGGCCGTCGGCCAGGGCCGCTCCAACGCCGAGATCGGGTCCGTCCTCTACCTCAGCGTCCCCACGGTCAAGACCCACGTCTCCAGCATCCTGACCAAGCTCGACCTCAACAACCGGGTCCAGATCGCCCTCCTGGCCCACGACGCCGGCCTCCTCGACGACCCCGAGTGAGGCGGCGCCGGGGACGTCTCAGACGCGACCCGGGGCCGGCTGGCGGCGGCCGCTGCGCCAGGCGTCGCCGAGCTTGACCCGGGCGCCGGTGCGGAGGATGGCGCCCTCGTAGAGGCGGGCGGCGAGCAGGACCACGGCCACGATCGAGACCAGCATGATGCCGAGGGAGAGGGCGATCTCCCAGAGGGCGGCGTCGCCGCCGGCGATCCGCAGGGGCATGACCAGGGGGGCGACCGGGGGCAGGAACGACGACACCTTGGCCAGGGTGGAGTCCGCGCCCGAGACCGAGCTGGTGAAGGCGACGAAGAACGACGCGATCAGGATCAGGTTCAGTGGGGTGGCGGTGTTCTGGAGCTCCTCCTGGCGGGACACGATCGCCCCGGCCACGGCGAACATGCTGGAGTAGAAGGCGTAGCCGAGCAGGAACCAGAGCAGCACCGAGCCGATCGTGCCCCAGGCGTCCTGCGGCAGGGTGATGGTGTTGCTGGCCACGGCCACGGCCAGCCCGACGGCGCCGATCACGGCCAGCTGGAGCAGGCCGACCAGGCCGACGCCGATGATCTTGCCGGCCAGCAGCTGCACCGGCCGGACGGCGGCCAGCAGCACCTCAACGACCCGGGTCGACTTCTCCTCGACCACGCCCATGGCCACCGCGAAGCAGTAGCCGATCAGCTGGCCGTAGAGCAGGAACACGGCCACGGTGGCGATCGTCCGCTTGGACCGGGCGTCCTCGTCGACCGGCTCGAGGCTGCGCACGGGCAGCGGGGGAGGGGCGAGGGCGGCCTGGATCTCGGCGGGTGGGACCCCGGCGCCCTGCAGGGTCTCCTGGGCCCTGGCCGCCCGGGAGGCGGCCTGCACCAGCAGGCTGAGCTGCTCGTCGGGCTCGGCCTGGGCCACCATCTCGCGGCCGTCGATCACGGCCAGGTCGAGGTCGCCGTCGCGCACGGCCGCCTCGGCCTCGGCGGCGCCGGCCGGCTGCTGGAGGTCGATGCGGATGTCGAGCGCCTCGCCCTGGGCGGTCAGGACCGGCCCGAGCGGCTGGGAGGCGGCGCCGGTCAGGCCGACGTCGAACTCGGTGGGGTCGTCGGACCCGAGCAGCTTGGGCACGAAGATGATGGCGATCAGGATGGCCAGGGTGACCAGGGTCGAGATCAGGAACGACCGGTCGCGCCGGGTCCGCTCGACCAGCTCCCGCCTGGCCGTCAGCTTGATGCCGTCGAAGGTCTTCATCTGTGACGTCCTCATTCCTGCACCGCCTGCCGGAAGAGCTGGGCCAGGGACGGCTGCACGGCGCTGAACAGGGTGACCCGCCCGGCCGCCCTGGCCGCGTCGAGCACCCGCTGCTCGTCGCCATCGACGGCCAGCACCACCCGCCCGTTGTGCTTCTCCAGCACCGTCACCCCCTCCAGGCCGGCCGCCCAGTCGGCGGTCGCGTCGGCCACCTCCACCTGGTAGCGGCGCTCGCCGCCGGTGGTCCGCAGCTCCTCGACCGGCCCGGCCGCGACCAGGCGGCCGCGGTTGATGATCGCCACCGCCTCGCACAGCCGCTCCACCAGCTCCAGCTGGTGGCTGGAGAAGATCACCGGGATGCCGTCGGCGGCCCGGTCGGACAGCACCTCGGCCAGCACGTCCACCCCGACCGGGTCCAGGCCCGAGAACGGCTCGTCCAGGACCAGGACCTCGGGGTTGTGGACCAGGGCGGCGGCCAGCTGCACCCGCTGCTGGTTGCCGAGCGACAGCTGCTCGACCCGGTCGCCGGCCCGGTCGGCCACGCCCAGCCGCTCGATCCAGTAGCCGGCGGCGCTGACGGCGTCGGTCGCCGAGAGGCCGTGCAGGCGCGCGAAGTACTCGAGCTGGTCGCGGACCCGCATCTTGGGGTACAGGCCGCGCTCCTCGGGCATGTAGCCGAAGCGGCGGCGGGTCTCGGCGTCGACCGGCCGGCCGCGCCAGCGCACCTCGCCCCGGTCCGGCTCCAGCACGCCGAGCACGATCCGCATGGTGGTGGTCTTGCCGGCGCCGTTCGGTCCGACGAACCCGAACATCTGGCCTTCCCGGACGGTGAACGACAGGTCGTCGAGAGCGACGACGTCGCCGTAGCGGCGGGTCAGTCCCTGCAGCTCGAGCACGTTTCCGCCTTCCTCCTTCGGCCTGTCCCCCCTGGCGGGCACCATATCAGCGGGCCCGGGCGGCGCCGTCGGCCCGCAGGCCGATGTTGGCGTCGTCCTCGGGGTGGAGCCCGGGAGTGGGGACTCGGCGGCCAGGACCAGTGGCGGGAGCAGGGGCGTGCGTACTTACGCGGGCTTGAATCCGCCCACGTACACTAGGGATGTCAGGTCGAGGGGAGTAGCCCTCCGACGCTCCGTCAGCACGCCGCAGCCTGCGCGGCCGGGGCTCGGGCCACGTCCTTTGGCGGCGAGACTTCGACCCGACCGGTTCGCCCGGCCGTGGACGGGCGCCTTGCAGGCACAGGAGTCATGAGAATGACCGGCAGGAACTATCTGAAGACCACGCTGCTGCTGGCCGGCCTGAGCGGGCTGCTGCTGGCCATCGGCTCGTTCCTCGGCGGCAACTGGATCACGATCATGCTGGTCGTGGCCATCGTGATGAACGGCATCGCCTACTTCTTCTCCGACAAGATCGCCATCCGGGCCGCCAGGGCGGTGCCGGTCTCGGAGGCCCAGTTCCCCGAGCTGTACCAGATCGTCAAGGGCCTGGCCGACAAGGCCGGCATCCCCATGCCGCGGCTGTACGTCTCGCCCAGCCCGCAGCCGAACGCCTTCGCCACCGGCCGCAACCCCCAGAACGCCGCGGTCGCGGTCACCCAGGGCATCCTGCCCATCCTCGACCGGCGCGAGCTGGAGGGCGTGCTCGCCCACGAGCTGTCGCACGTGCAGAACCGCGACATCCTGATCTCGTCGGTGGCCGCCACCATCGGCGCCGTGATCACCTGGGTCGCCCACCTGGCCATCTTCGTCCCGATCGGCGGCGACGACGACGACGGCGGCAACCCGATCGCGGCCCTGCTGATGGTCATCCTGGCCCCGATCGCGGCCATGCTGATCCAGATGGCGGTCTCGCGCAGCCGCGAGTTCGGCGCCGACACGACCGGAGCCCGGCTCACCCACGACCCGCGCGCCCTGGCCAGCGCCCTGCGCAAGATCGAGGCCTACTCGCGCGGCACCCCGCCGGCGACCACCAACCCCTCCACCGCCCACCTGTTCATCTCCAACCCGTTCAGGGGCGGGGCCGGCGTCGGCCGCCTGTTCTCGACCCACCCGAGCACCACCGAGCGGGTCGAGCGCCTGGAGCGCATGGCCTACGACGGCTGATCTCCGGCCGGTTCGACCTCGGTCAGCCGCCGGCTGAGGAAGGCCTGCTCGACCGGCTCTTGACCTCGGTCAGCCGCCGGCTGAGGAAGGCCTGCTCGACCGGGTTGGCGGTCAGCTCGAGGGCGCGGCGGTAGGCGGCGGCCGCCTCCGGGTCGCGGCCCAGGCGGCGCAGCAGGTCGGCCCGGGCGGCGTGGAGGAGATGGTAGCCGTCCAGCGCCCCGGAGCCGGCCAGGGGGTCCATCAGGTCGAGGCCGGCCGCCGGGCCCTCGACCATGGCCACCGCCACCGCCCGGTTGAGGGCCACCACCGGCGACCCGGCCACCACCATGAGCTGGTCGTAGAGGAGGGCGATGCGCCGCCAGTCGGTGGCCGCGGCCGTGGGCGCGACCGCGTGCAGGGCGGCGACGCAGGCCTGGAGCCGGTAGGGGCCAGGGGGGCCGCGGCGCATCGCCTGGTCGAGCAGCCCGATGCCCTCATGGATCTTGGCCTGGTCCCAGCGGGTCCGGTCCTGGTCCTCCAGCAGCACCAGCTCGCCGTCCGGGCCGACCCGGCCCTCGCGGCGGGCGTCGTGCAGCAGCAGCAGGGCCAGCAGCCCCAGCGCCTCGCCCTCGTCGGGCATCAGCTCGGCCAGGACCCGCCCCAGGCGCACCGCCTCGGCGCACAGCTCCCGCCTGACCAGGGCGTCCCCGGCGCTGGCGGCATAGCCCTCGTTGAAGATCAGGTAGAGGACGGCCAGCACCGAGCCGAGCCGCTCCGGCAGCAGGTGGTCGGGAGGCACCCGGTAGGGGATGGCGGCGTCGCGGATCTTGCGCTTGGCCCGGACCAGCCGCTGGGCCATGGTCGCCTCCGGGAGCATGAAGGCGTGGGCGATCTCGGGCGTGGACAGCCCCCCGAGGGTGCGGAGGGTCAGGGCGATCCTGGCCTCGGGCGACAGGGCCGGGTGGCAGCAGGTGAAGATCAGCCGCAGCCGGTCGTCGGCGATGGTGTGCATCTCGGTGTCCTGGCCGCGGGCCGCCTCGAGCAGGGCCAGGGTGGCCCGGCGCTCGGCCAGCCCGCGCTCGCGGCGGAGCCGGTCGATGGCCTTGTTGCGGGCGGTGGTGATGATCCAGGCCCCGGGCCGGTCGGGGACGCCCGCGGTCGGCCAGCGTTGGACGGCGACCAGGAAGGCCTCCTGGACCGCCTCCTCGGCGAGGTCGAAGTCGCCGAGGACGCGGATGAGGGTGGCCACGGCCTGCCCGGACTCCTCCCGGAACACCCGCTCGACCAGCGCACGGGTATCGGCGGCCACCCTCACCCCCCGTCTGTCAGGACGGCATGTCCATCTCCATGACCGGCCGGACCTCGATCGACCCGCCGCGGACGTCGGGGATCCGGGTGGCGATCTCGATCGCCTCGTCCAGGTCCTTGGCCTCGACGACGTAGAAGCCGCCGAGCTGCTCCTTGGTCTCGGCGAACGGCCCGTCGGTGCTCAGCGTCTCGCCGTCGCGCACCCGCACGGTGGTGGCGGTGGCGGTCGGCTGCAGGGCCTCGCCCGACCGCATGATGCCGCGGTCGACGATGTCCTTGGTGAAGGCCATGTAGTCCTGGAACTGCGTCTGGGCCTGCTCCTCGCTCTGGTTGGCCCAGTCCTGCTCGCTGGCGTAGATCAGCAGCGCGTAGCGCATGCTCCCCTCCCTTGGGATCGGGGCGGCGCGGTTCGCCGCCCTCTATGCAACCGACGAGCGGCCAGGCCCGGAATCGACACCCCCGCCAGATCTCCTCAGCGATAGTTCGTGAAGCGCAGCGGCAGGCCCTCGTCGCGCTCCTTGAGCAGGGCGATCGCCTGCTGGAGGTCGTTCTTGCTCTTGCCCGTGACCCGGAGCTGGTCGCCCTGGACCTGGGCCTGGATCTTGAGCCCGGACTGCCGCAGGGTCTTGGCCAGCGCCTTGGCCTTGTCCTCGGGGATCCCCTCGAGGAACGAGCACTCCACCCGGTAGTTGCCGCCGCCGGCCGGCCGCGGCTCCGACGAGGTCAGCGCCTTGAGCGAGACCGACCGCTTCACCAGCTTGTCCTTGAACACGTCGAGGGCGGCCAGCGCCCGCTGATCGGTCTTGGACAGGATCACCACCTCCTCGCCCGACCAGGCCAGCGAGGTACCGGTGTTCTTGAAGTCGAAGCGCTGCGACAGTTCCTTTCTTGCCTGGTTGACCGCGTTGTCGACCTCTTGGCGGTCGACCTTGGCGACGACGTCGAACGAGGAGTCGGCCACGGCATTCCTCCTTCCTCTGACCCCGGAGGGACGCTAGCAGACCGCGGGCCGCAGGGTGCGCCGGCCACACAGGGCGGTTGGTCATGGACGATTTTGGGTAGTCGATCGTCTCCGGTCACGAATGGGAGGAAGGCGTGGGATTCACCCGGCAGTTCAGCGGTGGCTTCGAGGACGTCGCCGACGCCAGGCGGTTCGTGGCCGCCACCCTGCTGCGCGACTCCGAGCTCTACGAGGCGGCCCGGCTGCTGGTCGACGAGGCCATCACCAACCCGCTGCTGCACAGCGAGGCCTGCGAGACCGCCCGCACCTTCCAGGTGACCATCGCCTTCCGCCCCGACCTGCTCCATGTCGAGGTCCACGACAGCGGGTCCCCTCAACCCCTCGACCGGGACGGCGCCCGGCCGGCCTCGGTGGCCGGCCGCAGCCTCGAGCTGTTCGACGCCCTGGCCCTCGACTGGGACTCCTCGGCAGAGCCGGGCAGACCCGGCCACGTGGTCTGGTTCGAGCTGGAAGCGTGACAGGTTCGTGGTTGTTAGTCGGCTATGGGGGCCGGTATCATCCGCCCTCGATCCAGGCAGGGTGCCCGAGCGGCCAAAGGGAGCGGTCTGTAAAATCGCCGGCATTGCCTACACAGGTTCGAATCCTGTCCCTGCCACATAG
>OBLS010000381.1_pt1 | contig 15589 bp, 15 predicted proteins | sample 1519901 | NCBI WGS metagenome assembly OBLS01 (sample SAMEA3113585, study PRJEB22503) | soil metagenome | reverse complement strand
GACGGCTTCGACCGTCAAGCCGTCGACCGCCACTACGGGCTTGCGGGCACCGAGGCCGCGCCTCCGACCGAGGGCTACGGCGACACCGTCTCCGACGACCCGGCGCGCGGCGCCGAGTACCAGGAGCAGCAGGCCGGACAGGACACGGCCGTCGAGGAGCGGGCCCAGATCCGCGAGGGCTCGGCCGAAGCGACCGACGGAATGCCCGACGAGTCGCCGGCGCTTCTCGGCGACCGGCTCTCGGATGTCCCGGAGGACCGCCGCTAGACGGCTGGTTGCTGCTTGAAGCCGGCGCCGGCCATGGCGTCGACGATGGCGTCGCGGCTCGTGCGCTCGTCGTCCCACTCGAGCATGACCTGACCCATCAGGTTGGCGGTCGCGAACTCGAGGCCCTCGTGGCCTCGAAGCGCGGACGCCAGGCGGTTCACGCATCGCTCGCAGCGGATGCCGCTGACCTCGATCGTCTCCTTCACGACGGCCATGTGCGGCGCACGATATCGGCGCAGGCCGCGCCGGCATCGCCCTGCTCGAGCTGGAGCGCTCCCTCGGAGAGTGACGGGTCGAGTGAGGTCTCGACCGGAAGCTCCTCGTACAACTCGCGGACGCAGACGAGACGCCCGTCGTGGATCAGCTCCGCGTCCGGCCCGTAGCGTGCCGCCGCCCATCTGTTCTGCTGGTAGATCCCGCGGTCGGCGGGCTCCGGAGCCGGATGCTCGAGCGCCCACGCGCAGAGGTCCCGCAGAAGCGCGACAAAGCCGGCCGTCCTGTCGAGGCCCGTCGGCTGGTCGGGCATGCGGATCTCGAGCGTGCCGAAGCGAGGGTGTGGGCGGACGTCCCACCAGACCTGCGTGTAGTCCTTCATCAGTCCGGTCGCGACGAGCGCCTCGATCCACGTCTCCCAGCCGCTGTACCCGTCGAAGATCGGAGGCGCGCCGCTCCGCGGCAATTGGGCAAGGATCTCCGCCCGGTTCGAGGCAAGTCCGGTCGCCCGGGCCGACATGAACGGCGAGTTGGCCGAAACTGCGAGGACGAACGGCATCCACGGAAGCAGCGTCTCGAGCGTCGTCATGCACTCAACCGCGCCCGGCATGCCGACGTGGACGTGGAGGCCGTTGACGCCCTGCCGGCGCGCCGTCACGCCGGCGTACCCGACCATCTCCTCATAGCGCTTCTCGTCCGTGATCGGCAGCTCCTCGGGCTCGGCGAAGGGATGCGAGCCTGCCGCCGCCATCACGAGGCCGAGGTCGCCCAGCCCCTCCGAGGTCCGGGCGCGCAACACGCCGATCGCGGCGACCGCCTCGGCGACCGAGGCGCACACCTCGGTGTTGAGCTCGACGACCGACGCGTGGAGCTCCGTTTTCAGCGTGCCCGGCAGCTCGAGGCCGTCCGTTTCCGCCAGGAGCTCTCGGATTGCGCCGACCGGCGCGAGCGACTGAGCGTCGAGCAGCATGACCTCCTCCTCGACGCCGATCGAGAGCAGCGAGCTCTCGCCGAACCGCTGCTCGATCACTAGCGGCGTTCGGCCGCGAGGCGGACCCCGAGCGCGACGAGGACGGTGCCGAGGACTGCGTCGAAGACCCGGCGCACGACCGGCCGGCGGAGAACGTCCCCGACCCGCGCGACGACAAACGCGTAGCCGCAGAGCCAGACGAGGGTCATCGTGCAGAAGACAAGCCCGAGCGCCAGCAGCCCGCCGAACGACTCGGCCCCGAACTGCGGCAGCAGGCTCGTGAAGAACACCGCCATCTTCGGGTTCCCGAGGTTGCTGAGCACGCCCTGGCGGAAAGCGATTCGGGAGGTCAGCGGCCCCACCCCCTCGCGTCGGTCGACGTGCGTCCCTCGGATCGCTGCGAGCAGCGCCTGCGCGCCGAGGTAGACGAGGAATGCGGCGCCGACGAGCTTCAGCGTCACGAACGCAGGCTCGAAGGCAACGATCAGGGCTGCGAGCCCGACGCTCGTCGCCAGCGCCCACACGGCCTGTCCGGTCGAGACGCCGAGGGCCGTAAAGACGCCTGCCCGCCGCCCGCCGAGCAGGGAGTTCCGGATCGCGAGCGCCGTGTCCTGTCCGGGCGTGACGATCACGAGCGCCGAGATACCGAGGAACGCGAGGATGTCCACGCACCGAACCTACCGCGGAGGGATGCAATGAGCGAGCAGTTCGACCTGATCGTCCTCGGCTCGGGCTCGGGTGCCCGGGACGGGGCCAACAAGGCGGCGAAGGAGCACGACGCGCGCGTGGCGCTGATCGAGAACACGCGCTGGGGCGGCAGCTGCCCGAACGTCGCCTGCAAGCCGACGAAGGCGTACCTTGTCGCTGCCGAGCTCGCCCACGACATCGAGACGCTGGCGGAGCCGCTCGGCATCGAGGTCGGGCCTGCCCACACCAACCTGGCGAAGGTGAAAGCGCGGAAGGACTCGCTGATCGTCTCGGGCGAAACCTGGATGGAGCGGCTCCACGGCGCGGGCCACGCGACCTTCGACGGCACCGGCACGTTCGTCGACCCGCAGACGATCCAGGTGAACGGGACGCAGCTGAAGGCCGAGCGCGTCCTCGTCGCCACCGGGTCGCGCACCGCGGTGCCGCCGATCGAGGGCCTGGACGAGACGGGCTGGCTCGATCACATCTCTGCACTCGAGCTGACCGAGCTGCCGCAGTCGATGCTGGTCGTGGGCGGTGGGCCCGTCGGGCTCGAGCTCGCGCAGATCTTCTCCCGCTTCGGCTCGAAGGTGACGATCGTTCAGGGCGCCGACCGGCTCTCGCCGAGGTCCGACGCCGACGCAACCGAGCAACTCACGGCCGCACTCGAAGACGAAGGCATCGAGGTCAGGACGGGTACGACCGTCGAGCGCGTCCGACGGGAGGACAGTGAGATCGTCGCGACCGTGGGAGGCGACGAGCTGCAGGTCGAGCAGATCCTGCTGGCGTCGGGGCGCGCTCCGAACGTCGAGGAGCTCGAGCTCGACCGGGCAGGAATCGAGCATGGGCACGGCGGGATCGTCGTGGACGAGCGCCTCCGCACCTCGGCGGACGGCGTCTGGGCCGCAGGCGACGTCGCGGCCGGGCATCAGTTCACGCCGGTCGCGCAGTACGAGGCGCGGGTCGCAATCGACGACATGTTCGGGTCGAATGGGGCGCGTGCGGACTACGACTGGCTCCCGACGGCGATCTTCACCGATCCCGAGCTCGCCGCCGTCGGCCTTACGGAGCAGCAAGCACGGGAAGACGGAATCGACGTCGAGACTGTGGTCCACGAGATCAAGTACGTCCAGCGCGCGTCGTACACGAACACGAAGCACGGGCTCTACAAGCTCGTCTGGGAGCGCGAGTCGCGCCGCGTCCTCGGCCTCCACGTTGTCACGCGCAACGCGAGCGACGTCGTCCAGGGCCTGGCGCTCGCGCTGAAGATGGGCGCGACCGTCGACGACCTGGCCCACATGCACCACGCCTTCCCCACGTGGGGCGAGGGCGTGAAGGCGGCGGCGGAGCAGGCGCTTGCATGAGCGTTCGATAACGGTTCTGTAGGGAGTTACTCACAAGGAACCGCTTCGCGTTTCACGCGAAGAAGCGCGGGAAGCCGCTTCCCTATTCATGCGGGTTCTGGGCGTGAATGCCGTGTTTCACGACCCTGCCGCCGCGCTCGTGGTGGACGGGGTAACGGTTGCTGCCGCCGAAGAGGAGCGGTTCAACCGAAGGAAGCACGGCAAGGACCCGGTCGCCTTTTCCACCTGGGAACTGCCCGAGCAGGCGGCGCGCTGGTGCCTCGACCATGCAGGGCTCGAGCCGGGCGACATCGACGCGGTGGCGTACTCATACGACCCCGAGCTGGCACCCGCCGACGGCGAGGCGACTCACGACGAGTGGGAGGGGCTGCGCACCCTCTACGCTCGCCGCGCGCCGTTGTTCCTGCGCTCTGCCCTGCCGGGTCTCGACCCCGCCAGGGTGCGCTTCGTCCCACACCACGTCGCGCACGCCGCCTCCGCGCACCTCGCCTCGCCTTTCGAGTCCTCCACAGTCATCGTTCTCGACGGGCGCGGCGAGCGCACTTCGTACCTCGGCGGCCGCTACGAGGGCCAACGGCTCGAGAAGCTGAAGGCGCAAAACCTGCCGCACTCGCTCGGGCTCCTGTACGAGGAGGCCACCGAGCACCTCGGCTTCCGGCGCTCCTCCGACGAGTACAAGGTGATGGCGCTCGCCTCCTACGGCGAGCCCGAGTTCCTGGACGCGCTGCGCGAACGGGTCCGGCTGGACGGCGACGGCGGCTACCACACGGATCCGGTCGACTGGGAGTCGTTCCTCCCGCGCCGCGAGAAGGGAGACGACTGGGGCGGCGAGCACGCCGCCCTAGCGGCCAGCGTGCAGCGCGTGCTCGAAGAGACACTCCTCGGCCTCGCGGCGTGGCTCCACGAACGCACGGGCGACCGCACGCTGACGATGGCAGGAGGAGTGGCGCTCAACTGTGTCGCGAACTCGGTCCTCTGGCGCGAGAGCCCCTTCGAGGCGATCTGGGTGCAGCCGGCGGCGGGCGACAGCGGCACGGCGCTCGGGGCCGCGCAGCACATTGCGTGCGCGCTCGGCGACGAGGTGGAGCCGATGGAGAGCGCCGCTCTCGGCCGGTCTTGGTCCGAGGAGGAGCTTGGCGGCTGGCTGCGGCGCGCCGGGCTCGCCGCCGAGCGTCCCGCGAACGTCGCCGACGCGGTGGCCGAGATCCTGGCGAACGACGGGATCGTCGCCTGGTTCGACGGGCGCAGCGAGTACGGGCCGCGCGCACTGGGACATCGAAGCCTGCTCGCGAACGCCGCCCATCCGGAGAATCTCGAGCGGTTGAACGACGTCAAGGGCCGCGAGCAGTTCCGGCCCGTAGCACCGATGGTGCTGCTCGAGCGCGCGGCCGACATCTTCACGGCCGGGCCGATCCCGAGCCCGCACATGCTCTTCACCCACGAGGTGCGGCCCGAGTGGCGCCGGCGCATCCCGGCCGTCGTCCACGTCGACGGCTCGGCGCGGATCCAGACGATCGACCGGCGCGAGGAGCCACTCGTCGCGGCGGTGCTCGACGGCGTCGAGCGGCGCACCGGCATGCCGGTGATCGTCAACACGAGCCTGAACACGGCCGGTCGGCCCATGGTCGACGACCCGCAGGATGCGCTCGAGTGCTTCGGGTCGGCGCCCGTCGACGTCCTCGCTCTCGGCCCGTTCCTCCTCCGGCGTCCCGTGTTGGCGCGCGCCGCATGAACGTTGACATCGTCATCCCGACGGTCGGCCGGCCGAGCGTCCAGGCCCTCCTCGATCGTCTCGACCGCCTCGAGGGCCCCCGACCGCACAGGATCATCGTCGTCGAGGACGACGGCGGGAACGGCCCGGCGGCCGCGCGCAACAGCGGCTGGCGGTCCTCGCAGGCGGAATGGGTTGTGTTTCTCGACGACGACGTTCTCCCCGAGCCGGACTGGCTCGTCCGCCTCGCCGCCGATCTCTCGGTGCCGGAGCACGTGGCCGGCTCACAGGGCCGGATCCGAGTGCCGCTGCCGGCCGATCGCCGGCCGACCGACTGGGAGCGCAACGTCCAGGGGCTCGAGACCGCTCGTTATGCGACGGCCGACATGGCCTATCGCCGTTCCGTCCTCGAGGAGGTCCGCGGGTTCGATGAGCGGTTCCCCCGAGCCTACCGTGAGGACGCCGACCTCGCGCTGCGAGTGCTGCGACTCGGGTACCGGATCGAAACGGGCGAGCGCGAGGTCGTGCATCCCGTCCGGCCGGTGGGCTTCTGGGCGAGCGTCGCACGCCAGTCCGGCAACGCGGACGACGTCCTCATGCGCTCGGTGCACGGCCCGTTCTGGCAGGAGCGCGCCGTCGCACGCCGGGGAAACCGGCGAGAGCACCTGGCGACGACTACGGCGGGCGCGGTCGGCCTCGCTGCGGTCGCGCTCGGGCGGCGCAAGGTCACGGCTGTCGCCGCCCTCGCCTGGGCGGCCGGCGTCACACGGCTCGCCTGGCGGCGGATCGCGCCCGGCCCGCGGACGAGAGCTGAGGTTCTGCAGATGACGGTCACGAGTGCCGTGCTCCCGGCGGCCGCCACCTTCCACTGGCTCGTCGGCTGGGCCCGCCTGCCGCGCCTTCTCACCCGGTCCGACGGGCGGCCGGCTGCAGTCCTCCTCGACCGTGACGGCACGCTGGTCGAGGACGTGCCCTACAACGGCGATCCGGCCCGGGTCGTCGCCGTGGAGGGAGCGCGGGAAGCGCTCGACCGGCTGCGCGCCTCCGCCGTTCCGCTCGCGGTGATCAGCAACCAGAGCGGCGTCGGTCGGGGGCTTATCACGGAGGAGCAGGTCGCGGCGGTCAACCGGCGTGTCGAGGAGCTGCTCGGGCCGATCGACCAGTGGCTCCATTGCCCGCACGAGCCCGGAGAAGGCTGCGAGTGCCGCAAGCCGCGGCCCGGGCTGGTTCGCCGCGCCGCCTCCGCGCTCGGCGTTCCACCGGATCGATGCGCCGTCGTCGGAGACATCGGCTCCGACGTCGAGGCGGCCCGGGCGGCCGGCGCGCGTGGCGTTCTCGTTCCGACACCACGCACGCGCCGAGACGAGATCGACGCGGCGCCCGAAGTCGCGAAGGATCTCGGCGAGGCCGTCGACCGCCTGCTCGGAGGGGTGCGATGAAGCCGAACGTCCTCGTCGTTCGGCTCGACAGCGACGGCGACGTCCTCGTGACCGGCCCGGCGATCCGTGCGGTCTCGGCAGGAGCGAAGCGGGTGACGCTCCTCTGCGGGCCGCGGGGTCGTCAGGCTGCGTCGCTCCTTCCCGGTGTCCACCGGCTCGTCGTCCACCGCGCCGCCTGGATCGACCCGGAGCCGGAACCCATCGACCTGCGGACCGCGACGGCCCTCGTGGAGGAGCTGACGGCGATCGAGGCCGACGAGGCAGTCGTCTTCACCTCGTTCCATCAGAGCGCCCTGCCGACCGCGCTCCTGCTGCGGATGGCAGGTATCCGCCGGATCGGCGCAATCAGCGACGACTACCCGGGATCGCTGCTCGACGTCCGACACCGGGTCGACGACGACGTACACGAGGTCGAGCGTGCGCTGTCGCTCGCCGCGGCCTGTGGGTACGACCTTCCGTACGGAGACGACGGGCGCCTCGACGTCGAGCGCCGACCGTTCTCATTGCCGTTTGACGGCGACTACGTCGTCGTCCACCCCGGCACGTCAGTGCCGGCGCGCGCCTGGCCCGCGGAACGCCACCGCGAGCTCGTCGAGGCGCTGATCGCGTCCGGGCGTCGGGTAGTCGTCACAGGGTCTTCCGACGAACGTGGTCTCACCGCTGCCGTCGCCGGTCCACCGCACCCCGACGTGGTCGACCTCGGCGGCGCTACGACTCTCCCGGAGCTGGCGGAGGTGCTGGCGGGCGCGTCCGCGGTCGTGGTCGGAAACACCGGGCCGGCACACCTTGCGGCGGCCGTCGGGAGTGCGGTCGTCTCGCTCTTCTCGCCCGTCGTGCCGGCCGTCCGGTGGCGTCCGTGGCGCGTTCCCCACGTCCTCCTCGGAGATCAGCTCTCGTCCTGCGCCGGCAGCCGAGCCCGCGAGTGCGCGGTCCCGGGCCATCCGTGCCTCGCCTCTGTCTCACCGGCCGACGTCATGGACGCCCTCGAGGAGCTGGCGCCGCTGCCGCAGGAAGTGACAACGCTGTGAAGGTCTTTCTCTGGCAGGTGCACGGCGCGTACACGAACTCACTCGTGCAGGGCAGGCACGAGTACTTGCTGCCGGTGCTGCCGGAACGAGGCCCCAACGGCCTCGGCCGTTCGCAGACGTTCGAGTGGCCCGCGTCGGCCGTGGAGGTCACGCCGGTGGAGGCAGCGGACGCGGAGGTGGACGTCGTCGTCCTTCAGCGCCCGGAGGAGCTCCACCGGCTCGCCGCCGACTGGCTGGGCGGCCGGGTGCCCGGCCGCGACCTCCCGGCCGTCTACCTCGAGCACTCCCTTCCCCAGGGCCGGATCGCCGAGATGCGGCACACGGCCGCCGACCGAGCGGACCTGACGGTCGTCCACGTCACTCACTTCAACGCGCTCTTCTGGGACACCGGCGGCACACAGACTCGCGTGATCGAACACGGCATCGTCGACCCGGGCTACCGCTACTCAGGCGAGCTGCCGCACGGCGCGGTTGTCGTCAACGAGCCGATCCGCCGCGGTCGCGTGACCGGAACCGACTTGTTGAGCTCGATCAACGGCTCCATCCCGCTCGACCTCTTCGGTATGGGCACGGAGGAGCTCGGCGGAGGCGGCGACGTCGCGCCCCCGGCGCTCTGGGACGAGCTCGCGCGTCGCCGTGCCTATGTGCATCCGATCCGCTGGACGTCGCTCGGCCTCTCGCTGCTCGAGGCGATGCAGCTCGGCATGCCGGTCGTGGCGCTGGCGACGACCGAGGTGGTCGAGGCCGTGCCTCCCGAGGCCGGAGTGGTCTCGACGAGCGTCGGGCGGCTCGCTGCCGCCCTGCGTCGGCTCGTCGACGACCCGGACGAGGCACGGGAGCGAGGGCTGGCCGCCCGCGCCGCAGCCCTCGAGCGCTACGGGCTGGAGCGGTTCCTCGCGGACTGGGATGCCGTCCTGGAGGAGGTCGCCGCATGAGGATCGCGATGGTCTCCGAGCACGCGAGCCCGCTCGCGGTTCTCGGCGGCGTGGACGCGGGCGGCCAGAACGTCTACGTCGCAGCGCTCTCACAGGAGCTCGCGCGGCGCGGCGCGGAGGTCGTGGTGCACACGCGAAGGGACGACCCCGAGCTGCCGAGGCGGGTCGAGCTCGCGCCGCGCGTGACCGTCGAACATGTTGACGCCGGCCCACCAGAGCACATTCCGAGCGCAATCGACACGCTGCTGCCGTTCATGGACGAGTTCGCCGACGACCTTGCGACGAGCTGGGCGTGGGAGCAGCCGGACGTCGTCCACTCCCACTTCTGGATGTCCGGCCGGGCAGCTCTGGCGGCGGCGGCGCCGCTCGGCCTGCCCCTCGTCCACACGTTCCATGCGCTCGGCGTCGTGAAGCGCCGCCACCAGGGAGCGAAAGACACGAGCCCGCCGGAGCGGATCCCCGAGGAGATGCGGATCGTCCAGCGCGCCGACCGGATCGTCGCGACGTGCAGCGACGAGGTCTTCGAGCTGGTGCGGCTCGGCGCAGAGCGCCGCCGGATCAGCGTCGTCCCGTGCGGTGTGAACCTCGCGCTCTTCCGTCCCGATGGGCCGGTCGCACCCAGGCGGCCGGGCCTCCGCCGCGTCGTCTGCATCACCCGCATGGTCGAGCGAAAGGGGGTCGGCAACGTCGTCGCGGCGCTTGCCGACGTCCCCGGCACCGAGCTCGTCGTCGCCGGAGGGCCGGCGGTCGAGGAGCTCGAGTCGGACCGGGAGTACCAGCGGCTCGTGGCGCTCGCGGACGAGATCGGCGTGAGCGACCGAATCAGGTTCGTCGGAAGGCTGGAGCGGGGAGACGTGCCGCCGCTGATCCGTTCTGCCGACGTGGTCGCCTGCGTTCCGTGGTACGAGCCGTTCGGCATCGTCCCGCTGGAGGCGATGGCCTGCGGCGTTCCTGTCGTCGCCTCCGCGGTCGGCGGGCTCCTCGACACGGTCGTCCACGACGTCACCGGCCTCCACGTGCCACCGCGGCGGCCGGATCGCATCGCCGCAGCGCTCAACGAGCTGCTCGCGGACGAAGGACGTCGCGCGGCTCTGGGGCTCGCTGGCGCCGAGCGGGCCCGGTCGCGCTACGGCTGGTCGCTGGTCGCGGACGCCGTTCTGTCCGTCTATCACGAGGTCGTGCGCCGGGCAGCGCGCCCGGCGAGGGAGGCGGCCCGATGATCGAGCCGGCTCCGTTCACCGTGGGCCGCGAACACCTCGCGGCGCTGGCAAGGCCGCTCTCGGAGTTGTACGGGGACGTCGACCGGATCGGAGCCTGGGGCAGGCACCTGGCGCGGGTGCTCTTCGCAGGTGGACGCCTCCTGGCAGCCGGAAACGGCGGCAGCGCTGCGCAGGCACAGCACCTGACGAGCGAGCTCGTCGGCCGCTATCGGTACGACCGCCCTGCGCTGAGCGCGATCGCGTTGCACGCCGAGAGCTCCAGTCTCACCGCCATTACGAACGACTACAGCGCCGACGAGGTGTTCGCGCGGATGGTTCGCGCGCACGGACGGCCCGGCGACGTGCTGCTTGCCCTATCCACCTCCGGGTGTAGCCCCAACGTGCTCGCGGCACTCGACGCGGCTCACGACGGTGGTCTCTGCGGCTGGGCGCTGACCGGCCGGCCGCCCAACCCGGCCTGTGAGGCCGCGGATGACGCGATCTGCGTCGATGCGCCCCTGACGGCGACCGTCCAGGAGATCCACCAGGTGGCGATCCACATCCTCTGTGAGGCCGTGGACGCCGAGCTCGAGCTGCTCTCACCGGCGGACGACCGATGACGCAGTTCGTGGTTGTGGGCGACGCGCTGCTCGATCGCGATCTGGATGGACGCGTCGAGCGCCTCTGCCCGGAGGCGCCGGTAGCGGTCCTGGACGCGATCGCCGAACGGGCGAGGCCGGGCGGCGCCGCGCTCGCGGCGGCCCTGGCGGCCGCCGACGGCCTCGACGTGCGACTCGTTACGGCTCTCTCCTCGGACGGTGCCGGGCGCGAGCTGGCCGCGCTCCTCGAAGGGGCGAACGTTCGCGTCGTCGATCTCGGACTTGCCGGACCGACGCCGATGAAGGTCCGACTCAGGTGCGACGAGCAACTGCTCCTGCGGGTCGACCACGGAAGCGGGCCCGCGGGCATCGGTGCCATGACGCCGGAGGCGCTGGAGGCGATCGCCGGAGCGGACGCCGTCCTCGTCTCTGACTACGGACGAGGCATCACAGCCGAACGCTCCGTGCGCCGAGCGTTGGCGCACGCGGACGTCGTCGTCTGGGACCCGCACCCGCGCGGCGCTCTACCGACCGCCGGCTGCGCGCTCACGACGCCGAACCTCCGCGAGGCGGGAGCCGATCGCCGGTCGGCGGAGAGCCGCGGCAGACGTTTGCGTGACGAGTGGGCGGCTGCGGCGGTCGCCGTCACCATGGGCGCCGACGGCGCGCTCCTCGTCGGTGAGGGGCCCGCACTAGAGATCCCCGCTGCGCCCATCGGCTGCGGAGACCCGTGCGGGGCCGGCGATCGTTTCGCGGCGACGGCCGCAGAACGTCTGGCTGCGGGAGAATCGCTCGTCTCCGCCGTCGTCGCCGCGGTCGCGTCGGCCTCCGCATTCGTCGCCGCGGGCGGTGCAGGCGCCTTCCGACCCTCGCATCCGGTTGGAAGAGCGGCCGCTGACGACGACGCCGCGACCCTCGCGGCACGCGTGCGGGCGCGGGGCGGCAGGGTCGTGGCGACCGGAGGCTGCTTCGACTTGCTGCACGCCGGCCACGTCGGCATGCTCACGGCCGCCCGGGCCCTTGGCGACTGCCTCGTGGTCTGCCTGAACTCGGACGCGTCGGTCGCGCGACTGAAGGGGCCCGACCGGCCGCTCATCCCCGAGGAGGAGCGGGCAGCCGTGCTCCGGGCGCTCCGCTCCGTCGACGCCGTCGCCGTCTTCGACGAGGACACGCCGGCCGAGGCGCTCGCACAGATCAAACCCGCCGTCTTCGCCAAGGGCGGCGATTACGCGCCGGAGGAGTTGCCGGAGGCGAGCGTGCTCGCTCGGTGGGGCGGCGAGGTGGCAATTCTTCCGTACCTGGAAGGGCGGTCCACGACACGGCTGCTGGAGGAGGTGGCCGCGCGTGCGTGACCTCGGCACCGTCGTGATCACCGGCGGCACTTCCGGGCTCGGCGCCGCCGTCGCCTCCGCGGTCGCCGACGCGGGGGGTCGACCGTACGTCCTCGACCGGGTCCGTCCGCACAACCGCTTCGCGCACGAGGTCGTCGACCTCTCCGACACGGAGGCGGCCCACCGAGCGGTCGACCGCGCGGCCGTGACGAACGGCGGTATCACCGCGGTCGTCACCTGCGCCGGAACCGACGTCTGCGGTCGGCTCGACCAGGTCTCGGCCGAGGATTGGGAGCGGGTCGTCCGTGTGAACCTGCTCGGAACCGCGGCCGTGGTGCGCGCTGCCCTGCCCCACCTCGAGCGATCGCGGGGTCGCGTGATCACCGTCGCCTCGACTCTGGGCCTCCGCGGGGTCGGGGACGCGACTGCCTACTGCGCCAGCAAGTTCGGAGTGGTCGGCTTCACCCAGGCGCTCGCGGCGGAGACGGCAGGCAGGATCGGCGTCACCCTGTTGATCCCGGGCGGGATGCACACCGCATTCTTCGACGGCCGGCCGGAGCGTTACCGGCCTCCGGCGGACGCCGAGCTCAGCGACCCTGACGACGTCGCCTCCGCCGTCCTCTTCGCGCTGCAGCAGCCACCCGGATGCGAGATCCGCGAGCTCCTGATCGCGCCTGCGAAGGAAACCTCATGGCCGTGAGGACCGTCGTGGCGCTGCGTGCGCTCGGCCTCGGAGACCTGCTCACCGCGCTCCCGGCGCTGCGGGCGCTCGCCCGTGCCTATCCAGGCTGCCGGCGGATCCTCGCCGCGCCGAACGCGATCGCGCCTCTTGCGCTGCACGCGGGCGCGGCCGAGAGTGTCCGCGACACGCAGCCGCTCACGCCGCTGGACCCGGAGCTCGCCGGCGCAGACCTGGCCGTCAACCTGCACGGCAAAGGCCCCGAGAGCCGCCGTCTGCTCGAGGCGACGCGGCCCCGGCGCCTGATCTCGTTCGGCGGACGCGGGCCCAGGTGGCGACCAGACGAGCACGAGGTCGCGCGGTGGTGCCGGCTGCTCGAGGAGAGCGGCATCCCGGCGGAACCTGACGACCTCGACGTGGCTCCGCCCGCGATCCCGGTGCCAAGAGCGGCCGTCGGTGCGACGCTCATCCATCCGGGAGCTGCGAGCGGCGCCCGGCGGTGGCCGGTCGAGCGCTTCGCGACCGTCGCGCGCGCCGAGCACGCAGGGGGTCGGCACGTCGTCGTCACCGGCGGCCCTGAGGAGATCGGCCTCGCCGAGTCGCTCGGCGACCTCGCGGCCGTGCCCCGGCAAGCACTCTTTGCAGGGCGCACCGACCTGATCGGGCTCGCCGGCCTGGTGGCGGCCGCCGGACGCGTCGTCTGCGGCGACACGGGCGTCGCGCATCTGGCGACCGCCCTGCGAACGCCGTCCGTCGTCCTCTTCGGCCCGACTTCGCTTCGACGGTGGGGGCCGCCGCCCGACCGGCCGTGGCACATCGCCCTCTGGACAGGCCGCACGGGGAACCCGCACGGCGACTCGCCGCACGTCGGCCTGTTGGAGATCGAAGCAGTCGACGTGCTTGCCGCGCTGAGGCAGCTCCCCGAGGCGAGGGCGGCGGCATGACCACCGTCGACCCGCCGCTCCCGCGTGAGATCCAGCTCGAGGTCACGGGCGCCTGCAACCTGGCGTGCCGCATGTGCCTCGTCCGGTACCGGCCGAGGCTCGGCAAGCGCCAGGGAGCGATGTGCTTCCACGTCTTCAAGTCGATCGTGGACGACCTTCCCGACCTGGAGAAGCTGACGCTCCAGGGTCTCGGCGAGCCATTGCTCGCGCCCGACTTCGAGGAGATGGTGGAGTACGCGTGCGCCCGCGGCGTCCGTGTCGGCTTCAACACGAACGGCACCTTCCTCACGCGCGACCGGTCCGAGCGCCTCGTCCGGGCCGGCGTCGACTGGCTCCACGTCTCCCTCGACGGGGCGACGAAGGCGACGTACGAGGGCATCCGGGACGGCTCGGACTTCGAGACGGTGCTCGAGAACATCTCCGAGCTCGTTCGGGTGCGGCGGAGGTGCTGCACGGACCGGCCGACCATCCAGCTCGTGTTCGTTGCGATGCGGCGTAACCTGCACGAGCTGTCGGCCGTGGTCCGGCTGGCGGCTTCGCTCGGCGTCGAGAGCGTCTGGGTGCAGAACCTCTCGCACTCCTTCGCCGACACCGATCCGTCGGGGAGCTACGCGGAGATCCGACGCTTCTCAGCGGGCGAGGCGCTCTGGGCGAACCCCAACCCTGAGGCCGCTCGCCTCTTCGACGAGGGGCGGGTGCTCGCGGAAGAGCTGGGGATCGAGCTCAGGCTGCCTCGGCTGGAGGAGCCCCCGCGCGGCGTACGAGAAGCAGGCTCGCCGGGCTGCCACTGGCCTTTCGACTCCGCGTACGTGGGCCACGACGGCGTCGTGCAACCGTGCTGCATGGTGATGGGCGCCGACAGAGCGGTGCTGGGCAATGCGGAGATCGACGGCTTCGCCTCGGTCTGGCGCAGCGACGAGTACCGAACGTTTCGCGAGGCGCTGTTGACGGACGAGCCACCCGAGATCTGCCTCGGCTGCTCGCTCTACCGCAAGGTCTTCTAGTCCTGCGAGCCCGCCGGCTGGCGGCCCAGCTTCACGTCGAAGCTGCGTCTCTCGTCGCCGCGGAAGGCCTCGATCGTGATCTCGTCGCCGACCTTCTTGCCCATGATCGCCTTGCGGAGGTCCTCCGCCTGTGAGACGGGCTTGCCGTCGATCTCGACGATGAAGTCGCCGCCGAGCAGATAGCTCTGCCCGTCGATCACGACCTCGCGCGTCCCCGCCTGCATCTCGGCGCCGGCCGCGCCGCTGTTCTCGTAGACCCGCACGACGAGCAACCCGCGCTCGGCCGGGAGGTTGAAGAGCTGCGCGATCTCCTGGTCGACCTCCTGCGCGCCCACGCCGATGAACGGATGCTCGACGCGGCCCTTCTCGATCAGCTGCGAGACGACGTTGCGGACGGTGTTCATCGGCACCGCGAACCCGATCCCGATGTTGCCGCGTGCGCCGGTGTTCCCGGTCGCGATCGCGGTGTTGACGCCGATTACGGATCCGTTCGCCGCGATCAGCGGGCCGCCGGAGTTTCCGCTGTTGATGGACGCGTCGGTCTGGATGACGTCGTCGATCGTGAACTCGTTCGGCGCCGTGAGCGGGCGATGCAGGGCGCTGACGATCCCCGCGGTGACGCTCCGCTCCAGCCCGAGCGGGTTCCCGATCGCCACCACCGAGTCGCCCACACGGACGCGATCTGAGTTTCCGAGGTCCAAAGGCCGGAGCGCCCGCGCGTCGACGTTCACCTTGAGGAGTGCGAGATCGGTCGACGGGTCGGTGCCGACGACTCTCGCCCGAACACTGTCCCGGTTGGAGAAGCTCACCTCGATCTGATCGGCGCCTTGAACCACGTGGAAGTTCGTGACGATCCGCCCGGCCGTGTCGATCACGAAGCCCGACCCGAGCGCCTGCTGGCGCTGCTCCTCGGGGAAGCCGAACGGATTCAGGAACGGGTCGGGCTCGACCTCGACCGTGCTCGTCGTCGTGATCTGGACGACGCCGGGTGCGCTGCGGCGATAGATCTCGTTGACCGACAGGCGGCGGCCCTGCGCGAAGTCGGCCGGCGCCACGGACTCAGGCGCGGTGACCGGAACCTGGACGGTCTCGGTGTCGTCGAGGAGGCCCGTGAGCTCGGCACCCGCGAGCGCCACCCCGCCCCCCACCACTGCCGCGATGAGGAGCGGGGCCGCGCTAGAGAGAACGCGGGGAGGTCTCAGCACGAGGAATTAGTACC
>OBLS010000380.1_pt1 | contig 15594 bp, 14 predicted proteins | sample 1519901 | NCBI WGS metagenome assembly OBLS01 (sample SAMEA3113585, study PRJEB22503) | soil metagenome | reverse complement strand
TCAACGACCAGGAAGTCGGCGAGCACGAGGCTCGTCAAGGGATGGTCGCCGTTCAGGTCAGGCAACCAGTCGGTCTTGCCGTCCAGCCCGTCCCAGAAGGCAAGGTTGGCGTTCAGCCGCGCCCGATAGGCGCCCCGATACGCTTCCCCGAGGTGGAACGCGTCCTCCATGTTGTAGAGGTCGCGGATCTCAAGATCACGGTTGACCGGGTCGTACTGCTTCATGGCGAGCATCATGTTCTTCACCTCGGGCCGCCCGACCCGTTCGATCCGAACGTTGAACGTGCCGCGGGTGAGTGTCTCCGCGACGACGCCGACCAGCTCGACACCGCCCAGAAGGGCGGAGTCGACCTCGACAACCAGGCTGAGGACGTTCTTGCCGTCCAGGAAGATCGAACCGGGATCCGTGAACGCCAACTTGCCGGTCGCGATCGTCTTCAGCGCCGCAGGCGCATCCATGATGAACGAATCCCAACGCGGGCCTGCGAACACCCGCACCCCCTGCGTCGACTCGCTCCGTTCCTCGTTCACCCGCACCGACACCGTCTCACCCGTTGGGGTGCTGCAGGTGGCTTCCTGCTCCACGCGCCGACCGCCGTTCGCACGCAGAGGAGCCGAGAAGACGCAGTCGAAGACGAGTTCCGGCCGATCAGCAACGAACGGCACCGGATCAGTCGTGGCGCTTGCGGTGAGCGGGCGCAGACGGAAGCGGTAGATGAGGCCGTCGGAGAACGCAGCTGTGGGTTTTGCAAACGGGAGGGTGTTCATGACGAGCACGAGGTGTCCCGGCCGCTCTGGGCTGGGGAACGCGTAGACATCGGTGATGTCGGCGATAGGGTCCGCCAAGGCGCGCGGACCGGAAATGTGATCCGACATCGGCGTTCTCGCTAGCTCCTTCGGCTACTCGGCCGGCTTAGTCGGCGGCCTCGTCGAGGAGTGGCTTCAGCGCAGGGTGCTGCAGGGCCTCCGCGGCCCCCGGGTCGTCCAGCACCTGCTGGAAGGCAGCGTTCACCCGCTGGGCCTTCCGGATCTCCTTCACGGTGCCGCCGTAGTTCCGGGCATAGGCGTCCGCCGTCTGCTGCGCGCCGTTGATGAACGCTTTCACCGCGGCGAGGTCCGGGAGACCCTCGAAGCCCTCCACATGCCTGAAAATCGCGTCGAACAAGGCGAGCGTCGGCCCGGAGGTGAAGAAGTCCTCCATGTAGGCGTCCCACGAACCGTCGAAGCTGGTGATGAACGCGAGCCGGGTGTCGTCGTCGAACAAGACGAACCGGGCCTCGTGGATGGTCGCGATGGCGATGCCGTACTCCCCCGGCCGGTACCCGGGAGTTTCCTGTAGCGCGCGTAGCGCAACCCGCAGCGACTCCGCCGCGTCCTGCTTCACGCGGAAGAAGAGGCTGAACTCACTCGTCGGGCCGGCGCTGAGCCCCGGGCCGGAAGTTCCTGTCGTAGGTGCCGTCATCGGTTCCTCCCCTTGGGGTTGCAGCCTTCATTCGGAACCGTTACGTCCGGCCCTAGGGATCGCATCCCGGCTACGTCGGTTTGACCGTATCCCGGCCGGCACGGCGAGGTTTCATGCTGTTGACATGAAAGCGTGGCCGCACGCCGAGAGCCGGTCCGATGGCGACCAGTCCCATCGGGCGCGGATCTCACCGGTACCGCGTGAGGGCCGGATGTGCTTGGGTTGGGTCGTGGGAGGGCGAGCGTGGACGAGACGCAGCGGTTCGATGTAGCTGTCATCGGTGCCGGACCGGCCGGGCTGTTCGCGGCTCTCCGAGCCGCTCGACTGGGCGCGCGCACCGCGTTGATCACCCGCGACGCCGTAGGCGGGATGGCCGCCACCGACGGACCGGTGCCGGTTCGGGTCCTGACCCAGGCGGCACGGCTACGCCGAGAGGCCCGTCAACTCCGCGCGTTCGGCATCAATGTAGGCGAGACCAGCCTGGACTACGGCCGCCTCATGGACCGCGTGCGCGACGTGGTTGCGGCGGTCAGCCAGACCTCGACCATGCGGCCCGAGCTCGAGGAGGAAGGGGTCGCCATCTTCGATCAGGCCGGCACAGCCCGGTTCGTCGACCCCCACACCCTCGAAGCGGACAACGGCTTGCGGCTGCAGGCAGACAAAGTCATCTTGTGCGGAGGCGGGACGAACCGTTTGTTGCCGCTGCCGGGTGGGGATCTGCTCGGCTCGCACCACGACGCGTGGTCACTGACGTCGGTGCCCGAATCCCTCCTCGTCATCGGCGCTGGAGCGACCGGGGCTCAGGTCGCGTCGGTCTTCAACGAACTCGGCTCGCGCGTGATGCTCTACGAGGCCGCGCCACGGATCTTGATGACCGAGGATGAAGACGTCTCCCGGGTGATGGCGGAGTCGTTCCGCGCCGCCGGCATCGAGGTCCGCGAAGGCTTCGGCCGCATCCTCGAGTTCCAATCCACCGACGCCGGGGTAGAGATGATCTTCGCCGGCGAGACAGGCACCGAGTCAGTCGAAGCCAGCGTCGCGGTCGGCGCCATCGGTTGGCAGGCCGACACCGTCGGACTGAACCTGCCGGCAGCCGGGGTCGAAACCACCCCCCGGGGCTACATAGCCGTCGACTCTCGACTTCGCACCAACGTGCCGCACATCTACGCCGCGGGCGACATTACCGGCCGGCTCATGTTGGTCCCCCAAGCTGTGCAGGACGGGTTCCACGCCGCCACCAACGCCGTCCAAGACGGCCAATTGACCCTCACGCCGCCGGTCAGCCCCATCGGCAGCTTCACCGACCCCGAATACGCCCAAGCCGGACTCAGCGAAGCGAAGGCCCAGCAAGATCACGACATCGTGGTCGCTATCACGCCCTTTGCGATAGCCTCCCGTCCCATCATCGACGGCCATACGACTGGTTTCTGCAAGCTCATCGTCGACCGCACCGACCACCACATCATCGGCTGTCATGTCGTCGGTGAGCGCGCCGTCGAACTGGTCCAAGTGGCAGCCGTCGCTATCGCGGCCGGAATGACCGTTGAACAGTTCGCCCGCATCCCCATCTCCTTCCCTACCTACACCAACGTCCTCGGCCGCGCCGCCCTCGACGCCGCCCGGCAACTTGGCGTCGATGATTTCTGGGACCACGGCCAGCCAGTAACGCAGAACCCGTGACAGTCGGATCTTGCTGATCGCTATACCTAGAAGTACTATGCATTGCAGTCTCAGGGTTAGGCAATCGGATGCGTATCACGAAAGACCTCGTCGCGGCGTCGGCGATGCCGCTGGTGCTGGGGATTCTCACCGAAGGTGAGAGCTACGGCTACGCGATTCTCAAGCAAGTCAACGATCTGTCGGGCGGGCAGCTGGAGTGGACCGACGGCCTGCTTTACCCGCTGCTGCACCGCTTGGAGCGGCTTGGCCACGTTGAGTCGGCCTGGGAGACCCCGCCCACGGGACGCCGCCGCAAGTACTACCGCATCACCGATCAGGGCCGCGCCGAGCTCGCCGAGCAGCGCCGCCAATGGGCGACGGTCGTCGACGCCCTGCAGGGGGTCTGGAGTACGTCACAGTCGATCAAGCTGATCAAGGCACCGGCATGGGAGTCGGCGGGATGACGGTCGACAGCAACCACGACCTTGATAGCCAGATTGCCGAGTGGCGGGCCTACGTGCAACGCCGCCGGGAGCTGCACTACACCGATGTCGAGGAGTTGGAAGACCATCTTCGGAGCCGGATCAACGAGCTGACCGAGGTGGGCCTGCGAGTTGACGAGGCGTTCCTCATTGCTGTCAAACGCATGGGTAGCCTCGATGAGCTGTCACGGGAGTTCGCTCGCGAGCATTCCGAGCGGCTGTGGAAGCAGCTCATGCTGCCCCGGGAGCCGGACGTGCCCGCCGCCCGTTCCCGTCGCGAGCTGCCTGTCATGGTGATCTGTGCGGCCGTCGCCGCCCTCGCGATCAAGGTGCCCAGCTTGTTCGGGCTGAACTTGGATGACGATGGCGGGTTCTATATGAGCAACCTGAGCTTCTTCGCGCTGCCCCCGCTGGCCGCTTACTTCGCGTGGCAACGACGGCTCAGTCCACCCGTGATCGGGGCTCTCGCGGGACTGTTCATCCTCGGTGCAGTCGCCGCTAACGCGTACCCGCTAGCCGATGACTCACAGAGTCTTGTACTCACTGCCATCCACCTGCCGATCGCGCTTTGGCTAGTTGTCGGCGTCGCCTATGTGGGCGGCGAATGGCGCTCACAGCGACGACGGATGGATTTCATCCGTTTCACCGGGGAATGGCTGATCTACTTCGTGCTCATCGCACTGGGTGGCGGCGTGCTCACGGCCTTCACGGTTGGCACCTTCCGTGCCATCGGGGTTGACGTCGAAACGTTCATCGAATCGTGGCTGCTGCCGTGCGGCGCCATGGCCGCGGTCGTGGTGGCGGCCTGGTTGGTGGAGGCGAAGCAGAGCGTCATCGAGAACATGGCGCCGGTGCTGACCCGCGTCTTCACGCCGCTCTTCGCGGTCACCCTCCTGGCGTTCCTGGTCGGCATCATCTGGACCAACAACGACATCGACGTCGAGCGCGATGCGCTCATCCTGTTCAACCTGCTGCTCGTCATGGTGCTGGGCCTGCTGTTGTACGCCATTTCCGCCCGCGACCTTGCTGCCCCGCCCGCTCTCTTTGACCGCTTGCAGCTCGTTCTGGTCGTCATCGCGTTGATCATCGACGTCTTCGTGCTGGTGGCGATCACCGGCCGGATCACCCAATGGGGCTTCAGCCCCAACAAGACCGCGGCATTGGGGGAGAACGTCATCCTGCTCACCAACTTGGCGTGGTCGTCGTGGTTGTTTTTCGGCTTCGTACGCAACCGCATGCCCTTCGCCCGCCTGGAACACTGGCAGACCCGTTACATCATCGTGTATTTCGTCTGGGCTTGGACGGTCGTCCTCGCCTTCCCGCTCGTGTTCGGCTTCGCCTGAGCCTGAGCCTGCGCGGCGCTTCGGTGATGACCCTTGCCTGCAGGGGGGCGCTTAGAGAGTTCAGCCCGTTAGGTTGGTTAGAGCTGCGCCCAGGCGTCGGTGAGGACGGAGCGCATGGCGGATTCGATCTGGTCGAACTCAGCCTGCCCGCAGATCAGCGGGGGAGCGAATTGCACGACGGCCTGGCCGCGATCATCGGCGCGGCAGTAGACGCCGGCCTCCCACATACCGGGGGCGACCACGCCTCGAAGGATCCGTTCACAGTCGGCCCTGCTGAACGGCTCCTTGGTCGGCTGGTCCTTGACTAGCTCGACGGACCAAAAGTAGCCACTGCCGCGAACGTTGCCGACTATGGGCAGGTCGAGAAGCTTCTCAAGGGTCGTGCGGAAGGCGTCTTCATTGCGTAGCACGTTGCCCAGTAGGTCCTCTCTCTCGAACAGCTCGAGGTTGGCTAGCGCGGCGGCGCATGCGACTGGGTGCCCGCCGAAGGTGTAGCCGTGCGGGAAGGAGGTGGTGCCCTTGCTGAACGGTTCGAAGATCCGATCGGAAATGATGGCTGCCCCGAGCGCGGCGTACCCGGAAGTCAGGCCTTTGGCGCTGGTGATGATGTCGGGCTGGTAGCCGAATTTGTCAGAGCCGAACATGGTGCCCAGGCGGCCATAGGCGCAGATCACCTCATCAGAGACCAGCAGCACGTCGTATCTGTCGCAGATTTCGCGGAGACGCTCAAAGTAGCCGGTTGGCGGCGGAATGGAGCCACCGGCGTTCTGCACCGGTTCGATGAACACTGCCGCGATGGAGTCCGGGCCCTCGGCGACGATGGCTTCCTCGACGCGGTCAGCGGCCCATAGCCCGAAGGCCTTCTCGTTATCAGCCAGGTGATCGGGAGCATGGTAGAAGTCGGTGTTGGGCACCTTGATAGTGCCCGGGACCAGCGGCTCGAAGGCATGCTTGAAATTCGGCACTCCGGTGATGGCGAGGGCGCCCTGGGTGGTGCCGTGGTAGGCGACGGTGCGGCTGATCACCTTTGTCTTGGTGGGCCTGCCGGTGAGCTTGAAGTACTGCTTGGCGACCTTCCAGGCCGTCTCAACCGATTCACCGCCGCCCGAGGAGAAGAACACCTTGTTCAAGTCGCCGGGAGCCAGCGCGGCGAGCCGGTCCGCGAGTTCGATGGCCGGCGGGGTGGCGAACGACCAGATCGGGAAATACGCCAGCTTACGGGTCTGCTTGTCGGCGGCGTCGGCGATTTCGTCGCGGCCGTACCCGGCCTGCACAACGAACAGGCCAGACAGGGCATCAAGGTAGCGGCGGCCGTTGCTGGCATACACATAGGCGCCCTCGCCGCGCTCGACGATCGGCACCGGGTTGGTGGCGAAGCTGCCCATCCGAGTGAAGTGCATCCATAGATGGTCTGCAGCGTGGGTGGGACCGCCCGGGACGGGGGCGTCGGCAATGGTGGTCATTCTCGAACTAAAGCACCTGGTTGGAAACAGGTTTGCGCCCCCGGTAGGACTCGAACCTACGACCGACAGATTAGAAGGCTGCTGCTCTATCCTCTGAGCTACGGGGGCCGGCGTCCGCGCAGTTCCGACTCGCCGGGAATCCTACGCTCGAACGCTTCCTCGGCGACGCCTTCGACATGAGTTTCGGGCCATTCTCGTCGCTGTATAAGTTCGACGGATGGCCCCCAGCCACGACCCGCACACCTCCGGTGTGGTGCCGTGGCGACGGCTGCTCGTGCCGGTGTACGGGCCAACGGTCCTGATCTCGATCGGCGAGGGTGCGGTGCTGCCCATCGTTGCCCTGTCGGCCCGATCGCTGGGGGCATCAGTCGGTGTCGCTGCCCTGCTGGTCGCGCTCATCGGCATCGGTCAGCTGCTCGGCGATCTGCCCGCCGGCGCCGTCGCCGCCCGGATCGGCGAGAAGCGCGCGCTGATTCTGGCGTGTGCTCTGGACGGCTGCGCTCTACTCGGTGCCTTCCTGGCGTCGTCGCTGGTCCTGCTGGCCGTCGCCATGTTTGCTACAGGGCTGGCCTACGCGATGTTCAGTCTCGCTCGACAGGCCTATCTCACCGAGGCGATTCCCTTGGCCATGCGCGCCCGGGCACTGTCTACGCTGGGCGGCACCTTCCGGATGGGCCTGTTCATCGGTCCTTTCGTGACTGCGGCCATCCTCACGTTCGCCAGCATTGGGGCGGCGTACGCCTTCGGCGCTCTGATGAGCGTGGCGACGGCCATCTTGACCGCGTTCCTGCCCGACGTGACGCTCGAGCACCGGCGAGCGCACGCTGCCGCGGGCGAGCCGCACCGGTCCGTGGCATCGGTCTTATACGAGCACCGCCGGGTCCTGCTCACCCTCGGCACCGGCATATTGATCATCTCGGCGGCGCGGGCCACCCGTTCGGCGCTGGTGCCCCTTTGGGCCGACAGCCAGGGAGTCGACGCCGCCACCACAAGCGTGATCTTCGGCATCTCAGCCGGCCTGGACTTACTGCTCTTCTATCCCGGGGGCGCGATCATGGACCGCTTCGGGCGAGTTTACGTTGCCGCGCCGACCTTGATCATTCTCGGTGCAGGCTTTCTGCTGTTGCCGCTCACGTCGTCCCCCATGGCCATCGGCGCCGTGGCAGCGCTGATGGGTTTAGGCAACGGCCTCTCGGCCGGCATCGTAATGACCCTTGGGGCGGACGCATCGCCGAGGGTGGGGCGGGCCCAGTTCCTTGGCGGCTGGCGGCTGTGCAGTGATCTTGGCAATGCCGGCGGGCCGCTGATCATCAGCGCGGTGTCTGCCGTGGCAACGCTTGCCGTTGCGGCCTACGTGATGGGTCTGATCGCCCTGGCCGGATCTGGTTGGCTGATCAAGTGGGTACCAGTGTTAGCAGCAGCGCCTCAGCGTCGGCCGATGCAAGCAGCCGCGCAAGAGGCCAATCGACCATGATCATTCGTGAGATCAGGAACCATAGAGTATGGCTGTGAGCGAACTGCTGGTCTGGGTCGACTGCGAGATGACCGGACTGGATCTGACGGCCGATGCGCTCGTCGAAGTCGCCGTGCTTGTTACCGATCCCCAATTGCAGGTCCTCGGCCACGGGGTCGACGTTGTGATCAAGCCCAGTGCCCAGGCGGTCGACCAAATGGGCGACTTCGTCCGCACCATGCATTCGACGTCCGGACTGCTCACTGCTCTTGCCGACGGACTGTCGATGCGAGATGCCGAGCAGCGCGTGCTGGATTATGTTCGCGAGTTCGTTCCCGAGCCCCGGAAGGCACCGCTCGCGGGCAACACGGTGCACACCGACCGCGCCTTCTTGGCACGGGATATGGCGGAGTTCGAGAGCTACGTGCATTACCGCAACGTCGACGTCTCCAGCATCAAGGAACTTGTTCGGCGCTGGTATCCGCGGGTCTATTACCAGTCGCCCGCGAAATCTGGCAACCACCGGGCGCTGGCGGATATCCAGGAGTCCATCGAGGAGTTGAGGTACTACCGAGAGACCGTCTTCGTGGAGCTGCCCGGTCCCGACAGCGCCACGGCCAAGGAGATCGCAGCCCGCCATCAGGGCGCCGTGACTCAGCGGGTGCAGGACTGAGCCGGTACACTTCACGCTGCGCAAGCCGTACGGCCGCATCGCGCATGGTGGGTGTAGCTCAGCTGGTAGAGCCCCTGGTTGTGGTCCAGGATGTCGCGGGTTCGAGTCCCGTCACTCACCCCAGTCTGCCCGCCCATGGCCAACGATGAAGCGAACGCCGCTGGTTAGGGAACAATGGCGTCATGTCGATGTCGTCTCGGGAGTCCGCCGACGGCACCGTCGTATTGCATGAGCCGCGACGTCCGCTGCGGTCAAGGGCGCGGATGCGGCTGTCCGTCGCGACGGCGGCGGGACGGATGGCGGCGGTGGCTTCCCGCCTCACCGGGCGGGGCTCGGGTGCATCGATCCGAGGCCAGGTCATGCTGTGGCTCGATCCGGATTCGCTGCGCAAGTTGCTTGCCCACAAGCGAATCGCGATGGTGTCCGGCACCAACGGCAAGACCACGACCACCCACTTCCTCGCGGCCGCCATTCGTGCCTCGCTTGGCCGTTCCGGTGATCGACTCGTCCACAACGCCGACGGGGCGAACCTCCATGCCGGCATCGCCTCCGCCCTGTCCGTACGCCCAGACGCCGACATCGCCATCCTGGAAACCGACGAGCGCGTGGTGGCGGACCTCATCAGGCTAGGCCGCCCAGAGGTCCTTGTGTTGCTCAACTTCAGCCGAGACCAGCTGGACCGCCATCACGAGATCAAGGCCCTCGGCCGCAGTTGGCGCAACGCGCTCGCCGAGGCGGGCCGCGATGGTCCGGGGGTGGTGGCCAACGCTGACGAGCCACTGATCGTCTGGGCGGTGCAGCCGGCACGACAGGTGGTCTGGGTCGACACAGCGACCACCTGGACGCAAGACGCGTCCCTGTGCCCCCAATGCGGTGCGCCTCTCGCCCGTGAGCAACCGAAGCACGCTCCCTTCGCCGAACGGTGGCCGAGCGCCTCACGCACCGGCTGGTACTGCACCGGTTGCGATCTTGCGCAGCCAAAGGGCGATTACGTGGTGGAGGACGGCAAGATCATCGACCAGAACGCCCGGCTGTGGGAGCCTCACCTCAACGTTCCCGGGGCATTCAACATCAGCAACGCCGCCTGCGCGTTGGCCGCGGCGGAGTTGATGGGCGTCGACGCTGGCACGGCGTTCGTCGGCATGCGTCGGGTGACGTCCCCCGCCGGTCGTTTCGCGACCGCCACGATCAGCGGCAGCACGGCCCGGCTTTTGCTGGCGAAGAACCCTGCCGGCTGGGCGGAAGCGCTCCCGTTGGCTCGGACTCCCACGGTGATCTTGGCCATCGATTCGGCTGCTGCCGACGGCCGTGACGTGTCCTGGCTCTGGGACGTGGAGTACGAGCAGCTGGCCCACCGCGTTGTGGTTGCGACAGGACCACGCGCCCAAGATCTCGCCGTCCGACTGTCCTACGCCGGAGTCGAGCATCGCTGCATTCCTGATCTTGCGAGTGCCCTGGCCGGGCATCCTGAGCCGGTCGACGTGATAGCCACCTACACCCCCTTCCAGCGGCTCCGCAAGATGGGCGGCGTCTGAGGATGGTCATTCGGGGCTTGGGTGAGCGCGTCGAGATCGTGCTCGTCTTCCAATCGCTTCTGGGCATCTATGGAGATCGTGGTAATGCTCAAGTGCTGCTCAAGCGACTGAGCTGGCGAGGTTTCGATCCGGTGCTCACCATTGTTGAGCCGGGTGATCCCCTGCCCGACACCGGCAAGGTCTATCTGCTCGGTGGCGGCGAGGACGCGGCCCAGGTGTCAGCCGTACGGGCGTTGCAGGGCGACGGCGGGCTGCAACGTGCGGTCAACCGGGGGGCGGCTGTTTTCGCCGTCTGCGCCGGCTACCAGATCATCGGGAGATCATTCACCGTTGGTGCGGACGACGACGTGATCGAGGGCCTGGGCCTGCTCGACGTGACCACGACTCGAGGGCCGGTCCGGGCCGTCGGTGAAATCCTCAGCCGCTGGGAAGACCGCGACGGTGACGAACAGTGGCTGACCGGATTCGAGAATCACGGCGGATACACCCGCCTCGGCCAGCAAGCTCGCCCGCTGGCACGCGTCGAGATCGGTATCGGCAACTGCGACGACGGCACGGAGGGAGCCGTCACGGGAACTGTGATCGGCACCTATCCGCATGGCCCGGTGCTGGCTCGCAACCCCGCCCTTGCCGACCATGTACTGGAGTTGGCGCTTGATCGCAAGCTCGTACCGCTCATCCGTCCCGAGATCGATGAGCTCCGCCGGCAGCGGCTCCATGCCGTACGCAAGCTCGCCCGCTGATCCCGCGGAGCGCCGTACCCCTGACCGTCGCAGCGGCGGGCGGCCGATGCTCGTCGGCAAGACGAGGGCAAGATCAAGGTGATCGGGATCTCGAACGCGAACGTCGAGGAGATCGAGGTGGCGATCCAGGTCCTCGGCGAGGGCGGCCTGACGAGCGTGCAGAACGAGTTCTCGCGGCGTTTTCGGAGCAGCCAGCAAGAGCTTGAGTTCTGCGGAGAGCGCGGCATCGCCTTTCTGCCCTGGAGTCCGCTCGGTGGCACGGGCGGCGCGGGACGGGAGGTGGGCGAGCGCTTCGCGGTGTTCAGCGAGATCGCCCGAGGGCACGGCGTCAGCCCGCAACAAGTGGTGCTCGCCTGGGAGCTGTCACTTGGATCCCACGTTATCCCCATCCCCGGAGCTCGCCGTCCCGAGTCGATCATGGACTGCGCCAAAGCCGCGAGTCTGGTTCTGTCCGATGCTGAGCTTGCGCGCTGCAGCGCCACCGGCGGGAGCGAATGACCGACGACGCGGATGTGATCATCGTTGGCGGCGGCCACAACGGGTTGGTGGCCGCGGCCTACTTGGCCCGAGCGGGCCGCAGGGTTGTCGTAATGGAGGCACGCTATCGGCTCTGCGGTTTCGGGCGAGCAGAACTTCTCCGGCATGGCGGCCCAGCTTTCCCGATTCTCGTACCTGGTGTCGTTGCTCCCGGACTCGATCATCAATGATCTTGATCTTGACTTGGACTTGCGGTCACGCAGGATCGCGTCCTATACCCCGATCGGCGCAAGCGGACTGCTGGTGGAACGCGACGCAGGCCCGCTGACCCGCGCCTCGTTCGCTCGGCTAACCGGAAGCGACGACGAGTATGCCCGGTGGGAGAAGCTGGTGTCGCGACTGCAGAGCGTGGCGTCGGTCGTGGCGGCGACCTTGACTGGCCCGCTTCCGCGAGCGGCCGACATCCGGAATCAGCTGGGTGCGGAGCTGTGGACAGCGCTGGTCGAGCGGCCAATAGGCGAACTGCTGGAGGAGGCCTTGACCGACGACACCGTACGAGGCGTAGTCGCCACCGACGCTCTGATCGGCACCTTCGCTTCGCTGGCCGACCCGACTCGACGGCAGAACCGATGCTTCCTCTATCACGTCATCGGCAACGGCACGGGTGAGTGGAAGGTCCCGGTTGGCGGCATGGGACGTGTCGTGTCCGAGCTGATCGACGCCGCGCAACGTGCGGGAGCCACCCTCAGCACGCACACCCGGGTGACTCGAATCGAACCGGACCCATGCGGCGGAGGGACTGTCATGCTCGCGGACGGCAGCCGGTACCGGGCACCGTTCATCCTGGCCAATTGCGCGGCTACCGTCCTGCAATCGCTGCTGGGCCATCAGCCCTCGACGCCCGAGGGCTCGCAGATCAAGATCAATCTGCTTGTCCGGCGGCTGCCCCGGTTCCGCTCCGGTATCGATCCCAGCATCGGGTTCGGCGGCACGCTGCACTTGGGTCAGGGCTACCGGCGACTGGAGCAAGCATTCGAGGAGGCGGCTTCTAGCCGGATGCCCGACCCGCTGCCCTGCGAGGTCTACTGCCATACCCTGACGGACCCGTCGATCATGAGTGCCGAACTGCGGAGCGCCGGCTACCACACGCTGACGTTGTTCGGTCTGCACACCCCCACGCGGCTTTTTGTGACCGACCCGTCGGGAGCGCGCGCACAAGCCGAGCGAGCGGCACTACGTGCACTGCAAGCTGTTTTGGCTGAGCCGTTGGAGGACTGCCTGGCCGTTGATGCGCGGGGGCGTCCTTGTGTAGAGGTGATGTCACCGCTCGACATCGAGGCTGAGCTGGGCATGCCTGGCGGACATATCTTCCACGGTGACCTGAGTTGGCCCTGGCTCGCCGACGACGCGATAGCGACAAGCGCCGGGGAGCGCTGGGGCGTGGCCACCGATCATCCGAGAATTTTGCTCTGCGGTTCAGGAGCCGTCCGGGGCGGTGCGGTCAGCGGTCTGGGTGGCCACAATGCTGCCCAAGCGGTCATCGAGGCCGCTTAGCCACCCCTCATCCGGCGTCCGGACGTTTCACCCCCAGATGTTGGCCCTGCTAATGTTGCTCGTCGCGCGCCGCTAGCTCAATTGGCAGAGCAGCTGACTCTTAATCAGCGGGTTGGGGGTTCGATTCCCTCGCGGCGCACTAAATGGCCTAGCCAGGCCGGCAATGGCGAACCGCCCAGGGCCGGTTCACAGCCCGAGGCGGTTACCTTGCGGTTACCATCCGCTTCCGAAGTCACTCGGTCAGGCCTTCCAAGGCCGACGCCGCGGCGCGATTGACGGCCTTTCGACCCATGGAGACATCCTGGGTCATCGAGATGCGCGAGTGCCCCAGCTGGTCGGCCACGATGCGCGCGCTGAGCCCTTCGTCGTCCGGGAACGTCGCCACAGTCTTGCGGTAGGTGTGCGGGACCACCCAGGCACCGCGTCGACTGGCGGCTCGCGCGGCTTGCGATACGCCCTCACCCAAGCACCGCGGACCGGCTTGCACCGATCCGACTCATCATCGATGGAGGTCTCTGGTCTTTCGAGAGCCCGGTACAACGTCGTCGTTGATGAGCAGGTCGACGATGTACGACTTGGTGGATTCAGGCAGTTCGATCAAGGCATAGCCAGCCGCGTCGACTGGGTGGACCGGAACAGCCTGGGCGGCTCCGTCAATGGTCACTCTCAGCGCCGTGACGTCGGGGTGGACGGCATAGATCCAGATCATGGCGTCCCCGACCTGCGCTCCGCTTGAGAACGAGACTGCCGGGTCGGCGAGCGCCTGAGTGGTGTCATAGCCGCAGACGCGCACCTCAAGTCCGTTACGGGCCACCTCGATCGGCTCGCCGTAGCTATACCCGGTAGTGCTCCACTCTTGGCCGATGATGTTGCGCTCCTCGACAACGAGCTCCACGCCGGGCATGAGTTGCCCACAGGAGTCCCGGTGGAAGGACTCGACCATCCAGTACCGCTCACCGTCGAGGATGCCCGTGGTGATCACGTTGCCGGGTGGCAGCTCGTCCACGTACTCAGGTCCGAGGCCGAATAACCCTCCGGCGGCCAAAGGTGCCGCCACAGCGATGGCACCGAGGCCCAACAGGATGCGTCTCCCGCGGCGATGAGGAGCAGCAGAGGTAGCCGTCGACGGCGGCTCAGCGATGGTAGCGGCCACGGCGTGAAGGGTTCGCCTGAGATGTTGGTGGAGTTCGGCGTCAGTGATGAACTGCTTGCTGGTCATGTCAGGGCCTTTCGGAGCCGGTCCAGGGCGCGGCGCAGATCCGATCGCACTGTGCTGGCCGGTCGGTTAAGCAGGTGAGCGACCTCAACGAGCGGAAGGTCTTCGTAGTAATGCAGGACGACCACGGCTCGCTGTATCGGTGGCAGGCGGCGTATCGCCGTCCATGTTTCGTCAAGCTCAGGTAGGAGCGTGACCGACTGTGGCGTGGTGGATGGGGCGAGCCGAAGGTGCCGGAAATAGCGGCGCTGGTGATCCTTTGCTTGGTTGACGATCGCCTGCCGCAGATATGCAAGGTGGTTGTCGATCTCGCTCCAGCGTGGATGGGCGGCGGCGAAGGCGTTCTGCACCAGGTCCTCGCTGAGGTCACGGGAGCCGCACATCAGGTAGGCAAGCCGAACCAGCGCGAGCCGATGCTCCCGGAACGCCGCCTCGAATCCAGGAGGCGCCGTCTCCGTCTCATTCACAACAAGTACGTCGTCTATGCGACTGAGAACGTTGCACCGCCGAAGAGCCTGACCATGACCCCGCGATCGCAGCCGAATCCACTCGTGGGTCGTAGCCAGGAGGCTCTCATAAGGCAAGGTTGCCCTGGCCTCAGTTGTGGTCTCACTCGCCTTCGTCCTCGACCGTTCGCGGCCATACCTCCGCAAGAGGTGCTAAGCGTGACGGACCAGGCGGAGCAACGGGCAAGCATTGTTCCGACGACCTGCTAAGCGGGTGCCCCAAAGGGGTAAGCGCAGTCGACACGGCCGGCTGCCTGCTTGTCGTTCTGCTTGACAATGGTCCTGCCCTGCCGCGGATCACACCGGACGTCCCTGGACGGCCCAGACGCGTCGGCGGCGGCTGTGCGACCGCAACAACTTCTCCTGATAAGGCAGCAGTCGCGACTCGTACCCGTATCTAGCTCAGTTGAGGTAGCGGTACCTACACGCAAGCGTGACACCGGACTCGCAGGGCGGGTCTTGGTCGTTGCGAAGAGCGTCGCGGCCTATCGCGTCAGCCTTCAAGTTGAGAACGAGCACGCACAGGACCAACACTGCAGGATCAAGAGCGTGCCAACACGGGAGACATCTTGAGACTAGCGCCAGACCGAGAGGAAACCAGCCAGCGCGGGTACGTTGCGGTTACCATCGCCGACGGCAAGCCAGCAGGGATGGCAACCGTCAACGCTCGACAAGACCTCGAATCGTCCAGCCTGGCCCGGACGGAGGAAATCAGCGGGTTGGGGTTCGATTCCCTCGCGGCGCACCAAACGCCCTAGCCAGAGCGATAACGGCGAACCGCAGCCGGCAACCCAATGGCCCAAGGCGATTACGACGACACGGTTAGCATCCGCTTCGCGTCAACGTTTCAGACCCCCAACGATGGGGCGGTGCGCGACCGGGGGAGTTGGCCACTCTCCCAGATGGGCCAAGGCATCGGACGCCGCATTGTGAACGGATCGGAGCTCGGGCTGACGATTAGTACTACCCGGCCCCGAGGACGCGCTGCGGTTCAGAGCCAGCCGCGCTCACGGGCCAGCCGGGCCGCGG
>OBLS010000379.1_pt1 | contig 15608 bp, 13 predicted proteins | sample 1519901 | NCBI WGS metagenome assembly OBLS01 (sample SAMEA3113585, study PRJEB22503) | soil metagenome | reverse complement strand
GGAGCGGGTGACGGGAATCGAACCCGCATGACCAGCTTGGAAGGCTGGAGCTCTGCCATTGAGCTACACCCGCAGGGATCCGGATCGCGCGCTGCGACTGCCCGGTTCCGAAAGATCCTAACCGGTCAGGCCCCTCAGTCCGGCCTCCGACTCATAAGCCGCCGTGCAAAGGAGTGTGAGTCGATCCATCGCTCGATACCGGCGAACGTCGGTCGTGTGGGAGTGGGCGGTACCAGGATTCCGGCGACAAAGTAAGCTTGACGTGTAAAGACGCCCGCGCGTCCCGAGCCCGGGAGCGGGGAGCTTGCGGGGTATGGCGCAGCTTGGTAGCGCGTCCGCTTTGGGAGCGGAAGGCCCCCGGTTCAAGTCCGGGTACCCCGACCGAGGTACGGCGTCCGACCGGCCCCATCCGGGCCGGTACGATGAAGAGGTTGTGCCGACACCGGTCGGCAGTCCACGGTGTCCCGCGAAACGCGCGCGCCGATCCCGTAGTCCAGGAGAACTCCCCCAGTGAAGAGCGTCGTCGAGACCCTCAACCCGACCCGGGTCCGGCTCGCGGTCGAGGTGCCATTCGCAGAGCTCGAGCCGAGCATCAAGTCCGCGTACAAACGGATCGCCGCCCAGGTGAGCATTCCCGGCTTCCGCAAGGGCAAGGTTCCGCCGCTGGTGATCGACCAGCGCGTCGGCCGCTCCGCTGTCCTCGACGAGGCAGTCAACGAGGCGATGCCGCAGCTCTACGGCCAGGCGGTCCAGGACAACGAGCTCAAGCCGCTTGGCCAGCCCGAGGTCGACGTCACCGAGTTCGCCGACGGACAGGAGCTCAAGTTCACCGTCGAGGTCGACGTACGCCCAGCCGTGACGCTGCCCGACTGGGAGGGCCTGCACGTCGAGGTCGACGACGTCGAGGTCACCGAGGCCGACGTCGACGAGCAGATGGCACAGCTTCGGTCGCGATTCGGGACCCTGGTCGGTGTCGACCGTCCCGCCGCCGAGGGCGACTTCGTCATGGTCGACCTGGAGGCCACGAAGGACGGCGAGCCGGTCGAGGGCGGGCAGGCCACCGGCGTCTCGTACCAGATCGGCAGTGGTCAGCTTGTCGAGGGCATCGACGACGCCGTCACCGGACTCTCCGCCGGGGAGTCGGCAACATTCCGCACCACTCTGCTCGGTACCAACGCCGGGGACGAGGTCGACTGCAAGGTCACCGTCGGTGCGGTCAAGGAGCAGCAGCTTCCCGAGCTCGACGACGAGTTCGCACAGATGGCCAGCGAGTTCGACACCCTGGACGAGCTGCGCGCCGACCTGCGGGAGCGCGCGGAGCGGGTTAAGCGCCTCCAGCAGGCGATCGATGCTCGGGACAAGGTGCTCGACACTTTGCTCGCCAACGCCGGCGAGATTCCCCTGCCGGAAGGCGTCGTCGCCGCACAGATCGAGGAGCACTTCACCGACGGACACGGTGACGACGACCATCGCGCCGAGTTCGAGAAGGACCTGCGGCGAAACCTCACCTCGCAGTTCGTCCTCGACGAGCTGGTCAGGGCCGAGGAGCTGCAGGTGTCGCAGGAGGAGCTGACCTCCTACATCGTCCAGCGCTCCACCCAGTCCGGGCTCGACCCGAACCAGCTCGCCCAGCAGTACGTCCAGAGCGGCAACCTGCCGGCGCTGGTGGCCGACGTCGCCCGCGGCAAGGCGCTCGCGCTCGTCGTCGAGAAGGCCGAGGTCGTCGACGCGTCCGGACGCCCGGTCGAGCTCGAACGGCTCCGCGAGGACGGCACCGTGGGTGAGCCCGGCGAGGTCGACGCGGTTCCGCAGATCGAGTTCGCGGAGCTGGACGAGGCCGAGCTCGACGACGCCGCGGAGGCCGAGCTCGACGACGACACGGCTGAGAGAGCCACGGACTCGCCGTCCTCGGGAACGTGACATCGGCTGGAGTCGCCGGATCGGCGTCCTGACGGCCGCTCACTGCGATTGGCACGCTGAACTGCTCCACAGAACGGGCAAAGCGTTCATGACCACCGGACGGCGGCGTGCCAAATGCGACGCAGGGGCGTGCCAATACGGCACGAGACCGTATCCCCGCACGCCGTGAGCGAACAGGGGCCGTTCCCGGATGGCGAGGCCGTCGCGGTTGGTTAGGGTCGATGACACACCGACGACGTAGCAACCGGCGGCCTGAAGGTCGCCACCGACACCGACCGTAGGAGACACGGTGAGCCCACGGCCCGAGACCTCCGGTCTCATCCTCCCCGCCACCATGCAGCAATCCCCTGGATCGGCGATGGGCCTGGAGGACAACGTCTACAACCGCCTCCTCCGGGAGCGGATCATCTTCCTCGGCACCGAGGTCAAGGACGAGAACGCTAACGCGATCTGCGCCCAGCTTCTCCTGCTCGCGGCCGAGGACCCCACGAAGGACGTCCATCTCTACATCAACTCGCCGGGCGGCTCGGTATCGGCCGGCATGGCGATCTACGACACCATGCAGTTCGTCAAGCCCGACGTCGTCACGGTCGCCATGGGCCTGGCCGCGTCGATGGGCCAGTTCCTGCTGGCGGCGGGCACGAGGGGCAAGCGCTACGCCACCCCGCACGCGCGGATCATGATGCACCAGCCGTCCGGCGGCATGGGTGGGTCTGCCAGCGACATCCGTATCCAGGCCGAGCAGATGCTGCACACCAAGAAGCAGATGGCCGAGCTGATCGCGCAGCACACCGGGCGCACGGTCGAGGAGATCGACCGCGACTCAGACCGCGACCGTTGGTTCACCGCCGAGGAAGCGATGGAGTACGGCTTCGTCGACCACGTCGTGCAGAGCGCATCCCAGGTCTCCGAAGGCGGCGGCACCGCCTAGCCGTCCGTAACTGGCAGACCCACACCACGCACGCCTCAGGAGACCCCGATGAGCGACCAGTCGATGAACTACTACATCCCGCAATGGGAGGAGCGCACCTCCTATGGCTTCCGTCGCATCGATCCCTACGCGAAGCTGTTCGAGGAGCGCATCATCTTCCTCGGCACCCCGATCTCCGACGACGTCGCCAATGCCGTCATGGCCCAGCTGATCTGCCTGGAGTCCATGGATCCCGACCGTGACATCGAGATCTACATCAACTCGCCCGGCGGTTCGTTCACGGCGATGACGACGATCTACGACACCATGCAGTTCATCAAGCCCGATGTCCGCACGGTCTGCATGGGTCAGGCCGCCTCGGCCGCCGCCGTCCTGCTCGCGGCCGGTGCCCCCGGCAAGCGGCTCGCGGTGCCGAACGCCCGGGTGCTGATCCACCAGCCGTACACCGAGGGTGCCTACGGCGCCGCCAGCGACATCGAGATCCAGGCCAACGAGATCCTGCGGATGCGTTCGCTGCTCGAGGAGATTCTCGCCCGCCACTCCGGCAAGGACGTCGATGAGGTCCGCAAGGACATCGAGCGCGACAAGATCCTGACCACGCAGGAAGCGATCGACTACGGCCTCATCGACGCGTTCACCACGTCCCGTAAGGCGAGCCTGGTCAGCTGACCGGCCACGCAGCCGCCTGGCGCGGCGGGAGGGGGTGACCCGCAGGCCGGGCGTGGCAGGGCCAGTTGACGCGGCACGCCGTCGCGTGCCGCAGGGCCCCCACGTCGGCCCGAGGGGGTAACGTCGAGACACACGGGCCCATCGGGCACCCGCTCCCGGGAAGGACGATCCGCGTGGCACGCATCGGCGACGGCGGTGACCTGCTCAAGTGCTCCTTCTGCGGAAAGAGCCAGAAGCAGGTCAAGAAGCTCATCGCCGGCCCCGGCGTCTACATCTGCGACGAGTGCATCGACCTGTGCAACGAGATCATCGAGGAAGAACTGAGCGAGAGCCCCGACGTCGGGCTGTCCGAGCTGCCGAAGCCACGTGAGATCTACGAGTTCCTCGAGCAGTACGTCATCGGTCAGGAGGTCGCCAAGAAGGCACTCTCGGTCGCGGTCTACAACCACTACAAGCGGGTGCAGGCCCGGCAGGCCGGCGGCCCTCGGGCCGCGAAGGAGGAGGCCGTCGAGCTGGCCAAGTCCAACATCCTGCTGATCGGTCCCACCGGATGCGGCAAGACCTACCTCGCGCAGACGCTGGCCAGGCTGCTCAACGTGCCGTTCGCCATCGCCGACGCCACCGCGCTGACCGAGGCGGGCTACGTCGGCGAGGACGTCGAGAACATCCTGCTCAAGCTGATCCAGGCCGCCGACTACGACGTCAAGAAGGCCGAGACCGGCATCATCTATATCGACGAGGTCGACAAGATCGCCCGCAAGAGCGAGAACCCGTCGATCACCCGGGACGTCTCGGGCGAGGGCGTCCAGCAAGCGCTGCTGAAGATCCTCGAGGGCACCACGGCCAGCGTGCCTCCGCAGGGTGGCCGCAAGCACCCGCACCAGGAGTTCATCCAGATCGACACGACGAACGTGCTGTTCATCGTGGGCGGCGCCTTCTCCGGGCTGGAAGAGATCATCGAGCACCGAATAGGCCGACATGGCCTGGGCTTCGGCGCCGAGATCCGCAGCAAGGCCGAACGCGACGGCGCCGACCGGTTCGGCGAGGTCATGCCAGAGGACCTGTTGAAGTTCGGCCTGATCCCGGAGTTCATCGGCCGGCTGCCGGTCATCACCACGGTCAGCCCGCTCGACCGCGACGCTCTGATCCGGATCCTCTCCGAGCCGCGCAACGCGCTCGTCAAGCAGTACCACCGGCTGTTCGAGATCGACAACGTCGAGCTGGAGTTCACCGAGGACGCCATCGACGCGGTCGCCGACCAGGCGCTGCTGCGGGGCACCGGCGCCCGCGGGTTGCGGGCGATCATGGAGGAGGTTCTCCTTCACGTCATGTACGAGGTGCCCAGCCGGGACGACGTCGCTCGGGTCGTGATCAACCGCGAGGTCGTGCTCGAGAACGTCAACCCCACGCTCGTGCCGCGCGAGGTCACCCCACGCAAGCGCGAACGCCGGGAGAAGAGCGCCTGAGCGCGAGCCCCGGGCGGAGCCGACCTCGTCCGGCGCCACCCGTCCCCATTCGTGATCCGTAGACTTTCCGCGTGACCGAGACCACTCGCCAAGCCGCCGCCACCCTGTCGACCGCGTTTGCGCCGGCAGAGGTAGAGGGGCCGCTCTACCAGCGCTGGGTCGAGCGCGGCTACTTCACCGCTGACGCGTCGTCGGGCAAGCCGTCGTATTGCATCGTGATCCCTCCGCCGAACGTCACGGGGTCCCTGCACATCGGCCACGCACTCGGCCACACCTTGATGGACGCCCTGGTCCGGAGGCGCCGGATGCAGGGATTCGAGACGCTCTGGCTGCCCGGCATGGACCACGCCGGCATCGGCACCCAGACCCTGGTAGAACGCCATCTCTTCGAGTCCGAAGGTGTGAGCAAGCAGGACCTCGGCCGCGACGAGTTCGTCGCCCGGGTCTGGCGGTGGAAGGAGGAGTACGGCGGCCAGATCCTCGGTCAGATGCGCCGCCTCGGCGACAGCGTGGACTGGACCCGCGAACGGTTCACCATGGACGACGGGCTCTCCCGGGCCGTCCAGACGATCTTCAAGCGGCTCTACGACGACGGACTGATCTACCGCGCCGAGCGGATCATCAACTGGTGCCCCCGGTGCATGACCGCGTTGTCGGACATCGAGGTCGAGCACAGCGAGGACACCGGCGAGCTGATCTCGATCCGGTACGGCAGCGGTGATACGTCGATCGTCGTGGTAACGACCCGAGCCGAGACAATGCTTGGCGACACCGGGGTCGCCGTTCATCCCGACGACGACCGTTACCGCCACCTGGTCGGTCTCGAGGTGGAGCTGCCGCTGACCGGCCGGCGCATCCCGGTCGTGGCCGATCCGCACGTCGACCCCTCGTTCGGCACCGGCGCGGTCAAGGTCACCCCGGCCCACGATCCGAACGACTTCGAGATCGGGCAGCGGCACGGGCTGCCGAACCTGACGATCATGGACGGCCGCGGCGTCATCACCGCGCCCGGCCCGTTCCAGGGACTGGACCGCTTCGAGGCCCGCCCCGCGGTCGTGGCTGCCTTGCGCGAAGAGGGTCGGATCGTCGCCGAGCGGCGACCCTACGTCCATGCCGTCGGCCACTGCTCGCGGTGCGACACGGTCATCGAGCCTCGGTTGTCGACGCAGTGGTTCGTCGGGGTGGCACCGCTGGCGAAGGCGGCCGGCGACGCCGTGCGCGACGGTCGCGTCACCGTCCACCCGAAGACCATGGAGGCCCGCTACTTCGAGTGGGTCGACAACATGCACGACTGGTGCATCAGCCGGCAGCTCTGGTGGGGCCACCGGATCCCGGTCTGGCACGGCCCGGACGGTCAGATGGTGTGCGTCGGCCCCGGCGAGGAACCGCCGACCGGCGACGGCTGGGCACAGGATCCCGACGTCCTCGACACCTGGTTCTCGTCGGCCCTGTGGCCGTTCTCGACGTTGGGCTGGCCCGACGACACCGAGGACCTGCGCCGGTTCTACCCGACCAGCGTCCTGGTCACCGGCTACGACATCATCTTCTTCTGGGTCGCCCGGATGATGATGTTCGGCCTCTACGCGATGTCCGACGCCGACGGACGCAGGCCCGAGCAAGCCGTGCCCTTCGAGCACCTCGCCGTGCACGGGTTGATCAGGGACCAGTACGGCAAGAAGATGAGCAAGTCCCGCGGCAACACCGTCGACCCGCTGGAGTGGATGGACCGCTACGGCGCCGACGCCGTGCGGTTCACCCTGGCCAGGGGGGCGAACCCCGGCGTCGATGTTCCGGTCAGCGTGGACTGGGTCCAGGCGTCCCGGAACTTCTGCAACAAGCTGTGGAATGCCACCCGGTTCGCGCTGCTCAACGGCGCCAAGGTGGGGGAGCTGCCGGCGCAGGAGACGCTGTCGGATCCGGACCGGTGGATCCTGTCCCGTCTTCACATCACGGTCGCCGAGGTGGACGCCTACTACGAGAGCTACCAGTTCGCGAAGGCGTCCGAGGCGCTGTTCCGGTTCGCCTGGGACGAGTTCTGCGACTGGTACGTCGAGCTCGCCAAGACGCCGTTGGCCGCCGGTGACCCGGCCGGCGAGTCGGCTGAGCGGACCCGGCTGGTGCTCGGACACGTGCTCGACACCCTGCTGCGGCTCCTCCACCCGCTGACCCCTTTCGTCACCGAGGAGCTGTGGACCGCGTTGACCGGCGAGGAGTCGCTGGTCGTGGCCTCGTGGCCGCTCGCGGACCCGCTCAGAGCCGACCGGCCCGCCGAGGTTGCTGTGGGCGCGATCCAGCGGCTGGTCACCGAGGTGCGGAGGTTCCGCAACGACCAGGGGCTCAAGCCTCGCCAGCGCGTCGCGGCCCGCCTGTCCGGAGGTGGTGACGGCCCGGTCGCCACATACGAAGCCGAGATCCGTGCGCTCACCTGGCTCGACACACCCGATGGCGGTTTCGCTCCCACGGCCTCGCTCTCGGTCGATGCCGTCACCATCGACATCGACGTATCCGGTGCGATCGACGTCGAGGCCGAGCGACGGCGGATGGAGAAGGACCTCGCAACCGCGCGCAAGGACCTCGCACAAGCCGTGGCCAAGCTGGACAACGAGCAATTCCTTGCCAAGGCCCCCGAGCCGGTAGTGAACAAGATCCGAGCTCGCCGAACCGCCGCGGAAGGCGACATCGCCCGGCTGGAGGCCCAGCTCGGGAGACTGCCCGACTGACACCGTCGGGCACTGAACCGGCCGGCCTGGCTGCCGTCAGGGAGAATGCCCCGGTGACGCGTGACCGGGAGGACCGAACCGAAGGGAGCGCGGCGCTCCGTGAGGTCGAGGCTGCGCTCGCGACCCGCTGGCCCGAGTCACGGATCGAGCCGTCGCTGGAACGCGTCCGCGACCTCGTCGACCTGCTCGGCAACCCACAGAACTCGTATCCGGTCGTCCACATCAGCGGCACCAACGGCAAGACATCGACCGTGCGAATGGTCGACGAGCTGCTCCGCGAGCTCGGCCTCCGGACGGGGAGGTTCACCAGCCCGCACCTGGAGTCGATCACCGAGCGGATCTGTCTCGACGGTGAGCCGGTCGACGCCGACCATTTCGCCGGCGCGTACGCCGAGATCGCTCCCTACCTCGACCTGGTGGACCGTCGGCACGAGATCCGGCTCTCCTTCTTCGAGGTGCTCGTCGCGATGGCGTATTCGGCCTTCGCAGACGCCCCGGTGGACGCGGCCGTCGTCGAGGTCGGCCTCGGTGGCTCGTGGGACGCGACGAACGTGGTCGACGGCAGGGTCGCCGTCGTCACACCCGTCGCGGTCGACCACCGGGAATACCTCGGCGACACGGTCGAGGAGATCGCGGGCGAGAAGGCGGGGATCATCAAACGCGGCGCCGTCGCGGTCCTCTCCCACCAGCCGGAAGCTGCCGCGGAGGTCCTGCTGCGGCGGGCCGCCGAGGTCGGCGCCACGATCGCCCGCGAGGGCCTGGAGTTCGGGGTACGGACCCGCGAGGTCGCCGTCGGCGGTCAGCTGCTCGGGCTGGAGGGCCTGGCCGGGTCCTACGACGAGGTGTTCCTGCCGCTGCACGGGGCACACCAGGCACAGAACGCCGCGTGCGCGGTGGCAGCCGTCGAGGCGTTACTCGGCGGTGGCCGGGACGCGCTCGATGCCGACGCGGTGCGGGCCGCCTTCGCTCGGGTGCGGTCACCGGGTCGCCTCGAGGTGTTCCGCCGAGGATCGACGGTGCTGGTCGACGCGGCGCACAACCCTGCCGGCGCGCATGCCCTGGCCGAGGCGGTCACCGAGGAGTTCACGTTCGGCAGCCTGGTGGGTGTGGTCGCCGCGCTACGGGACAAGGACGTGCTGGGCATCCTCGAGGAGCTTGAGCCGGTCATCGACCTGGTCGTCGCCACCGAGAACTCGTCACCGCGTGCGATGCGCCTCCAGGACATGGTCGGGCTGGCCCTGCAGGTCTTCGGCGAGGACCGGGTGTACCAGGCCGCGACGATGCCCGAGGCCATCGACGTCGCGGTCGGGCTGGCCGAACGCGAAGCCCCGCTCGGCGGCGGCGGTGTCCTGGTCACCGGCTCGGTCGTGACCGCGGGCGACGCCCGGATGCTGCTCGGGAGCGCGACATGAACCGGATCGCCGCCATGGTCCTCTCGGTGGAGGCCCTGGTCATCGCGCTCGCCATCCCGGTCGCCGTCTCGATCTCCGACGTCGACGCCTCCATCGCGATACCGGTCGGGCTCGCCATCGCCCTGGCCGGTGTGCTCGTGGCGGCGTTCTTGCGGCGTGGCAAGGTCGCCTACTACCTCGGTTCGGCCCTGCAGGTCGTCGTCGTCGCTCTCGGGTTCGTCGTGCCGATCATGTTCGCTCTCGGCGGCATCTTCGCTCTGCTGTGGTTCCTCACCCTTTGGCTGGGGCGAAAGGTGGAGGCTGCCCAGGCCGCCCGCGGCGAACGGCCGGGAGGTTGACCGGGCATGCAGCGACGGTTACCCACCCGCTGGGCTCCTACCCGAGTGGTCAGCGGCCGAGTCCGCTGGTTAGGGTCGCCCGGTATCTCGTCCGATCGTCCCACCCGGGAGCACCTGTGACCGAGCGCACGCTCGTCCTGATCAAGCCGGATGCCGTACGCCGCGGCTTGGTGGGCGAGATCCTGGCCCGGTACGAGCGCAAGGGGCTGACCATCGTGGCGATGGACCAGCGGTTGATCGACCCGTCACTGTCCGACGCGCATTATGCCGAGCATGTCGACAAGCCGTTCTACCCCGCCCTGCGTGAGTTCATCACCGGTAGTTCCCTGGTCGCCATGGTTCTTGCCGGGGACTCCGCGATCGACGTCGTGCGTGCGATGAACGGCGCCACCGACGGCCGCAAGGCTGCGCCCGGCACGGTCCGTGGTGACCTCGCGCTGTCGACGTCGGAGAACCTGGTGCACGGCTCGGACTCGGCCGAGGCCGCGAAGCGCGAGATCGCCCTCTGGTTCCCCGCGCTGTTCTGATCGCGAGCGGCGGGGGACCTGCCGGCTGCTACCCGCGCACATTCGGTCGTGACCTACGGCCCTGAATGTCGAGATCTCGGCATCAGCTTCTACGTACCCGACGAGAGGTGCTACTCGGGAGGGACGATGCCGGATGTCAACGAAGTCGCGATCGCCGGGTCCGTGGCGGCGGCGTTCGTGGCGAGCACGGTGTGGTACATCCTGCTCGGCAAGCAGTACGCCGCCGTCAGCGACGCGGCACGCGCTGCCGCCGGAGCGAAACCGCCGCCGTGGAAGATCCTTGCCGAGCTCGCGCGGAGCTTTGTCGTCGCGGCGGTGCTCGCGGGCTTCGCCGTCAGGCTCGACGCCACGACCTGGCCAGCAGCGCTCGGGCTCGGCGTGGCCACCTGGATCGGATTTCCAGTCGTCCTCCTCGCCGGTTCCGTCTTGTGGGAGAACGTGCCCTGGCGGTTGGCCGCGATCCACGCCGGTGACTGGCTGGTGAAGCTCCTCTTGGTGTCCTGCATAGTGAGTCTCTGGCGATAAGGGGTGTTACCGATGAACAGAGAATTCACGGCCACGCTTCAGAAGAGTCCCGCGAAGGGCGGCTGGACCTACGTCGTCTGGCCGGAGTCGGTCGAGTTCTTCGGGACCAGGGGACTTGTCAAGATCCGGGGGACGATCGACGGCCATCCGTTCCGAAGCTCGTTCATGGCCATGGGCGACGGCACGCACAAGCTGGCCGTGAAGGCCGACGTCCGCAAGGCGATCGGCAAGGAGGCCGGGGACACCGTGACCATCCGACTCGAGGAGCGGATCCGGGACTGACGTCGTCGTTCATGTCCGGCACGTAGAGAGCGGCCAGCGGCCGGGGCACCTTACGGTCCGCGAACGCACGGCACCGGCGCACGTCGGCGCGCTTAGCCTCGATCCCGATGACACAGCACCGGGTCGATGCGCGCAGGTCGTGCTGGCCGTCATCGTCCAACGGGGGTGGAGACTGAGATGGTGAGCGCGCGGGCAAGCGCGGCGACGTCCGGTCGGGTCCTCGTCGTCGACGACGACCCGACGATCAGTGACGTCGTACGCCGGTACCTCGAGCGAGCCGGCTACGACGTCGACAAGGCGGCCGACGGGCCGACCGCCCTGGCGCTGGCGGCAGAGCGCCCGCCGGACCTCGTCGTGCTCGACCTCATGCTGCCGGGGATGTCTGGACTGGAGGTCTGCCGCCGGCTGCGCGGCATGTCTGACGTGCCGATCGTGATGCTGACGGCACTGGGCGAGGAGTCCGACCGGGTCGTGGGCTTCGAGACCGGGGCCGACGACTACGTGACCAAGCCCTTCTCACCGCGTGAGCTCGCGCTCCGCGTGCACTCGGTGCTCCGGCGGGCCGGACGGGTTGACACCGGCGAGAATGACGGCGGACCGTTGGCCGACGGCGACCTCCGGCTCGACCTGGTGTCGCGTACCGCCGAGCGACATGGCGCCTCGCTCGCGCTGACTGTCCGTGAATTCGACCTGCTCGCGCATTTCCTGCGTCACCCGCGCCGCGCCTTCAATCGTGCCGAGCTGCTGCAACAGGTGTGGGGATGGAGCTTCGGCGACCAGGCCACGGTGACCGTGCACGTCCGGCGGTTGCGCGAGAAGGTCGAGGACGATCCCCAGCGTCCGCGCCGCATCGTCACGGTCTGGGGCGTGGGCTACCGGTTCGAACCCGTGGAGGACCCCGATGCCTGACCTGGTCGTCGTACTTTTGCTGGCGCTGGCCGGGTCCGGCGTCGTCGGGGTGGCCGGGGTCCTGGTGCTGGGAAGGCTGCGCGGCCGCTCGGTCACGGCACACGTGGCGGTGCTGCTCGCGACGACCGTGCTGGCCGTCGTCGCGGGGGTGGTGGCGGTCGCCGAGGCGATGTTCATCAGCGAGCACGATCTGGAGGTCCTCCTCGTCGTGCTGGTGGCCGCCGGTGCGGTCAGCCTGGCGGTCGCGCTCTGGTCGGGTGGTCGGCTCGCTCGCGCGAGTGTCTGGGCCTCCGAGGCCCGTGAGCGCGAGCGCCGGCTGGAGGACAGCCGTCGGCAGTTGGTCGCGTGGGTGTCCCACGATCTGCGCACGCCGCTGGCCGGACTGCGGGCAATGGCCGAGGCGCTCGAGGACGGTGTCGTCGATGACCCGGTGACCGTGACTCATTACCACCGGCGGATGCGGGTCGAGACCGACCGGGTGTCCGGGCTGGTCGACGACCTGTTCGAGCTTTCCCGGATCAATGCGGGCGCATTGCACATCACTTTGCAGAACGTTCCGCTCGCCGACGTCGTGTCCGATGCGGTGGCGGCTGCGGCCCCAGTCGCACAGGCCAAGCGGGTACATCTCGAGGCTGCCGCATCGCGGTACGGCACCGTACGTGGCAGTGAACCCGAGCTGGGCCGCGTACTCGCCAACCTGTTGCTCAACGCGATCCGGCACACGCCGGCCGACGGCGTCGTGCGGGTCGACGGCGGCAGCGACGCCCGAGGTGGGTGGGTCGCGATCACGGATGGCTGCGGCGGCATCCCCGAGTCCGACCTGCCACGGGTGTTCGACGTCGCGTTCCGGGGGGCCGCGGCGCGCAGTCCACAGGACGACCTGGAGCCCGCTGGTGGTGGCGGGCTCGGGCTCGCCATCGTCCGCGGGCTGGTCGACGTCCACCAGGGCGAGGTCGCGGTGGCCAACACCGACGGGGGGTGCCGCTTCACCGTGCGCCTCCCCGCCCCGGCGTCGTAGTCACGAGGGCGTGGCGGCCAGCTCCCGCATCCTGGCGGCGAAGGCGATCGTCAGGGAAGGTCGAGGGGCAGCCGGATACCGTCGAGCGCATCTGGGCACGGGCAGTTCCGTTCGACGTCGAGGGCCGTGACGGTCCGAAGCACGAGGTCCCGCATGCGGTCGATGTTGGCGGCGAACACGCTGAACACCTCCTCCTGCGTAACCGCGTCCGTAGCCTGCAGGCCGGCGTCGAGGTCGGTCACGAGCGCGACCGCCGTGTAGCACAGCGCGAGCTCGCGGGCGAGGACCGCTTCCGGGTATCCCGTCATGTTGACCAGCGACCAGCCCTGCGCGGCGAACCACCGCGACTCCGCGCGCGTGGAGAAGCGCGGGCCTTCCACGACGACCATGGTGCCGCCGTCGACAGCGTCGATCCCCATTACGCGCGCCTGCTGGACGGTCCTGGCGCGACCCTCGGGACAGTACGGATCCGCGAACGGGACATGTACCGCGCCGTGGTCGTAGTACGTCTGGATCCGGCCCTCGGTCCGGTCGACGAGCTGGTCGGGAACGACGAACCTGCCCGGCCCGAGCTCCGTTCGAAGGCTGCCCACGGCGCACGGCGCGACCACCTGACGCACGCCGAGGGCCCGCAGCGCCCACAGGTTCGCCCGATAGGGCACGCGATGCGGTGGAAACCGATGGTCCCTGCCGTGCCGTGGCAGGAAGGCCACCGCGCGGTCACCCACCTGTCCCAGGGTGACGGCGTCGCTGGGGCGTCCGTACGGGGTGTCGACGTCGACCTCGGTCGGGTCGTCGAGAAGGGTGTAGAGCCCGGACCCTCCGATCACGCCGATCTCCGCGCGTGTGCCGGGCGTGGTCACGATGGCTCCCATCGGTCGGGGCGAGCATAGGACCCGGCCCGGCATTCCGGCAGCCGCCCGAGCTCGGGCGCCCTGGGCATCGCTACGCTGGAAACGCATCCAGCCGTCGTCCGGAAGGCGCGAGATGTCCGCCACGGCGTCCGTCGAATCGCTGTTCCCGCGACTGGAACCGCTCCTGCCCCTGGTGCAGAAGCCGATTCAGTACGTCGGGGGCGAGCTCAACGCGACCGTCAAGGACTGGGGCGCCGACGACGCGACCGTCCGGTGGGCTCTGATGTACCCGGACGCGTACGAGGTCGGGCTGCCCAATCAGGGCGTCCAGATCCTCTACGAGGTGCTCAACGAGCGCGACGGCGTCCTGGCCGAGCGCACCTACGCCGTGTGGCCCGACCTGGAGTCGCTGATGCGCGAACACGGCATCGGCCAGTTCACGGTCGATGCCCACCGGCCGGTCGCTGCGTTCGACCTGCTCGGCATCTCGTTCGCAACCGAGCTCGGCTACACGAACATGCTCACGGCACTCGACCTGGCCGGCATCCCGCTGGAGGCGGCCGATCGGACCGACGATCACCCGATCGTGATCGCCGGTGGCCACGCCGCCTTCAACCCGGAGCCGATCGCGGACTTCCTCGACGCAGCGGTCATGGGCGATGGCGAAGAGGTCGTGCTCGCGATCACCGAAGTGGTCCGCGAGTGGAAGGCCGAAGGCCGGCCCGGCGGGCGCGACGAGCTCCTGATGCGCCTCGCAGCATCAGGTGGGGTCTACGTCCCCAGGTTCTACGTCGTCAGCTACCTTCCGGACGGTCGCATCCAGCGCGTCGCGCCCGACCGGCCCGGCGTCCCCTGGCGGGTGCACAAGCACACGGTCATGGACCTGGACTCGTGGCCGTACCCGCGCAAGCCGCTGGTACCCCTTGCCGAGACGGTGCACGAGCGGTTCAGCGTCGAGATCTTCCGCGGCTGCACCCGCGGCTGCCGGTTCTGTCAGGCCGGCATGATCACCCGGCCGGTCCGCGAGCGGTCGGTCACGGCCATCGGAGACATGGTGCGCGCCGGCGTGGAACGCTCGGGTTTCGAGGAGGTGGGCCTGCTCTCCCTCTCCAGCGCCGACCATACGGAGATCACGGCAATCGCGTCCGGACTCGCCGACCGGTACGAGGGCACCAACGTCTCGCTGTCGCTCCCGTCGACCCGGGTGGATGCCTTCAACGTGACGCTCGCGAACGAGCTCTCCCGCAACGGTCGCCGATCCGGTCTCACGTTCGCGCCAGAGGGTGGGTCGGAGCGGATGCGCAAGGTGATCAACAAGATGGTCACCGAGGAGGACCTGATCCGGACCGTCACGACCGCCTATCGCCACGGCTGGAGGCAGGTCAAGCTCTACTTCATGTGCGGGCTGCCGACGGAGACCGACGACGACGTGATGGCGATCGCCGACCTGGCCAAGAAGGTCATCTCCGCCGGCCGTGAAGCTTCTGGGCACCGGGACATCCGCTGCACGGTGTCCATCGGCGGCTTTGTGCCCAAGCCGCACACACCGTTCCAGTGGGCGGCGCAATGCGACCATGCCACGGTCGACGCGCGACTGGCCAAGCTACGTGCCCTGATCCGCGGTGACCGCCAGTACGCGAAGGCGATCGGATTCCGCTACCACGACGGCAAGCCCAGCGTGATCGAAGGCCTGCTCTCCCGTGGCGACCGCAGGGTAGGACGCGTCATCCGCGCCGTGTGGGAGGACGGCGGCCGTTTCGACGGGTGGAGCGAACACTTCTCGTACGACCGCTGGGTCACGGCGACGGGGGCGGCGCTCGCGGGTGAGCCTGTCGACCTTGACTGGTACACCATCCGCGAGCGCGACTACGCGGAGGTGCTGCCGTGGGATCACCTCGACTCGGGGCTCGACCGCGACTGGCTGTGGGAGGACTGGAAGGACGCCGTCGACGGTGTCGAGGTCGACGACTGCCGCTGGACGCCCTGCTTCGACTGCGGTGTCTGCCCGCAGATGGGCACGGAGATCCAGATCGGGCC
>OBLS010000378.1_pt1 | contig 15642 bp, 12 predicted proteins | sample 1519901 | NCBI WGS metagenome assembly OBLS01 (sample SAMEA3113585, study PRJEB22503) | soil metagenome | reverse complement strand
GACGACGCTGGCCGGGACCTCGTCCTCCTCGTCGGGGACGGCGTCGGAGTCGGCGTCGGGGTCGGCGAACAGCGCCGGCGGGAGGACCACGGCCGCGGTCACGCCGCAGCCGGGGGTCGGGGTCAGGGCCACCTCGATGCCGTGGCGCTGGGCGAGCCGGGCGACCACGTGCAGCCCCAGCCGCTGGGACACCGACAGGTCGACGTCGCGGGGGGCGGCCAGCAGGTCGTTGGCCGCCTCGATGTCCTCGGCCCGCATGCCGACGCCCCAGTCCTCGACCGTGAGCACGTGCGCGCCCTGGGTCTGGAGATAGGGGCGGGTCCGGATGATCACGCTGGCCTCGGGGGGCGAGAAGTGGACGGCGTTCTCGACCAGCTCGGCCACCAGGTGGGTGAGGTCGGCCACGGCGTTGCCGAACACGGCCAGCCGCTCGTCGACCGCGAACACCACCCGGTCCAGGTCCTCGGTCTCGGCGATGGCCGCCCGGACCACGTCGACCAGCGGCACCGGCCGGCCCCAGGTCCGGGGCGGCTCCTCGCCCGACAGCACCAGCAGGCTCTCGGCGTTGCGCCGGATGCGGGTGGCCAGGTGGTCGAGCCGGAACAGGTCGGCCAGCGCGTCCGGGTCCTCCTCCTGGTCCTCGAGCTGGTTGATCAGCCCGAGCTGCCGGTAGAGCAGGCTCTGGTTGCGCCGGGCCAGGTTGACCAGCAGGTCGGAGGTGAAGCGGCGCCGGGTGATCTCGGCGTCGGCCAGCTGCCTGGTCAGGTCCAGGGTCTTGCGCTGCTCGCGCTCGGTCGTCTCCCAGAAGATGACCACGCCGCAGCAGGCGGCCAGCACGGCGATCCCGTGGATGGCCGACCAGACCCAGGGGCTGGTCTGCCCGGCCGGGTGGGTGAAGATCAGGTCGGTCCGCAGCGCCGACCCGATTCCGTGGCTGAGCACGGTGAAGACCACGTTCCACAGGAACGGCACCCAGTCCTGGTAGAGGGCGATGAAGCCGATCATGATGAAGAAGTGGAAGTGGGCCTCGATCGAGCCGCCGGAGAAGCTGACCAGCACCGCCGAGCAGTAGGTCAGCCCGGCGGTGATGAACACCGAGGCCACCCGGCGCTGGGTGACCAGCCGGCCCATGACCAGGCAGGCGGCCGGGACGCTGAGCACGACCAGCGTGTCCCAGACGGTCCGGCCTCTCCACACCCCGAACGCGAACAGCAGCGGCAGGTGCAACAGCAGTAGTGCCTGCAGGAACACGTGCCGTTTGTGCCACGCCCTGTCGTCAAGGGTGTTGCCCCGCGGCAGGTACGCGAGCAGCCTTGTCAATCCGAGCCCCTCCCCCGGCTAGCGCTGGTGATCTGGCGGATCATGTAACGATCGACGCCGAAGCCGCAAATCCTCTTTCACCAGGCGGGTCTCGCGAATTCTCTACAATATTCTAAGACGGCGCGAACCGCTCTTATCGCTCGAGTTGCTTGCGCTCCCGCTCGGCCATCCGGGCCCGCTGCGGCTCGACGATGTAGCGGGGGTCACGGGCCGACTGGAACCCGGCCTTGTAGACCGCCCAGCGCTCGCAGGCCGACCCGGCCAGGACCAGGGCGGCCCCGGCGGCGGTGACGGCGCGGCGGCGCCGGCCCCCGAGGGCGACCAGCCCGGCTCCGCCGGCCGTGCACGCCTTGGCCAGGCGGGCCAGGCGGCCGGCCGGGCCCTGGTGGTAGGGCTCGCCCAGGTCGCCCAGGCGCCGCTCCATGGCCTGGGCGGCTCCCAGCTCGAGCAGGGCCCCGGTCACGACCAGGCGCCGGGCCGGGCCGGCGTCGGCCGGCGGGGTCAGCAGCAGCGCGGCCGCCCCGGCGCTGGCGGCGGCGCTGCCGGCGAACACGAACGGCAGCTCGCGGCCGGCCTCGTGCCACACGGGCACGGCCGTGTCGGCCACCAGGGTGCCGGTGTAGGTGGCCAGGGCCGGGCCGAGCAGGCCGGCCACCGCCTCGGCGGCCCGTCCCAGCCGCGGGAAGATGCCGAGCCGGTCGGCCACGGCCGCCCCGGCCGCCGCCGGTCCCATGGCGGCCAGGATCCAGCTGCCGACACTCAGCGGCGAGGTCACCTTGAACATCCGCAGCATGTAGGGGAAGCGCTCGGGCCGGCCCAGGTCGGAGACGAGCAGCGGCACCCCGGCGGTCACCCCGGCCCCCGAGACGGTGAAGGCGCTCCGGGCCAGCCGGTCGTTGCCGGCCAGCCGGGCTACCAGCCCCAGCGAGGCCGAGGCCCCGGCCAGCCCGCCGGCGAAGAAGTACCAGGGGACCTCCCAGGTCCAGACCGGCTCCTTGATGATCGGCCGGCCGTAGTAGGAGCGGAACTCGGCCTCGGGCACCACCGACCCCCGCACCCGACTCACCGGGGCACCCCCTTGGGGTTCCCCGGACCCCTCCGGGCTCCCTGGCCGGCGATCCCCGTCGGGCCCGCTCACCGGCGGCCCTCGACGAACGAGACGGCCACCGCGGCCAGCAGGGTCCCGGCGGCGAGGGCGGCCGCCCGCCACAGGGTGGGCAGGTCGCGGGTGGTGGAGACCGGGTCGGGCGGCAGGCCGTACACCTCCGGCTCGTCCAGCAGCAGGAAGAACGCCCCGGCGCCGCCGATGCCGTCGTCCTCGTCGTCCAGGTACAGCCGGGCCTCGGCGACCCCGGCGTCGTGGAGGGTGGCCACCCGCTCCCGGGCCCGCTCGCGCAGCTCGCCCAGCTCGCCGAACTGGATCGAGTCGGTCGGGCAGGCGGTGGCGCAGGCCGGCTGGAGGTCGTCGCGCAGCCGGTCGTAGCAGAGGGTGCACTTGAAGGCCCGGCCGTCGTCCTCGCGCCGGTCGATCACCCCGAACGGGCAGGCGGGCACGCAGTAGCCGCAGCCGTTGCAGATGTCGGCCTGCACGACCACGGTGGAGAACTCGGTCCGGAACAGCGCCCCGGTCGGGCAGACCTCCAGGCACGCCGCCGAGCTGCAGTGCTTGCACACGTCCGAGCTCATCAGCCAGCGCAGGCCCTGGTCGTCGCGCTGTTGCTCGACGAAGGCGACATGGCGCCAGGTGCTGGCCCCGAGCGCCCCGGTGTTGTCGTAGGAGTCGCCGGTGAGCCGCAGCGGCCCGTCCTCGGGGACCAGGTTCCATTCCTTGCAGGCCACCTCGCAGGCCTTGCAGCCGATGCAGACCGAGGTGTCGGTGAAGAACCCCATGCGCGGCCCGGCGGTCATCGGCTCCCCTCTCGCTCCTGCTCGGCCAGGGCCCTGGCCCGGTGGCCCTCGACCAGCTCGACCAGGGCCGGGCCGCGGGGGCGGCGGCCGGGGAGGACGTCGCAGGTGTTGGCCTTGGACTCCATGATGTGGACGTTGGGGTCGCCGACGATCGGCAGCAGGTCGTTGGCCCCGTCCCCGGTGGCCAGCCCGTTGCGGCCCCAGTGGTACGGCAGGCCGACCTGGTGGACGACCTGGCCGCCGACCCGCAGGGGCCGCAGCCGCCCGGTGACCAGCACCCGGGCCTCGATCGCCGCCCTCGAGGTGATGATCGTCGCCCAGCCGCCGTTGACCAGGCCCCGCAGCCGGGCCAGCTCCGGGCTGACCTCGCAGAACATCTCCGGCTGGAGCTCGGACAGGTAGCCGAGGGTGCGGCTCATCCCCCCGGCGGTGTGGTGCTCGGTGAGCCGGTAGGTGGTGAACACGAACGGGTAGACCGGCGACAGGGCCGGGTTCATGCGGTTGCCGGGCCGGTCGTAGGTCTCCATCAGCGGGTTGGTCTGGCGGCCGTAGAGCGGGTTGGCGACCGGCGACTCGGGCGGCTCGTAGTGGGTGGGCAGCGGCCCGTCGTCGAGGCCGTTGGGCACGAACAGCCAGCCCTTGCCGTCGGCCTGCATCACGAACGGGCTCGTGCCGTCCAGGGCCCGCTCGGCCTCGGCGTCGTCGGGCGGGTCGTAGCCGGGGGCGGTGGCCGCCCCGAAATCGGGGTTGTCGTGCCCGGTCCAGCGGCCCTGCTCCTGGTCCCACCAGACGTAGCGCTTGCGCTCCGACCAGGGCCGGCCCTCGGGGTCGGCCGAGGCCCGGTTGTAGAGGATGCGCCGGTTGTAGGGCCAGGCCCAGCCCCACTCGGGCGCGACCCAGCTCTGCTCGGACCCGGGCTTGCGCCGGTCAGCCTGGTTGACCTCGTCGGCGTAGACCCCCGAGTAGATCCAGCAGCCGCAGGCGGTCGAGCCGTCGGCCTTGAGCTCCAGGTACCCGGGGAGGGAGCGGCCGTCGGGGCCGACCCCGCCGATCTCGCGCAGCACCGCGGCCGCGCTCGGCTCCTCACGCGGGCCCTCGGTCGGGTACTCCCAGGCCAGGTCGAGCATCGGCCGGTCCCTGGGGTCGGTCGAGGCGGCCAGCTTCTCGCGGATCCGCCGGCCCAGGTGGTAGTAGAACCACAGCTCCGAGCGCTGGTCGCCGACCGGCTCGACCGCCTTGCGGTGCCACTGGAGCAGCCGCTGGGTGTTGGTGAAGGTGCCGTCCTTCTCGGTGTGGGCGGCCGCCGGGAGCAGGAACACCTCGGTGCCGATGTCCTCGGTGCGCAGCTCGCCGGTCTCGATCTCGGGCGCGTTGTACCAGAACGAGGCCGTCTCGGTCTCGACCAGCTCCCGCACCACCAGCCAGTCCAGCTTGGCCATGGCCTTGCGGTGCAGGCCGGCGTTGGGCGAGCCGACGGCCGGGTTCTCGCCCGGGACGAAGAACCCCTTGCAGGTGCCGTCGAGCATCGCCATCACGGTCGGGAAGATCGAGTGGTCGCCGGTCAGCTTGGGCAGGTGGTCGAAGCAGAAGTCGTTGCCCGCGGTGGCCCGGTCGCCGAACCAGGCCTTGAGCAGGCTGACCATGTAGCTGTCGGAGCGGCCCCAGAACCCGGCCGGCAGGCGCACGTCGTCCAGGTACTCCTGCAGGCTCCCGTGGGTCCCGGCGATCGGCATGGGCAGGTAGCCGGGCAGCAGGTTGTAGAGGGTGGGGATGTCGGTGGAGCCCTGGATGGAGGCGTGGCCGCGCAGGGCCATGATGCCGCCGCCGGGCCGGCCCATGTTGCCCAGCAGCAGCTGGACGATGGCCGCGGTGCGGATGAACTGCACCCCGTTGGCGTGGTGGGTCCAGCCGACGGCGTAGGCGAAGGCGCTGGTCCGCTCCCGCCCCGAGTTCTGGCAGAGCGCCTCGGCGACCTCGAGGAACTGCTCGCGGGGCACGCCGCAGACCTGCTCCACCAGCTCGGGGGTGTAGCGGGCGAAGTGCCGCTTGAGCAGCTGGAACACGCAGCGGGGATGCTCGAGGGTCGGGTCGGTGCGGGGCGGGCTGCCGTGGGACAGCTTGGCCCCGCCCGAGCCGTGGGCCTCCCCGCCGGCGATCCGGCGCTGCCGGGAGCCGGCGTTGCTGGCCATCCCCATGCCGTCGTACTGCCAGCTGCGCGGGTCGTAGCTGCCCGTCTCGGGGTCGAACCCGGAGAACAGCCCGTCCAGGTCCTCGGTGTCCTGGAAGGCCTCGTCGACGATCACCGGGGCGTTGGTGTAGCTGACCACGTACTCCCGGAACTCACGCCCGTTGGCCAGGATGTGGTTGACGATCCCGCCCAGGAAGGCGATGTCGCTGCCGGCCCGGATGGGCACGTGCAGGTCGGCCAGGGCGCTGGTCCTGGTGAAGCGGGGGTCGACGTGGATGACCTTGGCCCCGCGGGCCTTGGCCTCGACCACCCACTGGAACCCGACCGGGTGGCACTCGGCCATGTTGGAGCCCTGGATGACGATGCAGTCGCTGTTGGCCAGGTCCTGCTGGAAGTTGGTGGCGCCACCCCGCCCGAACGAGGTCCCCAGACTGGGGACGGTCGAGGAGTGTCATATGCGGGCCTGGTTCTCGATCTGGATCGCCCCGAGGGCGGTGAACAGCTTCTTGATCAGGTAGTTCTCTTCGTTGTCGAGGGTCGCCCCGCCGAGGCTGGCCATGCCGAGGGTGCGGTTGACCCGGCGGCCCTCGGCGTCGTGCTCCTGCCAGGTGGCGGCCCGGGTGGCCAGCACCCGGTCGGCGATCATGTCCATCGCCTGCTCCAGCGGCAGGTCCTCCCACGCCGTGCCGTAGGGGCGGCGGTAGCGGACCGTGGTCAGGCGGCCGGGGGAGGTGACCAGCTGCTTGGAGGCCGACCCCTTGGGGCAGAGCCGGCCCCGGGAGATGGGGCTGTCCGGGTCGCCCTCGATCTGGATGACCCGCTCGTCTTTGACGAACACCTGTTGGCCGCAGCCGACGGCGCAGAAGGGGCAGATCGACCTGACCACCCGGTCGGCCTCGGCCGTCCGCGGGGCCAGGGTGTCCGAGCGGGCGGACCGGGCGGCCTCGCCCAGCCCGAGGCGGTCGTTCCCGCGCAGCTGGCGCAGCACCGGCCAGACCGGGAGCCGCCTGCCCACCGCACCGCCTCCTCCGTCGCCGACGCCGCCCGCAACGGTACCGGTCTACCACGCCAGCCGGGATCCGACACGGCGAAGCTCAGGCGCGCCGGCCGGCCGGGGCGGGGGCGCTCAGCGGGCAGCTCAGGTGGTGCTCCGGCTCCGGCTCGGGCTCGGGGTTGCGGATGGTCAGCCAGGACAGCACGCCCCCGGCCGCGCAGAGGACGGCGGCGATGGTCATGGCCGTGCGGAACCCGTCGGCGAAGCGGGCCGGCTCCAGGGCGTCGGCGCCCGAGATGCCGGCCGCCACCGGCAGCACGGCCACGGCCAGCAGCCCGGCCGTGCGGGCGACGTCGTTGTTGACCGCCGAGGCGATCCCGGCGTGCTCGGCCGGGGCGGCGGCGAGCACGGTCGAGGTCAGCGGGGCCACCGTCAGGACCAGCCCGAGCCCGTAGACCAGCGACGCCGGCAGGATGTCGACCAGGTAGCTGGCCCCGGGGCCGATGCGGGTGAACAGCGCGAACCCGGCGGCCACGAGCAGCGGCCCAACGGTCATGGGCAGCCGCGGCCCGATCCGGGAGGCCAGGCGGCCGGCCCTGGCCGACAGCAGCAGCATGATCGCGGTCACCGGGACCAGGGCGACCCCGGAGGCCAGGGGCGAGTAGCCGACCACCCGCTGGAGCTGGATGGGCAGGAGGAACAGCGACCCGCCGAGCGCCCCGTAGACCACGAAGGTGACCAGGTTGGCCGACGTGAACTGACGCGAGGCGAAGATGTCCAGGGGGAGCATCGGGGCCGCGACGCGCCGCTCCCAGACCACGAACCCGGCCAGGGCGGCCACCCCGCCCAGCCCGGTGGCCAGGATCAGCGGCGACGTCCAGCCCTGGGCCGGGCCGTCGGTGAGGGCGTAGACGACCCCGGCCAGCCCGGCCGCGGCCAGGGCGGCCCCGCCCCAGTCGAGGCGCCCGGTGGCCCCGGGATCGCGCGACTCGGGCACGTGGCGCACCGACACCCACACCACCAGCACGGCCAGGGGCAGGTTGATCAGGAAGATGAGCCGCCAGGAGGCGGCCTGGACCAGCCAGCCGCCCAGGAACGGGCCGATCGCGGCCGTGACCCCGCCCAGCCCCGACCAGGCGCCGATGGCCGGGCCGCGGTCCTCGCGCCGGAAGCTGGCCTCGATGATGGCCAGGCTGCCCGGGGTGAGCAGGGCGCCGCCGATGCCCTGGAGGGCCCGGGCGGCGATCAGGGCCTCGTCGGTCGGGGCGAGGCCGCACAGCAGCGAGGCCACCGCGAACCAGATCACCCCGATCACGAACACCTTGCGGCGGCCGTAGTGGTCGCCCAGCGACCCGCCCAGCAGCAGGAACCCCGACAGGGTGAGGGTGTAGGCGTTGACCACCCACTGGAGGCTGGCGATGCCGGCGTCCAGGTCCTCGCCGATGGTGGGCAGGGCGACGTTGACGACGGTGGTGTCCAGGAAGGCGATGCCCGACCCGAGCACCGTGGCCAGCAGGACCCAGCGGCCGGTAGGGCTGCGGTAGGCCAGCCCGCCCTGCTCGGCCGCGGCGGTCAGCGGCCGCTGCCCTTGAGCCGGGCGAACAGCCCGCCGCCCTGCGGCTCGACCTCCTCGCCGCGGAGCTGGGCCAGCTGGCGGATCAGGGCCCGCTGCTGCTCGCCGAGGTGGGTCGGGGTGACGACGGCCACCTGGACCAGCAGGTCGCCGCGGCCGCGGCCGTCGGGGTGGGGCACGCCGCGCTTGCGGAAGCGCTTGACCTCGCCCGACTGGGTGCCCGGCTCGACCTCGACCGTCTCCTTGCCGTCAAGGGTCTCCAGGGGGACGCTGCCGCCCAGGGCGGCCACCGTCATCGGCACCTCGACGCTGCAGACCAGGTCGTCGCCGCGCCGGTCGAAGACCGGGTGGGCGTCGACGGCCAGCTCGACGATCAGGTCGCCCGGGGGGCCGCCGTACTGGCCGGCGTGGCCGCGGCCCTGGTAGCGGATCTGGCTGCCGTCCTCCAGGCCCGGGGGGATGTCGATGGTGAGGGTCGAGTCCTCCATCATCAGCCCCTGGCCGTGGCAGTCAGGGCAGGGCGAGCGGATCTCCTGGCCGGTGCCCGAGCAGACCGGGCAGGTGGTGGCCGTGACCAGCTGGCCGAGCAGCGACTGGCGGACGGTGCGCTGCTGGCCCGAGCCGTTGCAGCGCGAGCAGACGGTCGGTTCGGTGCCCGACTTGGCCCCGGAGCCGGCGCAGCGGGCGCAGGTGGTCGCGGCCCGGACCCGGACGTCCTTGGAGGTGCCGAAGATGGCCTCGGTGAACGGCAGGCGCAGGCGCATGCCGATGGTCTCGCCCCGCCGGGCCCGCGAGCGGGTCCGGGAGCGGCCGCCGCCGAACGGGTCGCCGCCGCCGCCGAAGAACTGGCCGAGCAGGTCGTCGAAGGAGGCCCCGAAGGTCGAGAAGGGGTCGGCGCCCTGGCCGGCCATGCCCTCGACCCCGGCCTCGCCGTAGGTGTCGTAGCGGTGGCGCTTGTCCGGGTCGGACAGGACGCTGTAGGCCTTGTTGATCTCCTTGAAGCGCTCGGCCGAGGCCGGGTCGTTGCCGTTGACGTCGGGGTGGTACTGGCGGGCCAGCCGCCGGTAGGCGCGCTTGATGTCCTCGGGCCCGGCGCCCCGGTCGACCTCCAGCAGCTGGTAGTAGTCGCTCACCAGGTATCCGTTTCTCTTATCCGTTGGCGTCGAAGGCGTCGCCCAGGTAGCGGGCCACCGCCTGGACGGCGGCCATGGCCCGCAGGTAGTCCATCCGGGTCGGGCCGAGGACGCCGATGGAGCCGCTGGCGTCGCCGGCCAGGTAGGCCGAGGTGACCAGCGAGCAGGCCTCCATGCCCTCGACCGTGTTCTCCGAGCCGATCACCACCGACACCGCGTCGTCGCGGCCCAGGGTGGCCTGGAGCATCCGCAGCACCAGCACCTGCTGCTCCAGGGCCTCGTAGACCCGCCGGACGGTCTCGATGCCGTCGAAGGCCCCCGGCCCGGCGATGTTGGCCTGCCCGCCCAGCCACACCCGCTCGCTGGTCTGGTCGCCGACGAACTGGCCGATGGCCGCGGCCAGAGTCTGGAACAGGGCCCGGCGCCCGGGCGGGACCTCGTCGCTCATGGCGTCAAGGATCAGCTCGGCCCGGGACAGGCGCTCGTTGGCCAGCCGCTCGTTGAGCTGGCGGCGCAGCACCTCCAGGTCCTCCATGGCGATCTCGTCGGCCGTCTCGACCAGCCGCTTCTCGACCCGCCCGGAGTCGACGATCAGCACCAGCATGATCACGTGGCGCCCGAGGCCGACCACCTCGATGTGCCGCAGCCGCGACCGGTCGAGCGCCGGCGGGGCCACCATGGCCGTGTAGTGGGTCAGGCTGGACAGCAGCAGCGAGGTCCGCTGGAGGGTCTCCTCCAGGTCGGCCGCCCCCTCGAAGAACCTGGCGATGGTCTCCTCCTGGGCCCTGGCCAGCTCGCCGACCCCCGAGAGGGCGTCGACGTAGAACCGGTAGCCCGCGTCGGTGGGGATGCGCCCGGCGCTGGTGTGGGGATGGGAGAGGTAGCCCTGCTCCTCGAGCACGGCGAGCTCGTTGCGGATGGTGGCCGGCGAGACCCCGAGCGAGTAGCGCTCGGTCAGGCTCTTGGACCCGACCGGCTTCTCGGTGTAGATGAACTCGTGCACCACCGCGCGCAGCAGCCGCGCTTTTCGCTCATCGAGGTCCATGGCCGCCCCTCCCTGCACAAGACGATCCATGTTCGGCAGCGTAGCAGTCAAGATATGCGAGTGCTAAGCCAGCCGGGCGACCACCTCACCGTGCAGGAACATGCCCTTCCCGGTCAGCCGCAGCCCTGGTCCGGGGCCGATCAGCCCCGCCAGCCGCAGCTCTGTGGCCTGGGATCCCCCGGGGTCGAGCCCGAGGCTCCGGGCCTCCCCCGGGTCGAGCCCGTCCACCGTCCGGAGCCGCAGCGCCAGCGCCTCGAACCGGGCCTGCTCGCCGTCGAGCCGCTCCTCCCCGGCGGTCGGCCGGCGCCCCTCCCCGACCGCCGCCAGGTAGGCGGGCACCCCGTCGACGTTCCACCGCCGGGTCGCCCCGTCGAACTCGTGCGCCCCCGCTCCCAGGCCGAGGTACCGCCCCCGCCGCCAGTAGGTCAGGTTGTGGAGGCTGGCATGGGTGGCCCGGGCCCAGTTGGAGACCTCGTAGTGGTGGTAGCCGGCGGCGGCCAGGGCCGAGCAGGCGGCCTCGTAGCGGTCGGCCAGGTCGTCCTCGCCCGGCTCGGCCATCCGGCCGGTGGCGACCAGGCGGCCGAACTTGGTCGCGGGCTCGATGGTGAGGGCGTAGGCGGACAGGTGCTCGGGTCCGAGGGCCAGGGCCGTCCCCAGAGTGGCCGACCACGACCCGGCGTCCTCGCCGGGCCCGCCGTAGATGAGGTCGAGGTTCAGCGCCGGCACCCCGGCCGCCCGCAGGGTCGCCACCGCGGCCGCGACCCTGGCGGCGTCGTGGGCCCGGCCGAGCCCGGCCAGGACCCGGCCGTCGAAGCTCTGGGCGCCCATCGAGACCCGGGTCACCCCGGCCCCGGCCAGCCCCTCGGCCATGGCCGGCTCGACCGTCTCCGGGTTGGCCTCGACCGTCACCTCGGCCCCGTCCGCGAACGGGAGCAGCTCCCGCAGCCGGGCCAGCAGCCGGGCGAGGTCCTCCGGCGACAGCACGGTCGGGGTCCCGCCGCCCACGAACACGCTGGTCACCAGGGGCGGCTCCGGGCCGAGGGCGGCCGCCGCCGTGGCCGCCTCCTCCAGCAGCGCGGCCGCGTACGGCCGCCGTAGCCCCTCCATCCCGGTGTAGGTGACGAAGTCGCAGTAGTGGCAGCGGGTCCGGCAGAACGGCACGTGCACATAGACCCCGAACAGCCCCGGGTCGACCAACGGCGCCTCCGGCGCAGCCTTCAGGACAGCCGTCACCGCGGTCAGCTCTCGTCAGTCCTCAGGGCGGCCACAAATGCCTCCTGGGGCACCTCGACCCGGCCGATCTGCTTCATCCGCCGCTTGCCTTCCTTCTGGCGCTCCAGCAGCTTGCGCTTGCGGGTGACGTCGCCGCCGTAGCACTTGGCGAGCACGTCCTTGCGCCGGGCGGTGATCGTCTCGCGGGCGATCACCTTGGCCCCGATGGTGGCCTGGATCGGCACCTCGTAGAGCTGGCGCGGGATCAGCCGCTTGAGCTTGGCCGTCATCGCCCGCCCGTAGGCGTACGCCTTGTCCTTGTGGACGATGGCCGAGAAGGCGTCGACCGGTTCGCCCTGGAGGAGCACGTCGACCTTGACCAGGTCGGCCTCCCGGTACCCGCTCGGCTCGTAGTCCAGCGACGCGTACCCGCGGGTCCGCGACTTCAGCTGGTCGAAGAAGTCGAAGATGATCTCGCCGAGGGGGAGCTGGTAGCGCAGCTCGACCCGCTCCTCCGACAGGTACTCCATGGTCCCCAGCTCGCCCCGCCGCCCCTGGCACAGCTCCATCACCGGGCCGATGTAGTCGGCCGGGCACAGCACCATGGCGGCGACGTACGGCTCCTCGATCCGCTGGATCGACCCGGCCGGGGGCAGCTCGCTGGGGTTGGAGACCATGATCGTCTCCCCCGTCTCCAGGGTGACCCGGTAGGCGACGTTGGGGGCGGTGGTGATCAGGGCCAGGTCGAACTCCCGCTCCAGCCGCTCGCGCACGATGTCCATGTGGAGCAGCCCGAGGAAGCCGCAGCGGAACCCGAACCCGAGCGCGGTCGACGACTCGGGCTCGTAGACCAGGGCGGCGTCGTTGAGCCGCAGCCGGTCCAGGGCGTCGCGCAGGTCGGGGAAGTCGGCGCCCTCGATCGGGTACAGGCCCGAGAAGACCATCGGCCGCGGCTCCCGGTAGCCGGGCAGCGGCTCGGTCGCGGCCCGGGCCGCCGTGGTCGCGGTGTCCCCCACCCGGACCTGGCGCACGTCCTTGACGCCCGGGATGAGGTAGCCGACCTCGCCGGCGTGGAGCTCGGCGGTCGGGACGGCCTCGGGGGCGAACACCCCGACCTCCTCGGCCTCCGAGACGTGCCCGGCGGCCATCATCCGCACCCGTTCGTTCTTGGCCACCCGCCCGTCGACCATCCGCACGTACGCGATCACGCCCCGGTAGGAGTCGTACAGCGAGTCGAACACCAGCGCCCGGGCCGGGGCCTCGGGGTCGCCGGTGGGCGGCGGGACCCGCCGGACGATGGCCTCCAGCAGCTCGGGCACGCCCTCGCCGGTCTTGGCCGAGACCCGCAGCATCTCCTCGGCCGGCGCGCCCAGCACCTGCTCGATCTCGCGGGCCACCCGGTCGGGCTGGGCGGCCGGCAGGTCGATCTTGTTGATCACCGGGATGATGGCCAGGTCGGCCTCGACGGCCAGGTAGAGGTTGGCCAGGGTCTGGGCCTCGATCCCCTGGGCGGCGTCGACCAGCAGCACGGCGCCCTCACAGGCGGCCAGGGCGCGCGACACCTCATAGGTGAAGTCGACGTGGCCGGGGGTGTCGATCAGGTTGAGGACGTACTCGCCGCCGTCGCCGACGGCGTAGGCGAGCCGGACCGCCTGGGCCTTGATGGTGATGCCGCGCTCGCGCTCCAGGTCCATCTTGTCGAGGTACTGGGCGCGCATGTTGCGCTCGCTCACCGCATGGGTGAGGTCGAGCAGTCGGTCGGCCAGGGTGGACTTCCCATGGTCGATGTGGGCGATGATGCAGAAGTTCCGCAGCCGCGAAAGGTCGGTTGCCATAACCAGCCCATCCTAGCCGCCCCCACGGCCTACCCTGCGGCAACCGTGATCCCGCGGCGCCGTTGAGCGCGGGGAACCCGCTGTGCTAGCCTCGCCCGGTTCCCCGTGAATTCGTGAATTTCAGTGCAGGAGTGCCCTTTCTTGGCGAACATCAAGTCGCAGATCAAGCGGAACCGGCAGAACGAGCAGGCCCGCGTCCGCAACAAGTCGGTCCGCTCGGCCCTCAAGACCTACGCCCGCCGCGTCCGCGAGAGCGTCGCCGCCGGCGACCAGGAAGCCGCCGAGACCGCCCTCCGCAAGGCGACTCGCGCCTACGACCGCGCCGCCAGCAAGGGCGTCATCCACAAGAACAACGCCGCCAACCACAAGCCCCGCCTGGCCCGCTCGGTCAACCAGCAGGGCCAGTAGGCGCCCCCCTTCCGGAGGCCCGGCGACAGCCTCGGGCAGCCGTTCAGGCCTGGTCCGGTGGCGTGGGGAACCGGGGCGTCGTCCGGCGCAGCGGGTCCAGGGCGCGGCGTTGCAGCGAGAACAGCACCGCCCAGACGACCAGGAACGCCACCGCCCCGGCGGCCACGGCGACCGTCGTGGCCCCCTCGGCCGCCCGCACCACGAGCACGACGATCGCAGCCGCGAGCGCGGCGTCCACCGTCGCGACGATCGTCGGCGTGTTGACCAGGAACTGGCCCCATCGCCGCAGACGCGGACCGCCGGCCAGATAGCTGGCCGCGAGGCCCTGCTCGTCGTCGTGGTGGCCGGTGGTGAAGTAGGGCTCAAGGGCGGGCGCGATCTGCAGGTAGGCGTGCCGCAGCCGGTTCATGGCCAGCGAGAGCTCGACCTCCTCCCGGTTGATCTCCACCAGGCGGCCGTGGGCCGCGATGCCGAGGAAGAGCACGACCGGCAGCAGCACCAGCGCGAGGGTGGTGGTCTGGGCGCCGAACCCGGTCGCGTCGGCCAGCAGCGCCAGCGCGATGATCGCCGCCGAGAGCACGCTCAGGAAGACCGTCGCGCGGCTGATCGCCTCGTTCCAGATCAGCGACCGTGACGCGAGCAGGCTCCAGTGTTCGGTGGCGAGGATCGCGGCCGCGTCTGGCCCGAATGGGTGGTCGCTGGCCGGGGAGGGCGCTGCCGTCGCCCCTTCGGCCTCGGGTGCGATCGCCCGCTCCGGCCCTGCCGCCTTGCCGGGATCCCTGGTCGTATCCATCGCGGAGCCTCCTCGAGCGGTCGCGTTGCTGCGGTTCCACCGGCGGCGAGCACGGTGGGCATGCCCGCTGGCCCCGCCCGACGGTGGCGCTAGCGGGAGCTGCCTGCCGGGGCGCCCGCGCCGGCGAGGCGGGCGATCAGGAGCTCGAGCAGGAGCCGCGATGACGAGGTGCCGTTGCGGATGTGGGCGTCGGCCTCGGCGATCAGGTCGAGGGCGCGGTGCAGGTCCCCCGGGCGGAAGCGACGCAGCTGGCGGCGGGCCCGGTCCACCTGCCAGTCCCGGACCCCGCCGCCGAGCAGCCCCGCGACCTGTGCCTTGGGCAGCTCGGGGTGGTCGGCGACCCGCAGCAGCAGGCGCAGCTGGCTGGCGATGAAGCCGAGCAGCCGGATCGGGTCCTCGCCCTGGTCGATCAGCGCGTCCAGCCGGTCGAGGGCGGTCGCCGCGTCGGCCGCGAACACGGCGTCGGTCAGCTCGAAGATGCCCCGGTCCGCCGTCTGGGCCAGGAACTCGGTGACGTGGCCGGCGGTGAGGACCGTCGGTGGTGGCACCGCCACGTGCAGCTTGGCCACGGCACCGGCCAGTTCCCGGAGGTCCTGGCCGACGGTGTCGACCAGCGAGGCCACCGCCGCCTCGTCGGCCTTGCGCCCCAGCCGCCGGACCTCGGCCCGCAGCCAGCTCGTCCGCTCGGCCGGCCGGAGCTTGGCCACCAGCACGGTGGCGGCATCCCGCTGCACGTCCTTGAAGAACTTCCCCTGACGTCCCGGAGCGGCCGCCCGCAGCACCACCGCCGTGGCCGCCGCCGGGTCACCGGCCAGCGCCAGCACCGCCTCCCGGGCGGTCGCGTCCAGCCCGTCGGCCTCCTGGACCACCACGACCCGCCCCCCACCGAACAGCGACGCCGTGGCCAGCCCCATCGCGAACCCGTCGGGCAGCCCCCCGCCCCGGACCTCCTCCACCGACGTCCCGGGGCCGAGCCGCTCGTTGGCCGCCGCCACGGCCTCCGCCACCGCGCGCTCGGCCAGCAGCTCCTCCTCCCCGAGAACGAGCGTCACCGGAACCGAACCGGGTCGAGCAGCCATGCCCGCATGCTACCCCGCCCCCAGGTCACCGAGGTCCCGGCCCAGCTACACCTCACGTGGCAATTGGCCTCCGGCTCCGGCCCATCGATCTCCTGCGCGGGTTGCGGCCGCGTGTCCGGCCGCGGCCGTCGACGGACGTTCGGCGCAGAGGGGG
>OBLS010000377.1_pt1 | contig 15648 bp, 16 predicted proteins | sample 1519901 | NCBI WGS metagenome assembly OBLS01 (sample SAMEA3113585, study PRJEB22503) | soil metagenome | reverse complement strand
TGCTGGTCCTGCGCGAGGCGACGACGCTCGAGGAGGCGCTCGTCGCCATGCAGCGGGCACGGTTGCACCTGGCGTTGGTGACCGGCGACGAGGCCGACACGACGATCGGGATCGTCGCGCTCGAGGACGTCCTCGAGGCGCTGGTCGGCGACATCAGGGACGAGAGCGATCGCGAGCCGACGACGTCCTGACAGCCTCAACCGATTGTCCGAAGCTCCGTCACCGAATCGCAATATTCGTAACGTCGTCGCTATGGTCCCCGTCCCATGCGCCGACTCATCCTCCTGCCGACGCTCGTCGCCGCGCTCCTCGTCGCCCTGATAGCCCTTCCCGGGGGAAGGGACGGCAGCGCGGTCCCGGCATCGCCGCGCCTGTCGCTGCTGGCTTCCCGCGGTCGCGTCGGACCGGTCCGTCCGCCCCGGGACATGCTGGCGATGGAGCCGACGACGACCACCACGACGGTGCCGCCGACGACCACCACGACGACGGTGCCGCCCACGACCACGACGACCGTGACGCCACCGACGACCGCAGCCGCCGTTCCGCCGCCGGCCCCGGCGCCTGCCGCGTTCGTGTGCCCGGTGCAGGGCGCGGCGTCGTTCGTCGACAGCTTCGGTGCCGCCCGCTCCGGGGGGCGTACCCACCAGGGGGTCGACATGATGGCGGCCTCCGGCACGCCGACCGTCGCGCCCGCGAGCGGCCGGGTCGACCACCGCGGCAGCTCGCTGGGCGGCCTGTCGTGGTGGGTCCACGCCGACGATGGCACCACCTACTACGGCACCCACCTGTCGGGTTACGCCAACGAGGGCGCCGGTTGGGTGCAGGCGGGCACGGTCATCGGCTACGTGGGGGACACGGGCAACGCCGCGGGGACACCGCACCTCCACTTCGAGATGCACCCCGGGGGCGGCGCCGCCGTCGACCCGTACCCGCAGGTTGCCACCTCCTGCTGATGAGCGGTGTCCATCCAGACGATCGGCGGTTGGGTCGTCGCCGCCTACCCACCGCTACGGTGACGCCGTGCGCATCGGCATCCTCGGTGGAACCGGCCCTGCAGGTAGGGCGCTCGCCGCTCGGCTGGCTTCCGTCGGCTTCGAGGTCGTGATCGGTTCGCGGTCGAAGTACCGGGCCATGGAAACCGTCGACAACCTGCTCGAGCGGTGGTCCGGCCGCCGGCTCACGATCACGGCGGCCGACAACGTCGGGGCCGCCGACGCCGACATCGTGGTCATCGCCACCCCGTGGGACGGCGCCACGCAGACGGCCGTGTCGGTCGAGGACAAGCTGCAGGGCAAGGTCGTCGTGTCGATGGCCAACGCCCTGACCAAGCTCGGCAAGGAGTTCCAGCCGCTGGTCCCGCCCCGGGGTTCGGTCGCCGCCAGCGTGCAGGCGGCCGTCCCGCAGTGCCTCGTCGCCGCCGCACTGCACCACGTGCCCGCCAAGGAGCTGGGCGACCTCAACGCGCCCATCGAGAGCGACGTGCTGATCTGCTCCGACCACACGTCGGCGCTCGAGGCGACGAGCCAGATCGTCGCCAAGATCCCCAACATGCGACCGCTCAACGCCGGCGAGCTGGCGATGGCGACACCGATCGAGTCGTTCACCGCCGTGCTGCTGCAGCTCAACATGCACTACAAGACCCGGGTCGCCGTGAAGCTCACCGGCATCCCCGACGGCGACGACTCGCGCCCGGCGGGCGGACGGGCGGCGGAAAAGGACGGCGGCAACGGCTCCGGCGCCGCCGACGCGAGCGCCGCGACTGGCCCCGCTCGGGCTCAGGCCGACACCCAAACGTGACCGACGGGGTCGACCACCGCGAGCTCGAGCCGATGCGGCTCTTCTGCACGTCGCGCGGCGACGTCGTGCCCTTCACGCCCGGGCCGGTCGTCACGATGTACACGTGCGGCATCACGCCCTATGACGCCACCCACCTGGGCCACGCCGCCACCTACCTCACCTACGACGTGCTGCAGCGCCGCCTGCGCGACCGCGGCCACGAGACGCGCTGCGTCCGCAACATCACCGACGTCGACGACGACATCCTCCGCAAGGCCCGCGAGCTGGGCGTCCACTACCTCGACCTCGCCGCCGCCGAGACCGCCCGGTTCGACGACGACATGGCCGCCCTCAACCTGCTGCCGAGCTGGAGCGAGCCCCGCGCCACCTCGGCCATCCCCGACATCCGCGGGTTCATCGGCATGGTGCTCGACCGGGGCTACGCCTACCAGGCGGGCGGCGCCGTGTACTTCGACGTGTCCCGCTTCGACCGGTTCGGCCAGCTGAGCCATCTCGATCGGCAGGAGATGCTCGTCCTCGCCGCCGAGCGCGGCGGCAACGTCGACGATCCCCACAAGCACGACCCGCTCGACTTCGTCCTCTGGCAGCCGTCGGCCCCCGGCGAGCCCTCCTGGGAGTCGTTGTGGGGGCCGGGGCGGCCGGGCTGGCACATCGAGTGCTCGGCGCTGGCGATGCGCGAGTTGGGCACCACGATCGACCTGCACGGCGGCGGGTCCGATTTGATCTTCCCGCACCACGAGTGCGAGGCGGCGCAGTCGGAGGCCGCCACCGGCGAGCCGTTCGTGCGCCACTGGATGCACCAGGCGATGGTCCGCATGGACGGCGACAAGATGTCCAAGTCGCTCGGCAACCTGGTCTTCGTATCCGAGCTCCGCCGCCATTGGGACGCCCCGTCCGTCCGCCTGGCGGTGCTGCGGCACCACTACCGCGACACGTGGGAGTGGAACGACGAGGTGATGCCCGAGGCCGCCGATCGGCTGAAGCGCTGGCAGGCGGCGGGGTCCGGCGACGGCTCCGCCGGTCTCGACCAGGTGCGCGACGCACTCGACGCCGACCTGGACACGCCCGCCGCGCTCGCGACGCTCGACCAGGCGGCCGACGAGGGGCGCAGCGTTGCCGCGGGCGCCGCACTGTTGGGCGTCGAGCTCGAACGCCCGTAGTCGCCGGCCCACGACGGCACGTCGGCCCGGGGCGGATCCGCGTCGTAGGCTGCGGTCGTGAGCGAGTCGGGTCGTGAGCGCGAGCGCGAGTACGGGTGGCTCTTCCCGGTCGCCCGCGCGCTGCTCACGCCTCTGTTCCGCTTCGGGTGGCGCGTCCACGTGCGGGGCCTCGACAACCTGCCGCGCCGCGGTCCCGCCATCCTCTGCCCCAACCACACGTCGGTGATCGATTCGTTCCTGTTGCCGTCGGTGCTGCCGCGGCGCATCACCTTCGTCGGCAAGGCCGAGTACCTCGACGACTGGAAGACCAGGCACCTGTTCCCGGCGCTCGGCATGATCCCGATCGACCGGTCGGGCGGCGACGCCAGCTCGCGTGCACTCGACGCCGCCGCCAACGTGCTCGAGTCGGGCGAGCTGTTCGGCATCTACCCCGAGGGCACCCGCAGCCGCGACGGCAAGCTGCGCAAGGGCCACACCGGCCCGGCCCGGTTGTCTCTGCGCACCGGGGCGCCCATGGTGCCGATCGGCATGGTCGGCACCCGCGAGATCCAGCCGCCGGGAGCGAGCGTGCCGCGCCTGTTCCGGCCCTGCGTGATCCACATCGGGCGCCCCATCGACGCCGGCCGCTATCGCGACCGCCCCGACGACCGTCTCGTGCTGCGCCAGCTCACCGACGAGCTCATGTTCGAGATCCGCGAGCTGTCCGGGCAGGACTACGTCGACGAGTACGCGACCCGCAAGCACGACGCCCTGCCGTCGCAGCCCACGGCGGTGGTCCCGGGGGGCAATGGCGAGGCATCCTCGCCGGTCACGGCCGGCGAATCGCTTTCGGGGGCGGCGGTCGCCTCTCGGTAACCTCGATCGCCATGGCCGAGATCGAGATCACCCTGCCCGATGGTTCGACGCGCACCCTGCCGTCGGGCGCCACCGCGGCCGATCTCGCCCGGTCGATCGGTTCCGGCCTGGCCAAGGCGGCCGTGATCGCCGAGATCAACGGCGACGAGCGCGACTTGGGGGCCGAGCTGCGAGACGGCGATCGGGTCGCGATCGTCACCTCCGACAGCGGGCGCGGGCTGTACACCATCCGCCACTCCACCGCCCACGTGCTGGCCCAGGCGGTGCTCGACCTGTTCCCCGAAGCCACGTTCGGCATCGGGCCGCCGGTCGACGACGGCTTCTACTACGACTTCGAGCTGCCGGGCGGCGGCACGTTCTCGCCCGAGGACCTCGACCGGATCGACGCGCGGATGCGCGAGATCATCGACGAGCACCAGGCGTTCGTGCGCGAGGAGATCCCGGCCGACGACGCCCGCGAGATCTTCGCCGGCCACCGCTTCAAGCTCGAGATCATCGACGACGCCTCGACCGACCCCATGTCGGCGACCAGCGATGCCGGGGCAGTGCGCACCTACGAGAACCCGCCCGCCAAGCCCAAGGACCACCCGCCCTTCCACGGCCGGCCGGGCTTCATCGACCTGTGCCGCGGGCCGCACGTGCCCGACACGGGGCGTCACCTCGGGCACTTCAAGCTCATGCGGGTGGCCGGCGCCTACTGGCGGGGCGACGAGCACAACCCCCAGCTCCAGCGCATCTACGGCACGGCGTGGGACAGCCGCAAGGCGCTCGACGCCCACCTCCACCAGCTCGAGGAGGCGGCCAAGCGCGACCACCGCAAGCTCGGCGCCGAGCTCGACCTGTTCCACTTCCCGCCGGAGGTCGGCAGCGGGCTGCCGCTCTACCACCCCAAGGGCGGACTGGTCCGCAAGCTGATGGAGGACTACAGCCGCGCCGAGCACGAGCGCGCCGGCTACGAGTTCGTCTACACGCCCCACATCGCCAAGGGCGACCTGTTCCAGATCAGCGGCCACCTCGAGTGGTACGCCGACGGCATGTACCCCCCGATGGAGCTCGACGAGGGGCACAAGTACTACCCCAAGCCGATGAACTGCCCGATGCACATGCTCATCTACGGGTCTCGCCAGCGCTCGTACCGTGAGCTGCCGCTGCGCCTGTTCGAGTTCGGCACGGTCTACCGCTACGAGAAGTCGGGCGTCGTCCACGGGCTCCTTCGGGCCAGGGGCTTCACCCAGGACGACTCGCACATCTTCTGCACGTCCGAGCAGCTGGCGGGCGAGCTGGCCAGCCTGCTGGCGTTCGTGCTGGGGCTGCTGCGCGACTACGGGTTCGACGAGTTCGAGGCCGAGCTGTCGACCCGGCCCGACGACTTCGTCGGCGACCCCGCCGACTGGGACGAGGCCGAGGTGGCGTTGCGGGAGGCGATCGAGGCGTCGGGCATCCCCTACGTCGTGGCCGAGGGCGAGGGCGCGTTCTACGCCCCCAAGATCGACGTGCACGTGCGCGACGCCATCGGCCGGCGCTGGCAGCTCTCGACCCTGCAGGTCGACTTCCAGTTCCCCGACCGGTTCGACCTCGACTACGTCGGGGCCGACAACCAGCGCCACCGGCCCCGCGTCGTCCATCGGGCGCTGTTCGGGTCGTTCGACCGGTTCTTCGGCGTGCTGCTCGAGCACACCGCCGGGGCGCTGCCGGCCTGGCTGGCGCCGGTGCAGGCGCAGGTGCTGCCCGTGAGGTCCGACCACGAGGACCACGCGCAGGCGCTCGTCGACCGGCTGAGGGGTGAGGGCTTCCGTGTGGCCCTCGCCGAGGCGGACGAGCCGCTCGGCGCCCGCATCCGGAAGGCGAAGCTCGACAAGGTGCCGCACGTGCTGGTCGTGGGCGACGACGACGTGGCCCACGACACGGTGGGCGACAACCCCCGGGGTGGCGAGGTCGAGCGCGACGTGCCCGTGGCGGTGTTCGTCGAGCGGCTCCGCGGCGAGATCGCCGCCCATGCCACGTGAGCGAGCACGAAGTGCGAGCGAGCCATGGGCACAGTGCATTACTCGCCGCGAAGCGGCGGTCGGTCATTCGCGGGCCGAAGGCACGCGAATGACCGACCGGAGTGACGACCAGGAGACGGCGAGCTCGACGGCCATGGATCGTCTGTGGGCGGGGTGGCGGTCGACCTACGTGGCCGCGGCCGGCAACGGCGCGCTGACGGCGGAGGGGTCGCTGTTCTGTCGCATCCTTGATTCGGGCCTGCCCGACGACGTGACCCACGTCGTGTGGCGTGGCGAGCTCACCTTCGCGATCCTCAACGCCTTCCCCTACACCAGCGGCCATGTGCTGTTGATGCCCTACCGCGAGGTGGGCGAGCTCGAGGACCTGACGCCCGACGAGTCCGCCGAGCTCTGGGCGGCGACGCGTGACGCCGTCGTGGCCATCAAGACGGCCTACGGCCCGCAGGGCGTGAACGTCGGGCTCAACCTGGGCGAGGCCGCAGGCGCGGGGGTGCCGTCGCACCTGCACATCCACGTGCTGCCCCGCTGGCAGGCCGACTCCAACTTCATGACGTCGGTCGCCGAGGTGCGGGTGCTCCCCGAGGCGCTGGGCGATACCTGGCGCAAGCTCCGGGACGCCTGGCCCCGGCGCGCTACGTCAGGGTGATTCGAAGCCTCGCCGGGCGATCACTACCGTCGCGCCCGCCATGGCCGACGAGCCCACCCCCGACCCCGAGCCCAGCGCGACCGACGGCGAGCAGACGGGCGGCGACGCCCAGCCGGCTCCCAGCGACCACGACGTCGTCGACGAGCTGCCCGACGACCTCGTCGCCGCCGGCTACGTGGGGCCCTACCTGTTCCCCGACAACAACCGCCGCCGCGTGCCCGGCTACCTCTACCTGGCCACGGCGGCGGCGTGCGTGGCGGTGTGGGCCCTGGTCGACGACTCGCCGTACGTGAACGGCGGGTTCCTGCTGGCGGCGATCCTGCTGGCGATCGTCGGCGCCTACCAGATAGTCACCGGATGGAACCTCGACGTCGACGAGCAGGACGCGCTGGTCGCGGCCTCGCGCACCGTCGGCTTTCCCGTGGGCCACGCGTCGGCCCAGATGGGATGGCGGGGCATCCTCAGCCGCCCCACCTGGCGCATCCTCCTCTACTCCGCCGAGAACCCGCCGGCGAAGCGCGGGCTGGTGCTGGTCGATGGCCACGACGGCGAGGTCATCGAGCACTTCGTGGAAGACAACCCCGAGGATTGGTCGCGGCTCGACTAGACCGGGCGGCCGCGGACCTGCGTGAGCACCCGTTCGGCGTCGCGCAGGTGGCTCACACCGGCGTCGACCGCGACCCGCACGATGTCGAGCGCGGTGAGCGTGTGCCCCGAGCCGTCGCCGACCACCGCGGTTCGGGTCCAGTCGGCGGCGTCGACGGCCTGGACGCGGTCGGCGAGGCCGTTGGCCTCGAACCCCAGCTCGGCCAGCCGCTCGTGCAGTGGACCGCTCGGCGCCTGGGGATGGGGCCGGGCCGCGGGGTCGACGTCGGCCGGCGCCACCGTCGGCGAGTCCTGCGTCACCACCGCGGCGAGCGACCGGTCGGCGGAGGAGATCGCCCGAGCGGCGGCGACAACGTGCTCGATTGCGGACCAGCCTCCGGCGGGCCGGTGGGCGAGGTCGTCGGGAGATTCGTCGTCGCCCAGGCCGGCGAACAACCCCCGGTAACGCCGCTCCAGCCCCCGGAGGGCGACGGCGGCGTCGGACGGCGAGAGCTTCGACAGGTCCACCGCCTGGTTCTAGCGCGCCACGTCGAACCCCGCGGGCGGTCGACCGGCCGATAGGTTGCCCCGCATGTCGATCTACGACGTGAGCATCAACCGCCTCGACGGCAGCCCCGCCGACCTCCACGCCTACGAGGACAAGGCGGTCCTGTTGGTCAACGTGGCGTCGCAATGCGGACTGACGCCGCAGTACACGGGACTCGAGCACCTCCACGAGCAGTTCGCCGACCGGGGCTTCACGGTGCTGGGCGTGCCCTGCAACCAGTTCGGAGAGCAGGAGCCGGGATCGGCTGACGAGATCGCCACGTTCTGCTCCAGCAGCTACGGGGTCACGTTCCCGCTGACCGAGAAGGTGGAGGTCAACGGCGAGGGTCGCCACCCGCTCTACCGGCAACTGGTCGACGTCCCCGATGTGGCCGACGCCCACACCGGCGACATCCGCTGGAACTTCGAGAAGTTCGTCATCGCCCCCGGCGGCAAGGTCGTCGCCCGGTTCAGCCCGATGGTCGAGCCCACGTCCGACGAGGTGGTCGGCGCCATCGAGGACGCGCTGCCCGCCTGAACAGCGCCGGCGCCCCGGAGCGTGGCGACGGACCTACCGCCCCCGGGCCGCCCTCAGCACCCGCCCGACGTCGAGCAGGTGGTGGCTGCCCTCGTGCACCGCGATCGTCGCCAGGTCGGCGACCCTGACCGCGCGCCCGCGACCCGTGTAGGTCTGCAGCTCCCACTCGTCGGGGTTCAGCTCGGCGAGGGTCGTGCCCAGCGAGTCGGCGGCGTCGGCCAGGTCGGCGGCCACCGCCTCGCGCTCGAGGGTCGGTGACGCCGCGGCCACCAGCGCCTCCCAGTCGACCTCCAGCGGGTCGGGCTCGGTGTCGGCCAGGGCGCACCGCACGCGGTCGTCGAAGGTGCGGAAGATGTCGCGCACGTGGGCCCCGTACTCGAGCGCCGACCACACCCCGGCGTCCGGTGCCCGCCCGACGATCTCGTCGAGGTCCTCGCCGGCGAGCCCCCGAGTGAACGGCGCCCGGTAGCGCCGGCCGAACGAGTGGATGGCCACGGGCAGGTCGCGGCGCCGCAACTCCGCCGGGTCGAACCCGCACTCGTCGCACCGATCGAGCACGATCACACCCCCCGGCCTACGCCTCGTCGCCCACCTCACGGCGCACGGCGGCGACCAGGTGGCTGGGCAGTGCGTCGTAGTGGTCGTGGGACGACCGGAAGCGGCCTCGGCCCCCCGTGAGCGACCGCAGCTCGATGGCGTAGCGCTGGATCTCCGAGGTGGGCACGAGCGCCACCACGGTCTGCTCCCCGTGGGCGGCCGACTCGGTGCCCTGCACTCGCCCGCGCCGGGCGTTGAGGTCGCCCATCACGTCACCCTGCTGGTCGACGGGCATGGTGACCTCGACCCGGCTGATCGGTTCGAGGATCACGGGGTCGGCCTGGGCGACCGCCGACCGGAACGCGAGTCGCCCCGCCACCTTGAACGCCATCTCGGAGCTGTCGACCGAGTGCTCCTTGCCGTCGGTGAGCGTGACCTTGACGTCGACCACGGGATAGCCGAACGCACCGCCGGCCGACATCGTCTCTTCGACGCCCTTCTGCACGGCGGGGATGTAGCCGCGGGAGATGGCACCGCCGACGACGTGGTTCTCGAACTCGAAGCCCGACCCCCGCGGCAGCGGCTCGACGTCGATGACGCACACGCCGAACTGGCCGTGCCCGCCGGTCTGCTTCTTGTGCCGACCCTCCACGCCCTTGACCGTGCTGGTGATGGTCTCGCGGTAGGGCACCCGCACCGGCTCGGTGTCGACGTTGGCCCCGAACTTGCGAGTGAGCTTCTCGAGGGTGATCTGCAGGTGGGTCTCGCCGGTGCCCTTGAGCAGGGTCTGGTGGGTCTCGTCGATGCGCTCGACCACGAGCGACGGATCCTCGTCCTGCAGGCGGTGCAGGGCCGGCGCGAGCTTGTCCTCGTCGGCCTGGGTCCTCGGGACCACGGCGACGGCCAGCGTGGGGTCGGGCTGCTCGATCGGGGCCACGACGACCGGCTTGCCGCGGGGCGCCAAGGTGTCGCCGGTGACGGTCGAGCTCAGCTTGGCCACGGCGCCGATGTCGCCCGCCACCAGCTCGCTCGCCGGTTCCTGCTCCTTGCCTCGCACCGTCAGCAGGCCGTGGAGGCGCTCGACGGTGCCGCTGCGGCTGTTGGCCAGGTGGTCGTCCGGGCGCAGGGTGCCCGACTGCACCTTGAACAGGCTCACCTGACCGACATACGGGTCGGCGATCGTCTTGAAGACCATGGCCAGCGGGTCGCCAGCGGCGTCGGCGGCGACCTCGACCTCGGCGTCGCCCGCCCTGACGACGGTCGGCCGGTCGAGGGGCGACGGGCCGATCTCGACGAGGAAGTCGGCGAGCCGGTCGATGCCGATCTCGCGCGTCGCCGATCCCACGACCACCGGGAACACCGTCGCCGCGGCGATGCCGTCGTGGAGCGTGTGCTCCAGCTCGTCAAGGTTGGGCACGTCGCCGTCGAGGTAGCGCTCGAGCATGGCGTCGTCGGCGACGACGATGCCCTCCACCAGGTTGTCGTGCACCTGGTGCTCGAGGGCCTCCATCTCGTCGGGGATGTCCTCGATGCGCGGTTGGCCGTCGTCGTAGATGTGCGCCCGGTCCGTGAGCAGGTCGGCGACACCCCGGAACGACGCCTCCGCGCCGATCGGCAGCTCCAGGGGGGCGATGCCCGCGCCCAACCGGTCGCGCAGCTGCTCGAGGGTGCTGTCGAAGTTGGCACGTTCGCGATCGAGCTTGTTGACGAAGACCATGCGTGGCAGTCCCAGCGCCGCCGCCATCTTCCACGTCGCCTCGGTCTGCACCTCGACGCCGTCGACCGCGCTGACCACGAACACGGCCAGGTCGGCCACCCGCAGCGCGGCCGCGACGTCACCCATGAAGTCGGCGTAGCCGGGGGCGTCGATCAGGTTGATCTTGTGGCCGCGCCACTCCAACGGCGCCACCGACAGCGACAGCGAGATGCCGCGGCGCTGCTCCTCGGGGTCGAAGTCGCACGTCGTGGTGCCGTCCTCGATGCGGCCCATGCGGTTGATGGCACCAGCCCTGTGCAGGAGCGCTTCGGCCAGGCTCGTCTTGCCCGAGCCGCCGTGCCCCACGAGGGCGACGTTGCGTATCTGACCCGTCGCATACCGCTTCACCAGGATCCCCCTTGGTGGTGGTTCGGCGTCGTGGAGCGAGGCTATCCCTCATGCACGTGGCCGCGGGGTGGTCGCTGTCGGCCGGTGGCCGTTGTTAGCCTGATCGCGTACGCATCGGCGCGTGCGTAGACCAGGAGAGACCATGTTCGACGGACGCTGGCGGAGCACCTTCGAAAGGGGCTTGCGACCGATCGGTGCTCACATCAAGCGCACCGGCGTCACCGCCAACCACCTCACCACCACGGGGCTCGTGATGGCGATGGCTGCTTCGTTCAGCATCGCCCAGGGTTGGCTGCGAGCCGGGCTCCTGCTGCTCGTGCTCACGGCCGTGCCCGACGTCCTCGACGGCGCGGTCGCCAAGGCCTCGGGCACGGCATCGCCCCGAGGCGCGTTCTTCGACTCGGTGATCGATCGGGTGAGCGACGCGCTCCTGATGGGCGGCGTCGCCTGGTACCTGGCGTCGACGCAGCCCGGCCGCGTGGCCGTGTTGCCGCTGGCGGTGCTGGCGGCCTCGATGCTCATCTCCTACGAGCGGGCCAAGGCCGAGGCGCTCGGGTTCGACGCCCGCGGCGGGCTGATGGAGCGCGCCGAGCGTTTGATCGCACTGGGCTTCGGCCTGCTGTTCGAGTCGCTGCTGGTACCGGTGCTCTGGGTGATGCTGGTGCTCACGATGGTCACGGCGGTCCAGCGCTTCGCACGGGTGTGGCGGCAGGCGTCGGCGCCGCAGGTCCAGCCGCTCGCGAGCCGCTGGCGGGCCCGCCGGGTCGCCCGGTCGACGCACCGCACCTGGCGCCGCCAGCCCATCGGCCACCGTCGGCCCCGCTGAGAGCCCGGCGGCGGCAGGGGCGGCGGGCACCCTATCCACAGACACATGGACGTCGTGACCCCCGCGTACCGCGGCGCCTCTGCCATCGCCCAGCTGCTGCCGGGCGCGGTCATCGACGCCATGGCGCCGCGGCTGGCCGCGTTGGCGGCGCTGCGGCCGGGCGACCAGCGCACGATGGTCGAGCGGCACCAGCGGCGAGTCGACCCGGGCCTCACCGACGCAGAGCTCCAACGCCGCGTGCGCGAGGTGTTCGCGTCGTACGGCCGCTACTACGGCGAGTCGTTCCGCCTGCCGAAGATCCCACCCGCCGAGCTCGACCGCCGGCTCACCTGCGAGGGCTACGAGCACGTCGAGCAGGCGCTGGCCCGGGGAACCGGACCGTTGCTGGTCCTGCCCCACCTGGGCAGCTGGGAGTGGTGCGCCTACTGGCTCACCCGGGTGAAGCACGTCCCGGTCACGGCGGTGGTCGAGCGGCTCGAGCCGCCGGCGCTGTTCGCCTGGTTCGTGGAGTTCCGGCAGCGCATCGGCATGGAGATCGTTCCCCTCGGTCCCGAGGCGGGCCGGTCGGTGGTGTCCGCCGTCAAGCGGGGCCACGTCATCGCCCTGCTCACCGACCGCGACATCACCGGCAGCGGAAGTCGAGTCACCTTCTTCGGCGAGAAGACCACGCTGCCCTCGGGGCCTGCGGTCCTGGCCCTGCGCACCGGAGCGCCCCTGCTGCCGACCGCGGTCTACGACCGGGGGGAGCGGCACCACGCCGTGGTGCGGCCGCCGATCCCCGTCGACCGGCAGGGTTCGTTCCGCGAGGACGTCACGCGGGTCACCCAGGCCATCGCCGACGAACTGGAGGCGCTGATCCGCCGTGCGCCCGAGCAGTGGCACCTGCTGCAGCCCAACTGGCCCAGCGACCGACCGGCGACGAACCGGGTCAAGCTCTGACGACCGGCGACGGCGCCCAGCCCGCGGGCGGCGGGCTCGCCCCCGCCCGGCGCCCACCCCTAGCCTGACCGCCGTGCGCATCGGGCTCGTCTGCCCCTACAGCCTCACGGTCCCGGGCGGCGTCCAGGCGCAGGTGCTCGGGCTGGCCCGGACCCTGCGGGGTCTCGGCGAAGACGTTCGCGTGCTGGCGCCGTGCGACGGACCACCGCCCGACGCCGGCGTGACCCCGCTGGGCAAGAGCGTGCCGACGGCGTCCAACGGCTCACTGGCGCCGCTCGCGCCCGATCCCGCCGCCCAGCTGCGCACCATCCGGGCGCTGCGCGACGAGCGCTTCGACGTCATCCACCTGCACGAGCCCCTGTGTCCCGGCCCCACCATGACGGCACTGCTGTTCCGCAACGCGCCGATCATCGGCACGTTCCACCGCTCGGGCGACAGCGCCGCCTACACCGCGCTCCGGCCGGCGGTGCGCTGGCTGGCCGGCCGCATCGATGTGCGCTGCGCCGTCTCCAAGGACGCCCAGGCCACGGCCCGCAAGGCGCTGGGCGGCGACTACGAGCTGCTGTTCAACGGCATCGAGGTCGAACGGTTCGCCAAGGCGACGCCCTCGCCGTCGGCCGGGCCGACGATCTTCTTCGTGGGCCGCCACGAGGACCGCAAGGGACTCGCCATCCTGCTCGACGCGCTGCGGCTGCTGCCGCCCGACGTGACCGTGTGGGTGGGCGGCACCGGCCCCCAGACCGACGCCCTGCGTGCCCACTACGGGGGCGACACGCGGATCCACTGGCTGGGGCGGTTGACAGATGCCGACGTCGCCTCGCGCATGCGCGGCGCCGACGTGTTCTGCGCGCCGTCGCTCCACGGCGAGTCGTTCGGCGTCGTGCTGCTCGAGGCGATGGCCGCGGGCGCGGTGGTGGTGGCGTCGTCCCTCGACGGCTACCGCAACGTGGCCACCGACGGCGTCGACGCGCTCATGACGCCGCCGGGGGACAGCGACGCGCTCGGCCGCGCGCTCGCTCGGATCCTCGACGACGGCCGGCTGCGATCCGGCCTGGTCGCAGCGGCCGAGCAGCGGGCGCAGGAGTTCTCGATGGTGCGGCTGGCCGAGGCGTACATCGATCGCTACCAGCGCCTCGCCGGCTGACGAGGCCGGTCCTGTGACCCTGCCGTGTGACGCCCGCCGTGGCGTCACCGGCGTAGGATGACCGACCGTGCTCGCCCTCATCATCATCCTCGTCGTCGTGGTGCTGCTCGGCCTCTACGCCGTGGTCAGCTACAACGGGCTCGTCGGCCTGCGCAACCGCATCGAGAACGCCTGGGCCCAAATCGACGTGCAGCTCAAGCGGCGCTACGACCTCATCCCCAACCTGGTCGAGACCGTGAAGGGCTACGCGTCGCACGAGCGGGAGACGCTCGACGCCGTCATCCAGGCCCGCAACGCCGGCATGAACGCCGCGGGGCCACACGAGCAGGCCGAAGCCGAGAACCAGATCACGGGGGCGCTCAAGTCGCTGTTCGCCCTCTCCGAGGCCTACCCCGACCTCAAGGCCAACCAGAACTTCGCCCAGCTGCAGGAGGAGCTGACGGGCACCGAGGGCCGCATCGCCTACGCGCGGCAGTTCTACAACGACACCGTCTACCGCTACAACACGAAGATCCAGAGCTTCCCGGCCAACGTGCTGGCCGGCGCGTTCCGGTTCTCCGAGCGCGAGTACTTCCAGGCCGACGACGAGTCCCGCGGGCCGACGCAGGTCAGCTTCTGAGCGCGCTCGCCGAGCGCCTGCTGCCCGGTCCCGACCGCTCCGTGTTCGATCAGGTCACGTCCAACAAGCGACGCAGCTGGCTGCTCGTCGCCGGCTTCGTGGTGTTCGTCGCGCTCGTGGCGTCGGCGTTCGCCTACCTGGTCGGCGGGGGACCGATCGGTGTCGCGGTGGCGCTGGCCATCGCCGCAGCCACGAGCTTCGGCGCCTACTGGAAGTCCGACGCCGTGGCGCTGCGCATGAGCCGGGCCCGCCCGGCGCCGGTCGCGGAGTTCGCCCGCTACCACAACATCGTCGAGGGCCTATGCATCGCCTCCGGCCTGCCCAAGCCGCGGCTGTACGTGGTCGACGACCCCGCCCCCAATGCGTTCGCGACCGGCCGCAACCCCCGCAACGCTGCGGTCGCCGTGACCACCGGCCTGCTCGAGAAGCTCAACCGCATCGAGCTCGAGGGCGTGGTCGCCCACGAGCTCTCGCACGTCAAGAACTACGACATCCTCGTGTCGACCCTGGCCGTGACGATGGTCGGCGTCGTCGCCCTGCTCGCGGACATCGGCGTGCGCATGATGTGGTGGGGAATGGGGCGCCACGCCAACAGCGACTACGACCGCGACCACGGCGGCAACGGCGGTCCCCAGGCCATCCTGTCGATCCTCGGTTTCGCGCTGCTGGCGCTGGGGCCGGTCATCGCCATCGTGATGCAGCGCACGATCAGCCGACGGCGGGAGACGCTGGCCGACGTGTCGGGCGTGGAGATGACGCGCTATCCGCCGGGGCTGATCTCGGCGCTCGAGAAGCTGCACGAGGACTCGACGGTGGTGCACGCCACCAGCCACGCCACCGCGCACCTGTGGATCGAGCAGCCCGCGGCGCAGACCCGGGACGAGGGCCGGCTGTCACGCTTCAACCGCATGTTCGACACGCACCCGCCGATCGAGGAGCGCATCGCCCTGTTGCGCGAGCTCTAGGCCGACAGCCCGCAATTGGACCCGTAAGGGGCTGGGGACCACGGACCTTTCCCCTCGTAGACTGCGTGCATGAGCGATTCCGCAGGTTTCCCCCTCCCTGCTCACGACACCGGCACAGTCCGTGTGAAGCGCGGCCTGGCCGAGATGCTCAAGGGCGGCGTCATCATGGACGTCGTCACGCCGGAGCAGGCGAAGATCGCCGAGGATGCCGGCGCCGTGGCCGTCATGGCGCTCGAGCGCGTCCCGGCCGACATCCGGCGCGACGGGGGCGTTGCCCGCATGAGCGATCCCGAGCTGGTCGAGGGCATCGTGGCCGCCGTCACCATCCCGGTCATGGCCAAGGCCCGCATCGGCCACTTCGTCGAGGCGCAGATCCTGCAG
>OBLS010000376.1_pt1 | contig 15649 bp, 14 predicted proteins | sample 1519901 | NCBI WGS metagenome assembly OBLS01 (sample SAMEA3113585, study PRJEB22503) | soil metagenome | reverse complement strand
CGCTGCCCTCGCCGTCACCGGATGAGCCCGCCGAGCCACTACCGGCTCCGGACGAGCCGGTCCCCACGCGGCGGGGCGAGCTTGCGCGAGTCTTCGAGCAGACGTTCACGCGGAACCGCGACGCGATCGCGGTGTGGTACCGGCGCGGCGACCCGGCGACGTGGCCGCCGCCGCGGGACGTGGTGTTGCTGACGCTGTACGAACAGCGCATCTACCGATGGCTCGCGGAGCGGCCTGCGGTCGCCAACGGCGTGATCGATCGTCTGGCGCGAAGGATCGCCGTCGAGGCGGGTCGCAACGTCGCCGCGACGCACGCGCTGTTCGAGCACTTCGGTGCGGTGAGCACCCTCCCGGACTTCCGGATCCGCCGGCCCGAACCGGCGGACGTGCTTCGCTCGTACTTCCGGGCCGCCGAGCGACGGTTCGGCATCGACTGGGAGGTCCTCGCCGCGGTGATGCTGATCGAGACGAGGATGGGGCGGATCCGGTCGGCGAGCTCCGCCGGCGCGCAGGGGCCGATGCAGTTCATCCCGTCGACGTGGGAGGCCTACGGGATGGGCGGCGACATCAACGACCCCGAGGACGCGGTAATGGGAGCCGCGAACTACCTGCGCGCGTCCGGCGCGCCCGAGGACTACCGCCGAGCGTTGTATGCGTACAACCCCGTCGACGCGTATGTGAACGCGGTGTGGTGGTACGCGCGAACGATGATGCGATTCCCGGATGCGTACTACGCCTACTACAACTGGCAGGTCTACGTGCGGACGGTCGACGGCGACGTGCGCCTCTCCGGTCCGGGGCTCTAGCGCGACTTCCCGAGCGCGGCCTCCCCGCTACAGTCGGAACGTGAGCATGTCGCGTCGTGGCAGGTTCGCGATCGGGGCATCGATCGTCTCGTTCGTGTTCGTCGCGACGGTGGCCGCGACCCCCGGATCACCGTTCAGTCCGGCGCTGCCGGCCGCCGCCCAGCCGAGCGGTCCGTTCCGGTGGCTCTCGGGCGTCGTCGGCGTGGACGCGGTGCACGGGAACGCGTTCGCGGCCGTGGGGGTCGTCGCGGTTGCGCTCGCGGCGGCGGCATTTGTGTTCGTGCTGTACGAGACGTGGCGCGGCGAGATACCGCCGCGCCACGTTCTCTGGCTGGCCGTCGCGTATCACGTCGCGCTGCTGTTCATCCCGCTGCTTTTTTCACGCGACGTCTACTCGTACGCGTACTACGGGCGGATCGCAGCCGTGTACCACTCGAACCCGTACGTCGCGACGCCGGCCGACTACCCGCAGGACGCCCTCGCGGCGTTCGTCGGTCCGAAGTGGTTCGACACGCCGGCGGTGTACGGGCCCCTGTGGAGGCAGGCGTCAGCGCTCGTCGCGCGTGCGGTCGACGAGGTCGCTCAATTCATCGCCGTGTTTCGGGTTATCGCCATCGCCGCGAGCCTGGCCACGATCGCCGTCGTCGCACGCATTGTCCGCCGTGAGCGACCGCACCGTGAGGCGTTCGCCGTCGCCATCCTCGGCCTGAATCCGGTCGTGCTGTTCCAGAGCGTCGCGAGCGGACACAACGACCTGCTCGTCGCGCTGTCGATCGCCTCGGCCCTTGCTCTCGTGTACGCGCGCCGGAATCTGCTCGCGACTGCCGTGCTCGCGCTCGGCACGCTCGTCAAGGTGACCGCCGTCGTGCCACTCCTTCTCTTGGTGCTCGTAGCGGTTGCCAGAGCTCCCGCGCGTGAACGCTGGCGCGTACTCGCCGCGCATGGCGGCGTTGCGCTCGCGATCGCGCTGCTCGCCGCGGCGCCGTTCCTGAACACCACCGACCCGACGCTCGGCCTCTTCGAGCTGGCGACGCACGAAGGCTGGCTCGCGCCGTCGCGCCTGTTCCACCGGCTGTTCGACGCGCTCGGCGGCGAAACGCTGGAGCTCATTCCGCGCATCGCCTTCCCCCTCGTGTTCGTGGCGGCCATCGTCGCGATCGGCCGACGGGTGGTCGACGGCGTGATGGAGACGGCCCGCATCGGCGCAGCATGGGGGTGGGGGCTGCTCTGCCTGACGTTGCTCGGCCCGGTGCTGTTGCCGTGGTACGTCACGTGGACGCTTCCGCTGGCGTGGCTCTTGCCCTTCGTGCCGAGGATCGTGTTGATCGGAACGAGCCTCGGCCTCATCCTCTCGCAATGGACCGCGGAGCCGGCGACGTTCGCATCGGCGTACGACGCGAACCTCCTCTTCGGGCACTACGTGCTGACGCCGATCTTGATCGCGCTACTCGTGTGGCTTCTCGTCGACCTGTGGGCTCGAGTTCGCGATGGCGCGCCGCTCGAGGACACGCCACACGAGGTACCCGCTCCCACCGGCAAGCACTGAGACGGTCCACGCGCCGGCGGGGGCGTCGAGAGGAACGCCCAGCCGTTCGAGCGCGATCGCCGAGAGCGTGACGCCGGCTGCGCCGATCGCGATCGCTGTGGCCGCCGCCGAAAGCGTGTTGGTGAAGACCGTTCGCGCCCAGCCGTATCCGACGATCCACAGAAAGGCGAGGGTCAGTGCCGCGGACGCCGCCGTGGCTGCGCGCGACGCCGGTTCGAGGGGTTGGACCGGATCGCCCTCGATGAGCGGACCGATGCCGGGGTCGATCACCGTCGCTTCACGAGGAACGCCGAGCTCGTCGACGTCGTAGAACGGCGTGAGGACGAACAGCTCCGCCTCCTGCCCCGATCGATCGAGCGCCGCATCGACGTCGCGACCTGTCAGATCTGCCAGCGCACGCCGTTCGACATCGCCGTTCGGATCGCCAAGCGGCGCCCAGATGACGACGTCGCGGATCCGATCAGGCGGGACGGCCGCGCGGATGACGTTCCCCGCGCGCGTGGCGAGGAACGAGAGCGCTCCGTCCTGTTCATCGACGAGGAACACCAGTGGGACGCCCGGCTCCACACCACTCGAGATGAGCCTGTTCGCGGTGGTCGCCGTCGCGACCTCGGCCTCCGAGATGAACGGTCGCTGGCGGTTCCACGCGATGAACGCGCCCCCCAGCATCGCGCCGACGAGCGCGACCGCGACGACGATCCCGAGCGGTCGTCGTCGACGCTGGTCGAACCATCGCACCACGCGAACGAGTCCGAGCGCCGCGAGTATCGGTACGACGAACCCGAAGGTCACGAAGCGGTCGGCGGGGAGCCATCCCGTTGGGAACGCGACGACGACGCCGCCGACGAGCACGGCGCCCCACGCTCGAAGGAACCTGGCGACGAAATCGGCGCGGTCGTAAAGGCCCGCCACGGCGAGCGGTACCGACGCCCACTGCACGTACCGCGCCCATCGATGGATGAAGCGGTCCAGGTACGCGGCGCGCAGCTCGCCGCCGAGACCGGCCCGTCGCAGGAACGCGTCGCGAGACGTGTCGACGTCCGGCGGCGACGGCCCGATCACGACCGAAAGCAGTCCCGCTCCGACCAGGACTCCGGCGCCGGCAGTCGCTCCCGCGACACGCCCCGCCTGTGGGCGGTCGCTGCGCCACGTCATCGCGGCTGCGAGCAAGAGGATGACCGCGGCGAGCACCAAGAAGAGGGGGTGAGCGAGCCCGCCGGCGGCCAAGGTGCCGGCGGCGAGATACGCCGCACGTCTCGTTCCGTCTGCGAGCGCGACCGCGGCGGCCAAGAACGCTGCGGCCATGGCCAGGTTCGCCAGGTAACCGGCGGCGAGGTGAACCGCGAACGCACCGGCGAGCAGGCCAGCCAGGAACGCTACTCGCCCACGCGTTCGGATGAGGGCGGTCGCCGCGAGACCGATCGAGACACCGAGGGCGATCTCCAGCGCCGACGTCGCCTCGACGACCGAGCGCCCGAGCGCCCCTTGCAGCGCCAGCGTCAACGCCGGAATGCCGGGCCGCTCTCCGACGACCGACAGGCCTTCCTCACCGGCGAGTCGCGCCCACCACAGGTACACCGGTGCATCCGGCCCGAGAGGGAACCGAGCGTCGAACGCCACGAACGGCCACAGGAACCACGCGAACAAGACGAACGTGAGCCCGCCGAGCACCAACATGTCTGTCCGTGAGCTGGAACGTTTCATCGAACGGAGCATCGCACCCTCGCTGCTAGCATCCCGCGGATGCTCGACCGCGAGCTCGCCGAAGAGGTCCTCCTCGCAGCTCGATCCCGCGGCGGTGCGTTTGCCGAGCTGTTCGTCGAGGAACGGTTCGGCGTATCGGTTCGCCTCGACGACGGCAAGGTCGAGGAGCTCACGACCGGAACGGATCGCGGTGCCGGCGTTCGCGTCGGTCACGGCACGTCGTTCGGGTACGCGTATTCGAACAGCCTGGACCGCGACTCGCTGCTGCAGGCCGCGGCTGCCGCGGCGGCATCCGTGACCGAGAACGGTGCCGGCGACGTCGCCGCCTTCCGCTCGCTCGAGCCACTCGTCGTTCACGAAGCGACCCGCGACGCGGCGTCGACCGGATCGGCCGACAAGGTCGCGTGGGTACGCGAGGCCGACGACGCGGCGCGCTCGCACTCTCCCGAGGTGCGCCAGGTAACGGCCGTGTACGGCGACTCGCTCCAGCGCGTGCTGATCGCGGCGTCCGACGGACGGTGGGTCGAGGAGACCAGGCCGCGTGTCCGTCTGGTCGTCTCGGTCGTCGCCGCGCGCGACGGCAACATCCAGACGGGTTTTCACGGGCCCGCAGGCCTCGCCGGCCTCGAGTTCCTCGAAACGCACCCACCGTCGGAGACAGCGTTGGTCGCGGCCGAGCGAGCCGTGACGATGCTCGATGCTCGTCCGGCGCCGGCGGGCGAGATGACCGCGGTGCTCGCGCCGGGGATGGGCGGCGTGCTGTTCCACGAGGCGGTCGGGCATCCGCTCGAGGCCGACATCGTGGACAAGGAGGCGAGCGTGTACCGCGGCCGCGTGGGGGAGCGGCTCGCTTCCGAGATCGTCAACGGCGTCGACGACGCGACGGTCCCGAATGCGTGGGGGTCGTTCTCCTTCGACGACGAGGGAGCGCCGGCGCAGCGGACGCCGCTGTTCGACGACGGCGTGTTACGGGGATGGCTCTACGACCGCTTGCGCGCGGAGAAGGACGGCGCGCCGTCGAGCGGGAACGGCCGGCGGCAGTCCTACGCCCACCCGCCGATCCCGCGGATGACGAACACGTACATCCTCAACGGCACGTCGAGTGCCGAAGAGCTGATCTCCTCGACCGAGCGCGGCGTCTACGTGACGGCGCTCGCGGGCGGCCAGACGAACCCGGCGACCGGCGACTTCGTGTTCGGATGCTCCGAGGCGTACCTGATCGAGAACGGCGAGAAGCGGCACCCGGTTCGGGGCGCGAACCTGATCGGTCGCGCGATCGAGGTCATGTCGCACGTCGACGGCTTGGCGAACGACTTCGACATCTGGCCCGGCATCTGCGGCAAGGACGGCCAGAGCGTCCCGGTCGGGAGCGGTTCACCCACGCTTCGCATCGCGCGGATCACGATCGGCGGTACGGGATGACGCGTGACCTCAACGACCTCGCGGCCGTGGCCTTGGCGGCCGCGCGCGATGGAGAGGCCGTCGAGGCGTATGCCGAGGAGACGAGGCACACGGAGGTCGAAGCGCGAAAGGGCGAGGTCGAGGGCCTCACCTCGGCCGAGAGCCGCGGCGTCGGCGTCCGGGTGATCGCCGGCGGCCGGCTCGGGTTCGCGTACGCCGCCGACCCCAGTGACGACGAGATCGTGGCCACCGTCGAGCGCGCGCGGGAGAACGCGACGCTCGGGACCGAGGACGAGAACAACGTGCTCGCGGACGCCAGCGAGTACGAGCCGATCGAGGGGCTGTTCTTCGACGAACAGGCCGCGATGCCGGCCGACGACAAGGTCTCGCTCGCGCTCCAGGTCGAACGCGTGGCGGTGTCGTCCGACCCGAACGTGGGCAAGGTCGAACAGTGCGGGTTCGGCGACGCGATCGGCCGCGTCGCCATCGCGTCGACAACAGGCGTGTCGGCGGAGTTCCGCAGGACGGGATGCTGGTGTGTCGCCGTCACGCTCGCAGAGCGCGACGGCGACACCCAGACGGGCTTCTCGTTTCAAGTGGCTCACCGGGCCGCGGATCTCGACCCGGACGCGGTCGCGCGCGAGGCCGCCGAGCGCGCCGCGCGGATGCTCGGGGCGGTGAAGCCACAGACGCAGCGCGTTCCCGTGCTCCTCGATCCCTTCGCGGCGTCGTCGTTCCTCGGCGTGCTCGCCGGAGCGCTTTCCGCCGAGTCGGTGCAGAAGGGACGGTCGTTGTTCGCGGACCTCGTCGGGGAGCGCGTCGGCGCCGACGTCTTCACGCTCGTCGACGACGGCCGGCTCCTGGACGGACCCGCGGCAGCGCCGTTCGACGACGAGGGCGTTCCGGCAGGGAGGACCGACCTCATCGGCGCCGGCGTGCTGAACGGCTTCCTCCACAACACGTACACGGCACGCCGCGGCTCCACGACGTCGACCGGCAACGCGAGCCGCGCCGGATACCGCTCGACACCCGGGGTCGGCGCGACGAACTTCTACGTGCAGCCGGGATCGGTGTCGTTCGAATCGCTGCTGGCGAAGGCGGATGGCGGTGTGCTGATCCAGGACGTCTCGGGCGTGCACTCGGGTGCGAACCCCATCAGCGGGGAGTTCTCCGTCGGCGCCACCGGACTTCGCATTGCCGGCGGCGCGCTCGGTGAGCCCGTCCGCGAGATGACCATCGCCAGCACGCTGCCCGACATGCTGAAGTCCGTGGCGGCGGTCGGCTCGGACCTTCGGTTCTTCTCATCGGTCGGCACGCCTTCGATCCTCATCGGCGAGATGACGCTCGCGGGCGTCTGAGAACACCGAGTCGGGCGAGCGGCTGGTCAGACGGTCGCGGGGCGAAGCCCGGTGGCGATCACGACCAAGCAGATCGCCGCCACGACGAGCCGGTACCAGACGAAGACGCTGAAGTCGCGCCGGCGCAGGTACGCGAGCAGGAACGCGATCACCGCGAAGCCGCTGACGGCCGAGGCGGCGATCCCGGCGATGAACGGACCGGTCATTCCAGCGGGGATCCCGTCGCTCACGAGATCGACGCCCTTGTACACGCCCGCGCCCGCGATGACCGGCAACGACAGCAGGAACGAGAACCGCGCGGCGGTCTCGCGATCGAAGCCCATCGCGCGCGCGGCGGTGATCGTCACGCCCGACCGCGACACTCCCGGCTGCAACGCCACCGCCTGCGCGACGCCCAGCCACCAGCCGTCCCGGATGCCGAGATCATCCAGCTCCCGTCGGCTCGCGGCGACGCGATCGACGACGTACAGAAGGATGCCGAACACGGCCAACATGACGGCGACGAGCCACGGCTGACCGAGGTCGTCCTCGATCACGCTCTCGAGCGCGGCTCCGACGATGACGCCGGGGATCGTGCCGACGACGAGAGCCCACGCGAGCCGCTGGTCGACGTCGCGGATCGCCCGGGCGCGGATCGAACGAACCGCCGCGACGAGATATCGCACGACGTCACGTCGGAAGTACACGAGCGCCCCGAACAACGTGCCGATGTGCAGGGCGACGGCGAAGGTCTTGCTGAGCTCGGCGTTCTCGAGGATCGGCCAGTCGAACAGCCACGGGATGAGGATGAGGTGCCCAGAGCTCGAGATCGGCGCGAACTCCGAAAGCCCCTGCGCGATGCCGAGCACGATCGCCTGCAAGATGGTCAGCCGGGAGCTCCCCGCGAGTCCGAGACGCCCGCATCCTAGCGGCGGTCTCCTGGCCGCCTGCCGAACGTCACACGGCCGACGTCACCGGCGGTGCCACCGTTACGGCCAGATCCGCGAACGCGCTGGCGTACGCGAGCTCCTCGGCGACTTCCGGGCTGACGAGCAGGACGAGGGACGGTCCGACGTCTCCGGCGCTTGCGATCGCGCCTCCCTCAGGTTCCAGGATCGACAGGACCTCGAGGCCGCTCGCGACGGTGTCGCTGTACGGTCGCGGTCCCCCGAACGTAGCGATCACGTCGACGTGATCGCCCTCGCGGACGACGCCGGGCGCCAGCCCCGGCGTGATGGGGAACGCGCGCAGACCGTCCGGAACGAGCGCGGCGACGGCGCCGCCCTCGACGCCGAGCCTCGTCCGGGTGATCGGTTCGCCCTCGGCCACGTCCGATACCAACGAGATGCCGGCGACCTTCGCCACGTCTCCGATCCGACCCGGCGGCGCGAAGTTGGCGGGGATCCGTCGAACGGCGAGCGCGTCCTCCCCGAGGACAGCGCCTCGCGAGAGCGGCCGGGCGGCCACGACGACGGGAACGAGGTCGCCCGTAACGGGCGTCAGCTCCGTGAGCCGCGTCGCGTACCAGTCGACGAGGACGTACGCCGCGGCGCCGGAGATCACCGCGAGGACGGCGAAGAGCTTCGAACGCCGCGACCAGCGCCGCAGGAACACCACGGCGCGCGACCCTAGCGGCCGGCGACGCCCGCCGCAGTGAAGAAGGTCACACCGCGCGCGGTTTCTTCGGCGGCGTGAGCGGCAGCACCCGAACCCGGAAGTCCTCGAGGCGGTCGCGCCCAACGATCAACCCGACCGACTCGCGCACCCGCTCGGCGAGCTGCTGTGGGTCCTCGTCGGTGGTGAACCGGAGCTCGACCGTGACGAGGACGGGGTCGGTCGCCATCACGACATCACGCCTCGAACGTCGCGCCGGTGAGCGCGGTCGCGCACGGACAGTCGCGCCGCTCCGGCAGCGCCGGGATGATCGCGAACAGCAGCTCTCGGAGCTTCGCGTTGTTCGCGTCGAACACGCGGATCACCTCTTCGTTCGTGACCGGCGGCGTACCCTCGACACCAACGTCGTAATCGGTGATCAGCGAGATGTTCGCGTAGCAGAGCTCGAGCTCGCGCGCCAGGACCGACTCCGGGTAGCCGGTCATGCCGATCACGTCCCAGCCCTCCGACGAGAACCACGCCGACTCGGCACGGGTGGAGAACCGAGGCCCCTCGATGACGACCGCGGTTCCGCGGTCATGGATCGTGATCCCCAGCCCTCGCGCCTGGTCGACCGCCACCGACCGAACGACGGGGCAGTACGGATCGGCGAACGTGATGTGCGTCGTGGAGGGTCCGTCGTAGAAGGTGTGCGGCCGCGAGCGCGTTCGGTCCACCAGCTGGTCGCACACCACGAAGTGGCCGGGCTCGATGTGCCGCTGCAACGAGCCGGACGCGTTCGGCCCGATTACCCGTTGCACGCCGAGCTCCTTCATCGCCCAGACGTTCGCTCGGTAGTTGATGCGGTGTGGGGGGAACTCGTGCTTCACGCCGTGTCGCGGGATGAACGCCACGGATTCCCCGCCGACCGTCCCCACGACCGGGGGCGCGGACGGCTCTCCGTAGGGCGTCTCGACGGGAACCGTCTCGGTGTCCTCGAGGAACGAGTAGAACCCCGACCCGCCGAACACGCCGATCCGGGCGACGGTCACGTGCCGGCGCCCTCCTTCTTGGGCGTCGAGGTCGCCGTGGAGGTCTCCTTCGACTTGGACTTGTCCGACTTCGCGCCGTCGGAGGACGCCGTGCTCGAGCCGCCGTCGCCGTCTTTCTTCTTCGCCGCTGCCGAACGGCTGTCGGTCGCGTAGAAGCCGGAGCCCTTGAAGACGATCCCCACTGGGTGGAACACCTTGCGGAGCGTTCCGCCGCAGACCCCGCAGGTCGTCAGCGGATCCTCGACGATCCGTTGAAAGACCTCGATGTGCTGACCGCACGAGGTGCATTCGTACTCGTAGGTGGGCATCGTGAAAAGTGTAGCCGCGCCCGAACACATGCATGGCCCGGAATGTCCGCGGGTATGCTCCGAGGCCCATGAGCGCGGTGCGCAAGGCCGTCATCCCAGCGGCCGGACTCGGTACGCGTTTCCTTCCGGCGACGAAGGCCCAGCCGAAGGAGATGCTTCCGCTCCTGGATAAGCCGGCGATCCAGTACGTCGTGGAGGAGGCCGTTCACGCCGGCCTGACGGACATCCTGATCATCACGGGACGCGGCAAGCGCCCGATCGAGGACCATTTCGACCGGTCGATCGAGCTCGAGCATTTCCTGGAGTCGAAAGGGAAGTTCGAGGAGCTGAAACAGGTCCGCGAGATCACCGACATGGCGTCGATCCACTACATCCGTCAGCGCGATCCACTCGGACTCGGCCACGCGGTGTCCGTCGCCGAGGACCACGTGGGTGGCGAGCCGTTCGCCGTTCTGCTCGGTGACGACATCATGGCCGAGTCGAACCCACTGCTCTCCGAGATGCTTCGCGTGCACGAGCGCTACGGCCGGAGCGTGCTCGCTGCCATGGAGGTCTCGCGCGAGGAGATCCGTCTGTATGGCTGCATCGAGCCAGAGTTCGTCGAGGACGATCGGCTCGCGCGTGTCTTGTCGGTGGTCGAGAAACCGGAGCCCGAGAACGCGCCGTCGAACCTTGCCGCGATCGGGCGGTACGTCCTCACCCCCGAGATCTTCGATGCGCTGCGCAACCTGGAACCCGGGGTCGGGGGTGAGATTCAGCTCACCGATGCGATCAACGCACTCGCCCAGCAACAGGCGGTGTACGCGTACGTGTTCGAGGGCGGTCGCTTCGACGTGGGAAACAAGCTCGATTACATGAAGGCGATGATCGAGCTGGCGATCGACCGCGAGGACGTCGGCAAGGAGCTCAAGCGCTGGCTCGCCGACCTCGTGCAGCGCAAGAAGCTGCTGTAGGCACCGCGAAAGCGGTCGGCGGGAACCGCGTCGATAGACTGAACGGACATGGCGACGCCGCATCACGACCACGACAGCGGCGAGGGGCTGCTATCGGTCGAGGAGGCGCGCGAGAAGGTCCTGTCACAGATCGAGCCGCTCCAACCGCTCGAGCTCCCGCTGACGGACGCGTACGGTTGCGTCCTGGCGAAGGACGTCGTCGCCGAACGCGACCTCCCGGAGTTCGCGAGCTCGGCGATGGACGGGTACGCCGTTCGGTCTTCGGAGGTTCGCGACGCGACGCAGGCGTCGCCAGTGGAGCTCCGCGTCGTCGGACGCGCGCTCATCGGTCAACGCCCGGAGGGAACGGTCGGCGGCGGCGAAGCCTTCCAGATCGCGACCGGCGCGCCGATCCCGGCGGGCGCCGACACGGTCGTTCCCATCGAGAACGTGGAGGTCCGCGGGAACGTCGTCCGGATCCGCTTCGGGACTGATGAGGGCAAGCACATCCGTCGCGCCGGCGAGGACGTGAAGAGCGGCGACGCGCTCGTGAATTCCGGCCGACGCCTGCAGGCGCCCGAGCTCGCGCTGCTGGCGACCGCCGGGGTTTCGCATCCGCTCGTGCGGCCGAGAGCACGCGTCGTCGTGCTCTCGACGGGCGACGAGCTGATCCCGCCCTCTCAAACGCCCGAGTTCGGCCAGGTGCGCGATTCGAACGCGTACTCATTGTTCGGCGCGATCCGGGAAGCGGGCGCGGCTCCGATCCTCGCAGGCATCGTGAAGGACGACGTTGATTCGCTGAAGGACGTCGTGCTGTCTCATCTCGGCCAGGCGGACGTGCTCGTGTCGTCCGGTGGCGTCTCGGTCGGGGAGCGCGACGTCGTGAAGGCGGCGTTCTTCCGTCGGGGTGAGTTCGACTTCTTCCGCGTGGCGATGCAGCCGGGGATGCCGCAGGGGTTCGGTCACATCGAGGGGAAGCCGTACTTCGGCCTGCCGGGGAACCCGGTGAGCGTGTTCGTCAGCTTCGAGGTCTTCATCCGCCCTTCGCTGATGAAGATGATGGGGCGGCGGAACCTGTTCCGGCCCGAGATCACCGCACGCCTCGCCGACGACGTCACCGGTCCGAAGGGCAAGACGCAGTTCGCGCGGGTTCGGGTGAAGCGCACCACCCGAGAGGGCTGGGTGGCTACCCCCACCGGCGGACGTGGGTCGAACCTCATCGCGACCGTCTCGCGCGCGAACGGCCTCGCGTTGATCCCTCCCGGCGTCGCGACGGCGAGGGCGGGAAGCGACGTTCGGGTGATCCTGTTCCGCTCGATGGAGGAATGATGGACGCCTCTCGTGCACCCGACGAGGCACGGCCGGCGGACGTCGCGCGGATCGTCGAGGTCGGCGCGAAGGAAGTCACCGATCGCGAAGCCCTGGCGGAGTGCGTGGTCACGATGACGCCGGAGGCGTGCGCGCGTCTCGTCGCCGGCACGCCGAAGGGGAATCCACTGGAGGCTGCGCGCATCGCCGGCGTCATGGGTCTGAAGCGGACGCCCGAACTGCTGCCGTTCTGTCATCCCGTCGCGGTGACGGGGGCCGAGGTCGTCGTGACGCCCGAACCGCAGGCTGGCCGGATCTCCATTCGAACGACGGTGCGCGCTCGGGACCGGACCGGCGTCGAGATGGAGGCGCTCACGGCCGCGGCCGTCGCGGCGCTCTCGCTGTACGACACGGCGAAGGCGTACGACCGCGCGGCGCGAATCGACGGGCTTCGGTTGCTGGAGAAGCGAGGCGGGAAGTCGGGGCACTACGTCGCCGAGGCGCCAGACTGAGCGGCGCCGTGACGCCCGACTGAGCGTCGTACGAGCAATGGCTCGACGCCGTTCGCCTCGACTACCTGCGGAGCCGCTCGCCCGGAAACTTTGCCGTTGGTATTTGTGACGCTACATGAGCGATGCTAGGTTGCGGCGCCAGCCCCACCATGTGGTGGCGGACCGGGGATCCGAGCATCGGGGGCTGGGCGTGGGTTGGCTGTTGCTGGTGGCTTTGGGCATCATCTGGGCCGCGTTCCTGGTCCCGACGCGTAGAACATCGCATAGTCGTAGCATCGAGGACTTCGAACGGAATATGGACCTCTTGGCCGATACCGAAGGAAATGGGCGCGGTCGCTGGATCGTGACGCCGCGCAAGGGCGTCGCATTCGTCGGGACGCGTGAGCGCGCTCGCGAGCGCGCGCGTGCGCGACGGCGTCGAGTGTTCGTGTTCATGATCGAGAGCACCGGCATCGCGTTCCTCATCGGTCTCGTGCCGCCGCTCCGCGCGATATGGCTCGTCGCCGGCTCGATGATGATCCTCCTCGCTCTGTACACGTGGCTGCTCGTGACGCTCAGGGAGCGAGAAGGGCCCGCGTCCCGCAAGCCGGTGGCTCCAGCACGTGTAAACGGAACGGCGCACACCGTCGACGGCTCCGCTCGGCACACGACGAACGGTCACCGGTCCAGCGGGCAGGACGTTCACAACGGTCACGCGTCGAACGGTCATGCCGCCGCAAGCGGTCAGGCGAACGGCCACGCCGTCCACAACGGTCAGGTGTCAAACAGCCACGCGTCGAACGGCCACGCGTCGAACGGCCATGGGGTCCAAAACGGTCAGGCGAACGGCCATGCGTTCTTCGACGTCGACGAGTTCGTGAACATCGTGGTCCGTTCGCGCGAGCGGGAGCCCGACATCGAGCGCGCCAGCGTCGCGGGCATCTAGCAACCTCCGCGTGGATCTGGAACGAACGTCCGAGGCGATCGCGCGCCGCTTCGATTCCACGATGCAAGCTCGCGAGCGCGCACTTCCCGCATCGCGGGCCGCGATCAGGTCCTGCGCGAACGCGATCCGCGCGATCCACCGTGGAGAGCTGGACCTGGCGCACCGCCTGATGGATGAGGCACGCGTGTCGATCGACGCCGGACTCGACGCCGTCCGCGATCATCCCGAGATTCGCTTCGCCGGGTACCTGCAGGACGCGCAGAAGGAGTTTGCCGAGGCGAAGATCACCGAGGCGGTCGTCTCGGGCGCGACGCACGCACCGACGCCCGAGGAGCTCGCCGTCGAGGACGCCCCCTACCTCAACGGCATGGCCGAGGCGATCGGCGAGGCCCGCCGCCACACCCTCGATCTGTTGCGGCACGGCAGGATCGCCGACGGCGAGGCCGTGCTCTCCGCGATGGACGACATGTACGCGGTGCTCGTGACGATGGACTATCCGGACGCGATCACGGGAAACCTGCGGCGGAGCACCGACGTCGCGCGAAGCCTGATCGAGAAGACCCGCGGCGACCTGTCGGTCGCGCGCGTCTCGCAGGACCTGCACGACGCTCTTGAGCGGCACACCCGGCAGGTCGGCGAGCGGTCGTAAGTGGGCCGGAAGACCCGGCTGCTACGCTGGTCGTTCCGGGGGTGTAGCTCAGTCCGGTAGAGCACTGCCTTCGCACGGCAGGGGTCAGGGGTTCAAATCCCCTCACCTCCACCCGATAGGTGCGCAATCACAGCTCTGCGCGTCGGCTCGTCCAGTGGCGAGTGGGGCACAGATCCCGCGAGCTGCCGGGTTCTCTGACGTCCATTCATTTGCGGCGGTCGCCGATCGCGAAGACATTTCCGCCGCGCGTTCCGATCCAGATCATGCCCTCGAGAACCGAAGGAGTTGATTCGATACAACCGCCGAGGGGAACGGTCCACAGCAACGGCGGTTCGCGCTTAGGCCGGGACACATCGAACGCGTGGAGATCCCCCGAGCAGTCGCCCTGCATCAGCACGTCGTCGACGACGACGGGGGAGGACCAGGTCGGGCCTACGAGCGGGATCCGCCAGCGTTCGGCGCCGGTGTCGCGGTCGATCCCGATCAGGTCGCCATGGTTCGTCGCGATGTACACCATGTCGCCGTCGATCGCCGGTGTCGCCCACGCGCCTCCGAAGCCGTCGCGCCCGAGCTCTGGGATCGCGAACGACCATACGAGCGGGTCCTCGGATCGCGACGGGTCGAGCTTCATCAGCTGCCCAACCTCCATCGCCCTGGCCGAGAAGCGCTCGAGCTCACTCGCCACGTACACGAACCCGTCGTCGTCGATCACAACGGTCGCGTCGGTGTCTTCGCCCGTCCAGAACCGGAAGACGCGACGCGTGCGTCGGCCGCCTTCGAGGACGCGCGAGATGTCCCAGCCCTGCACGAGGCCGCCGGAGTTCGCGAAGTACGCCACGCCATCGTGGAACGCGACCGAGCTCTCGATCGACACGTTCATGTCCGGCAGGACGGCGAACAGCTCCTCGTCGTAGCCCGGAACGGTGAGCACGACCTCAGGGTCGACCGTGACTTTGCCGCTGGCGTTGTAGTCGCGGTTCAGCCGGATCACGTAGAACCACGAGTTCTCTCCCCCCTCCAGCAGGTAGTCGCCGATCACGAGCGGCGCTCCGTCCCAGTCGTTGTTCCAGAGGGGGTTCGCAACGCTCGTCGTCGAGTCGAGCGACCACAGCACCGTGGGCTCGGCGCGGTCGAGCGCGATCACCCGAAGGTGGTTGTCGCGGGAGCCCGCATAGTAGAGCGGATAGCCGTCGGGATCGCTCGTCGCGGACCCTTTGGCGAGGTCGCCGGTTTGCAGCGAGGACCGCACGGGTGCGCCGGTCCGGCCATCGAGGAAGTGGTACGCGCCGTCGTAGGCGTTGATGCGAACCTCGATCGACCCGTCGTCGGCGACGATGACGTTCGGCTGACCCGTCCATCCCGTGCCGCACCACTCCCGCGCGCCGCTCTGGTCTGAGGAGAACGAGCACAGACTCCCGGTTGGGGGGTAGCGCCACAGCACCCGAGGGTTCCGCGGAACCGGTCCCTCGCCGTACCAGCTCCGCGTCGCGTTTCCCCGGAACGTGGTGATGCCGTCGAAGGAGGCGTTGATCGGCCCGATCGTCGTCGCCTTCGGGCTGGGCTCGGGGCTCGGAAC
>OBLS010000375.1_pt1 | contig 15664 bp, 16 predicted proteins | sample 1519901 | NCBI WGS metagenome assembly OBLS01 (sample SAMEA3113585, study PRJEB22503) | soil metagenome | reverse complement strand
CCGGGAGCAAGCGCCAGAGTTGACGGTCCGCAGTGCAAAGTAGCCACAGTCCAGTCCCATCGGCTGGTACACCTTCGTGGCGAAGACGATGTCGTCCCGGCGCCCGCTGCGCTGCAGCCATCGGCCAATGGTCTCCTCGGCGATGCCGAACCCCCCGGCGCCCCGACAGATCCGTCGTGGTTTGTCAGTTGCGATTGATGTGATGATGTGGCTTGACTGCATCGCTCGGCGGTCGGGGCCGCGGATCCCGCTACGCGGCGAGTATGTCGTCGACTCAGTACCGCTCCTTTGACACATAGGAGGCCTCATCGCGGGCGTTTGAGCCGTGTGGTCGTCTGACCGACGCAGTACGAGAAAGTACAGGCCTCGACGGCTGGAGTCGTCTAGGGCTGAACGCTGCCCCGGCTGATCTGGGCTGGCGACGGTTGTTATCGGACGCGGAAGAGAGATCGGCGCCGCACGGCTGCACGAACGCGTCCAATCCGCAGCCGCTCCAGTGTCGATGTTCTGGATGAGACCTCTTGACGGTCTCCCGTGAAGAGAACGGGCGAGGACGAGACTATGCCAGGGAACCAGCCGACGGCCGATGGTCCGGTCGCGGCCGAAGGCTCCGGCCGCAGTGCTCAGGTGCACCGTCTGGTTGAGCTGCTGCATCTCAGCGCCCGGGGCCGGGAGACTGCGTTCGCCGAGCTCTACGACCTCACTTCTGCTCGGATCCACGGTGTTGTGCTGCGGGTCGTCCGTTCACCCGAGCAGGCGGCCGAAGTCGCCCAGGAGGTCTATCTCGACATCTGGCTGCACGCGGCGCACTACTCACCGACCCGCGGAAACCCGCTGGCCTGGATGACCACGATCGCTCACCGCCGTGCGGTGGATCGGGTCCGTTCCCTGGTCAGCACGCAGGCCCGCGAGGAACGATATGGGCACTCCTCGGTCGAACGCGACACCGACCACGTCTGGGAGAACGTCAAGCAGGACTTCGAGACCCACCGGGTGCGCAAGGCGCTACAGGCCCTGACCGCCGCCCAGCGAGAGGCGATCGACCTGGCGTACTTCGGCGGCTACACCCAGCGGGAGGTGGCAGGGTTGCTGCGGGTACCGATCGGAACGGTGAAGACCCGGATCCGGGACGGACTGATCAAGCTACGCGACGGGCTGGGAATCGATGATGAGTGAGGTGCACGGAGCAGTCGGCTCCTACGTCGTCGACGCTCTCGACCCCGAGGAGCGGGCCGACTTCGAGTCCCACCTGGCCACCTGCGAGTACTGCCGGACCGAGGTCGACAAGCTCTCCGAAGCGGTCAGCAAGCTGGCTGCACTGGAGATCATCCCGCCACCCACCTCCGTGCGGGACAACGTCCTGGCCAGCATCCGTCGGGTTCGACCCCTGCCCGCACCAGGCGACCACGAGCGGACACGGGTCCGCGTCGACGAGCTGCAGGTCCAGCGGTTACGACGCCGCAATCGGGTCCTCACCGTCCTGGTCGCTGCGGTCACGCTGGCGGCCGTAAGCCTCGGCGGGTGGACGTACACGGCGCTCCAGGCGCAGCAAGCGAGCCAGACCGCGGCCACCCAGCTTCAGACCGAGCTGCTGGCTGCGCCCGACGCCCGCGTCTACCCCGTCGAGCTGAAGGCCGGCGGACGGGCGTCCTTCGTCGTCGCACGCAGCCTGAACCGGGCCGCCTTCGTCGGGAACCTTCCGGCGCTTTCGCCCGATCGCCGCTACCAGCTGTGGACGATCAGCGCGGCTGGACAGCCTCGTCCGGACCTGCTGCTCAGCGGCGGGACGGGCCAAGCCCAGGAGCTACGGACGCCGATTGCCGACGCCGCGGGTCTGGCCATCAGCATCGAACCGAGCACCGGAGCGACCACGCCGTCGGCGGTGCAGGGCCAGGTTAAGCTCTAGCTTTTCTCGTTCGAGGCGAGCATTGACGCCGCGCCTGTCGCTCCGGAATCTGCCTTCGTCGAATACTCGAGGCGGCCTTCGGCGTGCGAAAAGCCAGTGGCGTATCGCGATTACGCAAAGCCGAACAGCATAAACAAACCCCGGTCACGGCCGGCTACGAATTTCTGTTGTCAGTGCACAACGGAAAGGACGCCGAACATGTCGGGTCTCAAGGTGGATGCCATCAGAATTCGTGACCACGTGCAGCGACTGGGTGAGCGCTATCCGCCCATCGATCTGGCGTCCGCCGACTACAGCCTCAACAACGGCGCATATCCGCAGGGTGCCGATGCCAACATCGACACGACGACCACGACGACCACGACAGGCGAGGTCCCGCCGGCGACGCCCGACCTGGGACCCGTTCCGGTCCGGGTCCGGATACTTGGCGCCGTCGCCCACCTCCCGTTCGTCCACGAGGTCATCCGCCTCCTCTACTACCTGACCGGCGCAGCGACCGAGAAGGCGGCGATGATCGCCTACCAGTCGATGAGCGACGGGCTCAAGGAGATGGGCGAGACCGCCGTCCAGCGCACGATCGTGGACGCGATCAAGGTCCAAGAACCGGGTCACTTCGCGTTCTACCGGCTCAGTGCCCTGGAGATGGTGCAGGCCGGAGCGCTGGCTTCCTGGCAGCTGTACCTCGCGCGCGTCCTCCGTTCTCGAAGGTTCAGCCTCGTCGGCGCGAAAACCGAGGAGCAACGAACCGACTACGGCGGCGTCATCGTCAACCTGGGCCTGGACGCCGAGATCGAGCGCAGCGTCCGCGACATCGTCCGCGTAGAAACCCAGTTGCTATGGGCGCACAGGAACGGACTCAACGTGCCCTCATACGCACTCAAAGCTTTTCGCGAAGCTGCAGACCAATATCGAGGTCGTACCCAGCTGCAGGCCGCATGAGAATTGACCCGTTGCATGCCAGGAGACGCATCGATACCTGTTCGGGAAGTACAAACTCGCCATTACGTCAAGAACTGGGTAACTCGTGATTATCCGGCCCGCATTTGGGAGCTGCCGACGCCGACTGCATCGCATTACCTCTCATTATCCGGTCGGTCGGGTGAGCTGGATGGAGTCGAGGGCCTGGGCGGGTGTTGCCTGCAGCTGGGACAGGCGCCGTTGGAGGCGGGGAGGCATCCGTGTGATGAGGCGTAGCAGCTGCGGCGTCAGCCTGGCCTGGATGGCTGTCCGCGGGATGAGGGTGGCCATGGTGGACGGTCCGACGCTGCGGGCCTTGGCGGCCAGCTCACTCATCCGGTCTTCGTAGGCCCGCAGCCCTGCCTGGTAGTCCTGGCTCGCCTGTGCGAGTTCTTGAGCCAAGACGTAGGCGCCGACCATGGCGATGCTGGTACCGCCGCCCACAGCCGGGCCTGGGGAGTAGCCGGCGTCCCCGACGAGGGCGACCCGACCCTTAGTCCAGCTGTCCATCACAATCTGGCTGATGGAGTCAAAGTAGAAGTCCTCCGCGGCGTCCACCTCGGCGAGCAGCCGGGGAACCTGCCAGCCATCGCCTCCGTACACCTGGTGCAGGACGTGCTTCTGTCCATCGACGTCGCGGTGATCGAACGGGATCTCTGCACCGCGGCGAAACAGGAATCCTCCTCGGGCTGTGCCGGTTCCGTGAACCGGGTAGATGGCCGCGAGGCGTCCCGGGGCGTTCCACACCGCCATCCGGCCGTCGAGCCCTAGGTAGTTGGGCAGCACGACGCCCGCCAGGTAGCCGCCAAGGAACCGGCGGAACCGGCCTTCGGGCCCGAAGACCAGCCGGCGGACGGTCGAGTGGAGGCCGTCGGCTCCGATCACAAGGTCGAACCGATCGGCGGCGGCGCGTTCAAACGTCACGGCGACGCCGTCCGGCTCCGGGGTGATCGTGCGGATGGAGTCCTCAAACACGTACTGCGCGTCACGGCAGGTCGCCGCATAGAGGATGGCGGCCAGCTCGCCCCGCATCACCTCCACGTGGCGCCCCGAGATCCCGGCAACCAGGCGGCGCATCTCGATGTCGACGCCTCGACCGTCGTGCCGTTGGAAGGAGACCACCTCGGTCCGAGTACGCGCTTCGATCACCGCCGGCAGCACGCCCATCCATTCGGCCACGTCCATCGCCGGGCCGAACAGGTCCACCGCATGGCCACTGGTCCGCAGCCGAGCTAGCGGCATCCGCTCAACCACCGTCACCGCGAACCCGTGTCGACCCAGCCAATAGGCCGTTGTCGGGCCAGCGATGCTTGCGCCCGAGATGAGGATGCGTAACGGCTGCCTCGGCATGTCCACTTACGTTAGCCACGGTCCCGCCGTGAGTGGTGCGTGAGCCAACCAACAGCCCATAGAGCCGCCGGATCACCGGCTCCTCAAGCTTCGATGAGGGGACTTGGTGTATCAGGCAGCGTCGACGCCGCCACCTCACCAGCCGGTGTCAACAGGTGGTTAACCAGCAGGGCCGACGCTCCACAGCCGACCAGGATCCAAGAGGCACCGCGTCCGTTCAGGAGGGCGAGGCTGGCATAGGTGATGACGGCGAAGGCGAGCCAGATGCGCTCGGTCTCGGCTTTTGAGAGAGGCCGGAAATGTCGGCGGCCAAGGCGGCGCCGACCCCCGCGAGAGCGAGCAAGGCCAAGGCGTCGTCAGGGGACAAGGACCTCCGACCGTCACGCTGAAGCACACCTACGGCGCGCGAGATGCCAATCGCCAGCAACGGCGAGCAGCTGATCAGCCAGGCAGCGAGGTTCGCATAGATGAAATATGAGAACGGCCGCGAGCTGGCGATCCCCTGGTAGTAGCGGATTCGCAGCTGAGCCAGTCCGGTCAACCAGTGGAAGCCAAACCCCCCATTGGACGGCCGCGACCGCGACGACTCCGGCCCCCACAGCGAGCCCCGGTGCAAGGCTGGCTCTCCACCCCCGCCGGCGCCGTCGGGACCATCGCCATGACCGTGTCAGAACGACTCGAGATGGCGGCCTCGGGACGACAGGCGAGCGGTCCCAGGGCAGGTCGGAGCGCACCTTCTGCCGAGGCAGGACTCAAGCTCCACCACCGACATGAAGACCCTGCGACCGCCGGAACTGTCAGGCGTCGATGTGTCCGAAGACGACTACGTTGTCCAGGTAGTGCTTGACGCGGTCGAAGGTGCCGCCGCAGGTGATTAGGCGGATCTCTGCTCGGTCGAAGTCGCCGCGGTAGACCGCTTCGGTGGGGAAGTCGTCCTTGGGGTAGAGCGACACTCGGTTGACTACGAAGGTCGTTCGCGTCTTGTCCTGTCGGGTGATGTGGATCTTGGCGCCCGGCTTGACGGCTCCCAGGTTGTAGAAGACGCCGGGGCCTTTGGCGCTGTCGACGTGGGCTCCGAGGACGGCCGGTCCGATCTGACCCGGGGTCGGGCCTCCGGTGTAGAAGCCGACCTCGTCGGCGCTGCCCGGGACATCGATCGTCCCGTTCTTCCCGACCTGGAGGTCGACGAAGTTCGACGACTTGACGTCGATGGACGGAATCTCCAGTGCCACCGGTGCTGAGGCCGGCAGGAACTTCCCGATCCGTGGTACTGACGACTTTTTCGCCGTAGACGTCTTGGTCGCCGATCGGGACGGGCCGTTCGTGGTTCGATCCGGGGCAGCCGACGCGATCGGCTCAGCCTTCTCGGTGGTCGTCGAGTTCGGCGCGGCCGCCACAGCCACCGGCTTTGGCGGTCCATCGCTCCCGCGGAAGCCTTGGATCAGCGCGAGAACGCCGGCCAGGAGCAGGGCGACGGTGACCGCCGCGGCAGCGAATGTGCCGCGGCGACCTCCGCGTCGAGGGTCGGTGTTCATCAGGCCTGGGTACGGGCCCGACGTGCCGCGACCGCACCGGTTCCGGCAGCGGCCAGGAGAGCGCCGCCACCGAGTGCGATCAGCGCCGTGTTCTGGCCGGCGGCGGCGCCGCCGCTACCGGTGGCCATGGCACCGTTCGGGGCCTTGGCCAGCACACCGCACAGTGCGGGGTCGGTGGCCTCGGTCGGCAGGTCGGGGTTCAGGTCGCTCTTCTCGTCGCCGCTGTACTTGCCGTCGTCGTTGTAGTCGACGCCGTGGATGACCACGGCCGACTCACCGGACAGGATGTCCTCGGCGACGTCCTCGGAGACCTTGATGCTGCCGCGCTCGTAGCTGATCTCGCCGCCCTTGGCGGTGTCGAAGCGCTCGACCGCCAGGCCGCTGTCGGGACTGGTGTCACCCGTCTTGGTCAGGGACACCACGATCTCGCCGTACGCGGGCACCCCTTCGCTGGTGTTGAGGTGACCGTTGTCGTCCGAGTCGTCGGCCAGCGTCGGGCACTCATGGCGAGCGTCGGAGCCGTAGTGGATGTGCGCGGCGTGCGGTTGATCGGCCAGCAGGCCCATCGCCGCCATTGTCACGGTGAGGGTGGTCCCGTTCACCTTGACCATCGCGGTGCCACTGCCGTCGACGCCGTTGCCCTCGATCGGGTTGAGGTTGGCGTTGACGCTGCCGCTGGCCGCCATGGCCGGCCCGGCGCCGAACGCTAGCAACGCCGCCGCTCCGCAAGCCACTCCGGCAAGCCTCTGCAATTTGTGCATCTTCTTCTCCTTGGAAGGGGGATCCGTCTTCGACTGCCCGGACAACCCGAGGCCGATCGAGATCCATCAACAAGGGATCGTTACTGGTCCGCTTGGGGATTGGAATGGGGAGCCTGTACGCGAACTGTCCCGTCCCCGTGCGGCCCGATGGCCGTGCTCCGACAACAGATCAACCCCAGTAACCGACGCGTAGCGGCCCGCAGCGAAGCGAGGAGAGGAGACACGGTGAGAGTCCCCGTGAGTGGTGGGGACTCTCACCGCACCCTGCTCCGCTCGGTCTTCAGCCGGCTCCAGGTCGATGCCGTGTGGGCCCAGACAATGGCGGTCAACATGCGGTCGCGACGCGTGCTGGAGCGTGGAGGCTTACTCGTGTCCGTACCGCGACCACCTAATGTTGGATGATCCGTTGCCCCGAACGGGAGCCGGTGAGGCGATCTACGAGCTCACTTGAGCGAACTGGCATCGACCGTCGATTGATCAGCCAGACCGGTAGGGAGAGCCGGCTGCCGGGAAGCCCTTTTAGGACACGCGCCGCTAGCCGACGAGCCGGCGTTGGCCGTCACCCTGACCGCCACGGCGCCGCATATATGTCTTCCTGTGTTCTGCGGCAGGAATCCGGCCTAGATTGTCCGGGTTTCTTCGCCGGCGATGGTGGTTATCCAGGCCAGGATGGACTGGTCGTCGGCGTGGCGGGCTGCTTGTCGCCAGACTTTGGCGTAGGTCGCGACCATGGCGTTGTCGGCGACCGACGCGGAACTGGTGAGACGAGTGACGAGTGCGTAGATCCAGGGGCTGGTGAGTTCATAGAGGCGGGCCAGCGCTGCTTCGTCGTGTTGAGCGCATCGGTGCAGCAGTTCACCGAGGACCTGGTTCTGATACGTCCTGTCTGTTGCAGGCGCGGGGTGTGGCGGTGGTTGGTCTGCCGGGACGGTGGGCTGGGTGAGGGTCATGTTCGAGGCTGTTTGCTCACGTTGCCGACGCGGCACGGTCGCTGCGGTCGTTGTCGGCTGAGGCGGCATCAGGGCTGATTGTTGGTTGGGATTGGAGCTGTGGAAATTTCCTACCATCGATAACGCGGCGCGCGACGAGCTGCAGTTGCTGACCTGTGTGTGAGGAGTAGCGCCGCAACGCGGTCAGGGCCTGGTCGGCGGTGATGTGATGGCGTTCCATCAACAGGCCCTGGGCTTGGCCCAGGATGGCGCGGGTCTGCAGGGCCCGCAGGAGTTGCTCGCGTTCGGCAGCGATGGCCACGGCGATGGATGCGTGCTCGGCGAAGGTTTGGGCCAGCGCCAGATCCGCGGATTCGAAGCGGGATGGTCTGCGTGAGTAGAGGGTCAACGCACCGGATGTGTCGCCGTCGGTGAGACTAAGGGACAGCACTGACCGGAAGCCGAGATCGGCGGCCAGCGGTGCCCAGAACCGCCACCGGCTGTCGAAGCGCAACTCGGGGACAATTACGGGCTGACGGCGGGCGATGGCTTGGAATCCAGGGCCTTGGCGAAGATCGACCTGGAGGATGTCAGCGCGGGCGGCGTCGCGGTGGTCCGCGGCGAACGGGATGATCTGCTGATCGCCGGAGCAGAGTAGGAAGCCGGCTGTGTCGCAACCGAACGTCTGCTCGCTCAGGGCCAGGATTCTCTCCACGGTGCCGGCGAGCATGGCGTGGGAGAACATGTCGTGCGCCATTGCTCCGAAGTCAGCCAGCTCGGCGTGAACTGGAGCGTCAGGGGGTGTAAGTGTGATCGTCATCTGAGTGTCGCCTGCCCCGATTACATGTGAACGCTAGGGATGCCAGTATAGGGTGAAACCTATGCACTTTGGCAATTCTCTGCATAGGTTCGTGAGTGCAGTCATGATGTGCCGCGTCCTCGTTCCTGGCTTCGGGAAGATCGCGGGCGGGAGTTCGTGGCGGTGAACGACACGGACAGGGCCACCGCTGAGGACGCCCGTGAGACCCCAGTTGGGCTGACGATTGAGCAGGTCTCGCGGATGCTGGGCGTGCCGGTGCCGACCATCCGTTCCTGGGAGCGCCGACATCAGGTGCCGGTCGTGAACCGCACTCCCGGGGGGCACCGGCGTTACTCGAGCGAGCAACTGGACGCCCTGCGCCGGATGCGGGACCTGGTGGCCCAAGGCTTACGCCCAGTCGACGCCGCCGCCCGCGTCAAGGTCGAAGATGCCACCTCACCTGATTCGCTGATCGAGGCCCTCCTGCAGGCATCCCAACAGTTCAAGCCGGATGCCGTCGGGGAAATTCTCGACGCAGCGCAGCAGGCCTTGGGGTTAGGGCGCACCGTGGACGATGTCTTGCTGCCCGCCCTGCGGCAGATCGGCCAACGGTGGCAGTCGGGCGAGGCTGACGTGTCACACGAACACCTGGCCACCAACGCAGTCCGCGGCTGGCTGTCCAACATCAACCAGACCCGCCCGCCGAGGCAGTTCCGACCCATCGTCCTGTGCTGCGGACCTCGAGATGACCACACACTGGGTCTGGAGGCGCTTGGCGCGCTGCTCGCTGAACGTGGCTTCGACTGCCTCCTGCTCGGGGCACGAACACCGGCAGAGTCACTTGTTCGAGCAGTTCGCGACGCAGCCGCCGCCGCTGTCATCCTCGTCTGTCACCTCCCCGCGGGCCGGCAAGCTGCCGTTGACGCACTTTGCTCGGCGGAGCTGAACCAAACGAGCATCTATTACGCAGGTGGAGCGTTCGCCTCACACCAGGCGCGCCACGGTGTACCAGGACGTCACCTTGGCGACAACCTCACAAATGCGGCCGACTCCATCGCCCATGCCATTCGAAGCCCATCAATGTCGGCGGCACCTGAAACCTGACTGTAAGTCTGGGTCGTGGCTTGAACGCCCACCCGAAGGCCCGCAACAATCGGGACGGCGGAGCTGGTCGGTGCACCGCTATATAGGCGCATTCAGCACGAAGGCTTCGCGGCCGTCCTCCCGGATAGCTGGGCCGTTTCGAGCTTCATGGTCGGTCGTCTCGCGAACTCCTCGTCGATGCGCGCGATGGTCAGAAGGATTTCGGGGTATCGACCCGGTGATGACCGATCAGCCCTTCAAGCCCGATGTCATTGCCGCGCTGTCTGCTCCTAACCCAGGACTGCGTCGGCCCGAACTCGACCGCTCGGCCGCCTCCGGGGCAGGCGCCGCCGACGTGGAACTGGGACAGGCATGAGGATCGTGATCACCGGCGCCACCGGCAATATCGGCACTGCGCTCCTGCGGCGTCTACTCGCGGACGGCGAGCATGAAGTCGTGGGTCTGGCGCGGCGACCGCCGGTGGGGGGCCAACGCACCGAGGACTCTACGGCGGATCACGTGCGCTGGACGAGCCTGGACCTGACTCGCGACGACAGTCGACCGGTGCTGGACCGGGCCTTCGCCGACGCCGACGCCGTGGTGCACCTGGCGTGGGGTTTCCAGCCGTCTCACGATCAGCGCTATCTCGAGGAGCTCGGCGTCGGGGGCACCCGCCGTGTCCTCGACGCCGCTGTGGCCCAGCGCGTCCCGCACCTGGTGCACATGTCCTCGGTCGGGGCGTACTCGCCCAAGAGCGACGACCAGGCGGTCGACGAGACGTATCCGACCGACGGCGTCCGCAGCTCCGTCTACAGCCGGCACAAGGCCGCCGTCGAGCGCCTGTTGGATGAATACGAGGGCCAGCACAGCGGCGTCGGCGACGCGCCGACCAACGTCACTCGGTTGCGACCTGGGATCGTAGGCCAACGCGCGGCGGGTAGCGCGCTGCTGCGCTATGGCGTACCCGGCTACTTTCCCGGTCGTGCCATCACCCTGCTGCCCCTGCTGCCGTTGGATCGGCGCATGGCCATCCCCATGGTTCACGCCGACGACGTGGCCGACGCCGTGGTGCGGGTCATCACTCGCTCTGCCTACGGCACGTTCAACCTCGCCGCCCCTCCCCCGATCACGCCTCAACACATCGCCGCCGCGCTCGAGGCCCGCCACGTCCACGTCCCGGCACGGGTGCTGCGCGTTGCGGTCACCGGCTCCTGGCTGGCCAGGCTCCAGCCGTTGGACCCTGGCTGGCTGGATCTCGCGATGAAGGTGCCGCTCATGGACTGCACCCGCGCCCGGAACGTCCTCGACTGGACACACAGCCACAGCGCCGATTCGGTTCTGGAAGAGACGGTCGCCGCTCTCCGCGACTCAGCCGCCGCGTCGACTCCTGCGCTGCGTCCCCGCACCGTGGCCGGTCAGCTCCAAGACCTGATCCGCCACGGGCCGATCACCTCCCGGCCGCAACCATGACAACGTCGAGCACGGTCCGCGACCCTTTGCGGGCTGAAGCGGCGGGCCTGGCAAGAGCGTGCCATCCCGGCCCCGCGATTGCGGTCACCGTCGTGCTGACGGCGTACGGAGTCTCGGCTGGGCTCAGTCCTGTCCGAGTCGTGCTCATCGCGGCAACGCTGTTGGCCGGTCAGCTCTCGATCGGCTGGAGCAACGACCTGATCGACGCGGCCCGGGACCGTAGCGTTGGCCGGACCGACAAGCCGCTGGCCACCGGCGAGCTGTCGACGACCACGACCCGCCTCGCTTGCGTCCTCGCGGTCCTGGCCACTGTGGTGTTGTCGCTCAGGTGCGGGCTTGTTGCGGGTCTGCTGCATCTCGGCTGTGTCGCGGCCGGGTGGGCGTACAACCTGGGGCTGAAGGCCACCCTGTTCTCCTGGTTGCCCTATGCCATTGCGTTCGGCGGGTATCCCATCGTCGTGACGCTGGCCGAGCCAGGCGCGGGGCCGCCGCCATGGTTCGTCCCGGCCGCAGGGGCACTGCTCGGGGTCGGCGCGCATCTGGTCAACGTGCTGCCCGACCTCGCCGACGACGAGGCCACCGGCGTCCGTGGGCTGCCTCACCGGCTGGGTTACCGGCGCGCCTCGTTGTTGGCCGTGGCGAACTTGGCTGCGGCCACCGTGCTTCTGGTCTTCGGCGTCGCCAACGCGGTTCCCGGCGCCGTGCTGGCGGTCGTGTTGGCCACGGTTGCCGTGCTGGTCGGGTTGACGCTGGTCGCCCGGGGCCGGATGCCGTTCCGCGCCGCGATCGGGATCGCTCTGGTCGACGTGCTGCTTCTGGTGCTCGCCGGGTGATCGAATCCGCGTGGGACCTCGCCATCGTCGGCGCCGGGCCAGCCGGCTCGACCGCTGCCCTGGCTGCGCTGGCTGTGCGCCCGCGAGCGCGGGTGCTGCTTCTAGACCGCGAACGCTTCCCCCGCGACAAGAGCTGCGGTGACGGCATCGCCCCCCACGTCATGGACGTTCTCGGCCCCTTGGGTGCCGGTGATGCAGTGGCGGGCTGGACCTCGCTGCGGCGGCTCGAAGTCTCCTGCGGCCGACGCACGGTCAGCGGCCGGATGGCCCGTCCGACCTGGGTGATCCCACGTGAGGTCTTCGACGCACGGCTGGTGAATCGAGCCGTCAGCGCAGGCGCCCACCTGGTGCAGCATCAGGTTCGCGAGGTCCGCTTGGAGGACGCGGCCGTGGTTCTGGACGGGCGGTTCCGGGCTCAGGTCGTGGTGGCCGCTGACGGCGCCCAATCTGCGGTCCGCCGGGCTCTAGCCGGTCATCGGCCCGGGCGGCGGGCGATCGCCATTCGCGGCTATGCACCGACCGCGTCCGACTGGGCCGGCCGCCAGGTGATCCGGTACGCCGAAGGTCGGCCTCAACCGTCGTACGCCTGGGCCTTCGACCGCGGCGACGGCCTGTCCAACGTCGGCTACGGCGAGCTCGTCGATGTAGGACAGCGACCCTCGCGTCAGCTGCTGCTCGACCAGCTGGAGAAGCTGCTGCCTGGCACCGTCGATCGCACCGACCGGTGGCGCGGTCACCATCTCCCGCTCTCGAGCTGGGGTTGGGGAGCCGAGCAGCCGGACGGCCCGGTGCTGTACGTCGGCGACGCCGCGGGCCTGGTCAACCCGATGACGGGTGAGGGCATCTACTACGCGGTCGCCACCGGAGCCGTCGCCGGCCGCGCTGCGCGGACCGCGGTCGCGGACGGCGAGCCGCTCACGGCTGGCCGCCGGCACCGGACCGCGGTCCGACGTCTGCTCGATCGCCACCTGCGGCACACCTGGCTGGCTGCCCGAATGACCCGCCGACCCGCGTTGGTCGAGGCCGGAATCGTTGCGGCGGCTCGCGACCAGCGCATGTTCGACGGCCTGGTTGAGCTCGGGCTGGGCCAGGGGCGGCTAACTCCCCGGCTGGGGGCCTCGCTGGCTGTCGGTGTGTTTCGCAGCCAGCTGACATCGGTTAGGGGGACCTGAGATGTCAAGCACCGAGATCCTCGCGGTGCGCGGGGTGTTGCCGCCCCACCGCTACCCGCAGGCGCAGATCACCGACACCTTCGCCCACGTGATCGCACAGGGTGGCGTCAACCAGAGGTTGCTACGCCGGCTGCACGGGAACGCCGGTGTGGAGTACCGGAGCCTGGTGCTGCCGCTCTCCAGCTACGGCGACCTGACGAGCTTCGGTCAGGCGAACGACCTCTTCATCGAGCATGCCGTCGACTTGGGGGCCCAGGCCCTTGCGGACGCACTCAAGGCCGCGGACCTGACGCCCAACGACGTCGACCAGCTCGTCTGCGCCACCGTGACGGGCCTCGCGATTCCGTCGCTGGACGCCCGGATCGCGGCCGTGCTCGGCCTGCGGCCTGATGTCCGCCGGGTCCCGATGGTCGGCCTCGGTTGCGTCGCCGGCGCCGCCGGAATCGCCCGCCTGCACGACTACCTCACCGGTCATCCCGGCCACGTCGCGGCGTTGGTGACGGTCGAGCTCTGCTCACTGACGGTGCAGCGCGACGACACGTCGACGCCCAACCTGGTCGCCAGCGGCCTCTTCGGCGACGGCGCCGCGGCCGTGGTCGCTCTGGGCGGATCCGATCAGCTGGGCTCGGTCGAGGTGCTGGACAGCCGTAGCCGGCTCTACCCGGACACCGAACGGACCATGGGTTTCGATGTCAGTCATCTGGGCCTGAGGATCGTGCTCGACGCTCAGGTACCGTCGATCGTCGGCCGCTACATCGGCGAGGACGTCGACGAGTTCCTGACCGACCACGGCCTCACTCGGACCGACATCGGCTGGTGGGTCTGCCATCCCGGCGGGCCCAAGGTCATCGACGCGCTCCGCGACACGCTGGGACTGAATGACCACGACCTCGCGCTGACCCGCGCCTCGCTGGCCCAGATCGGCAACTTGTCTTCCGCCTCCGTCCTCCATGTGCTCGCCGACACCCTCCGCGACCGGCCGCCGGCGCCGGGCAGCCACGGGCTGCTGATGGCGTTGGGACCGGGATTCTGTTCCGAGCTCGTGCTGCTGCGGGCTCCGGGCGAGGACCGGCGGTGAGCGGACTGACCGCCTTCGTCGTGGTGGTCGCGCTGGTCGCCGTCGAGCGGCTGGCCGAGCTGGTCCTGTCCCAGCGCAACGCCGCCTGGAGTTTCGCGCGTGGGGGCGTGGAAACCGGCCGGGGCCACTACCAGGTGATGGTCGCGCTGCACTCGGGTTTCCTGGTCGCGATGCTGGTCGAGGCCGTCGTACGCCGCCCGGAGGTCCCGCCCGCACTGGCCTGGTCGATGCTCGGTCTGGTCCTCGCCTCCCAGGCGCTGCGCTGGTGGTGCATCGTCACCCTCGGACCGCGCTGGAACACCCGGGTGGTCGTCGTCCCGGGCCTGCCTCCGGTCCGGTCAGGCCCCTATCGGCTGCTGGCCCACCCCAACTACCTGGCCGTCGTCGTCGAGGGCCTGGCGCTGCCCTTGGTCCACTGGTGCTGGATCACCGCGGCCGCCTTCACCGTGCTCAACGCCGTCCTCCTCACCGTGCGACTACGGGTCGAGAACGCCGCGCTCGCCTCCTTGCCCGACCGGAACCTCGCCCATGCGTGACCTCCTGGTGGCCGGCGGCGGCCCGATCGGTCTCGCCACGGCCATCTACGCCGCCCGGGCGGGGCTCGACGTCGCCGTCCGCGAGCCGCGGATCGGCATCATCGACAAGGCTTGCGGCGAGGGGTTGATGCCCGCCGCGGTGTCTGCCCTGCGCGACCTCGACGTGGCCCTCGACGGCCATCCGATCCTCGGGATTCGCTATGTCGACCCCAGCTGGTCGGCCGAGGCGCACTTCCGACGCGGCGATGGGGTCGGCGTACGACGTACCGTCCTGCACGGTGCTCTGCGCGCCCGCGCAGCCGAGTCGGGCATCGTGCCCGACCACCGGCCGGTCCGCGAAGTCGTCGATCGCGGCGACCACCTGCTCGTCGACGGCGAGCCGACCCGGTACCTGCTCGCCGCCGACGGCCTGCATTCGCCGGTCCGCCGTCTGCTGGGCCTGACCGGCCCTCCGGCCCACCAGCGCCGCTACGGCCTGCGCTGCCACGTCGAGGTCCAGCCCTGGACGGCGATGGTCGAGGTGCACTGGGCCGCCGTTGGCGAGGCCTATGTGACCCCGGTGACTGACGACCAGGTCGGGGTGGCCGTCCTCACCAACGAGCGCCGCTCGCTGCCTGACCTGCTCAGGGAGTTCCCACTGCTGGCCGCGCAGATCGACGACCGGACCCAGTCGAAGGTCCGCGGTGCCGGTCCGCTGTGGCAGCAATCGCGACGCCGAGTGGCCGGCCGGGTGTTGCTCGTCGGCGATGCGGCGGGCTACGTCGACGCGATCACCGGCGAGGGAATCGGGTTGGGGCTGGCACAGGCCCGGGCGGCCGTTGCCGCCGTCGCTGACGGCCACCCGCAGCGCTACGAGAGCGAGTGGCGCCGGCTCAGCAGGCGCCACAACCTGCTGACGAAGAGCCTGGTCCTGGCGACCAGCTTTTCCCCGGTGCGCCGCCGGATCGTCCACGCCTCCGCCACGCTGCCCGCGGTCTTCGAGGCCGCCGTCGATCAGCTCGCCAGGCCAGCCTGACCCGCCCGTTGGAGTCTTTGGTGCGCATCGGCCATCCCGGGCCGTCATGGCTCCGCGCATGCCGGAGCCCTCGGACAGATCTCGACTGTCGATTGTGCGCTCGAGGCCGTCTTCAAGAGCCACAGATTTGGCGTCATCTGCGCGACGGCTGTCGCCGTCTCATCGCTCGCTTCGGTCACGGAGCCCGACCAGCGGGTTGCGATCACCGCCCGCAGCGCTCGCGGCGAGCACCTTGCGCAG
>OBLS010000374.1_pt1 | contig 15695 bp, 17 predicted proteins | sample 1519901 | NCBI WGS metagenome assembly OBLS01 (sample SAMEA3113585, study PRJEB22503) | soil metagenome | reverse complement strand
CTGCCCTACCTGCTGAGCTATGTGGTGATGGCTTTCGTGCTGCAAGTGTCAGCAGCCATCTTGTTCGAGGCGACGCTGAGCCTTCTCGGCCTGGGTCCGTCCGGCAGCGTGAGCCTGGGCATCATGCTCTACTGGGCGATCGCCTGGGGCTCGATCCGAACCGGGGCCTGGTGGGCATTTCTGCCGCCGACCATCATGCTGAGCATCATCTCGTTCTCATTGCTGCTGCTGCAGTCCAGCCTGGACGAGGTGTTCAACCCGCGCCTGCGGCGCGGCAAGGTCCGTAGGCGGGCGGCAGCCGAGGAGCGTGCTGACTCGCAGTTGGCCGCCGCCAGCCCGCAAACAGGTGAGGCCCCGGCCCTCGAGACACCGGTGACGGCTGGAGGTGGCCGATGACCCGGTTGCTCAACGCGGAGCATCTCCGGGCGTCCTACCGGACGCCCGATGGTCGGGAGGTCACCGCCGTCGACGACGTCAGCGTCTACATCGACGAGGGCGAGGTGCTCGGCGTGGCCGGCGAATCTGGCTGCGGCAAGACCACCCTCGGCTCCATCATCTCCCTGACCGCCCGGCCACCCCTGTACGTGGACGCCGGCACCCTGGAGATCGACGGCAAGGTGCAGGACCTAGGCGGCAACCGCCAGGTAGAGCGGTCCTGGCGCGGTTCGATCGTGTCCTTCTTGCCGCAGGGCGCGATGAACGCCGTCAGTCCGACCATGCGAATTCGCGACCTTGTCTATGACGTTGTGCAGGCGCACGACCGATCGATCAAGAAGGATGAAGCGCTGGATCGTGCTCGAGACCGGCTGGCAAGCCTCGGGCTACCGACGCGAGTACTTGACGCCTATCCGCACCAGCTTTCGGGCGGCATGAAGCAGCGCACCGTGACGATCATTTCGACGCTGCTCAATCCGCGGCTGCTGATTGCCGACGAGCCGACGTCGGCGCTGGATGTCAGCTCGCAGAAGGCGCTCTGCGACATGCTGCTGGAGATGTTGGAGCAGAGGATCATGTACGGCGTGGTCTTCGTCACCCACGACCTGCCCGTGCTGCGGGAGGTGTCCAACCGGATAGCGGTCATGTACGCCGGCAAGATCATCGAGATCGGCGGGGCGCTCGAGCTCACCGAGCGGCCGCGGCATCCCTATTCGGCGGCGTTGCTGGGGTCTGTGCTCTCCCCCGAGCCGCAGTACCGGCAGATTCGGGTTAAGGGAATCCCGGGCGCACCCCCCAACCTGGCCAACCCGCCGGCCGGTTGCCGGTTCCATCCGCGGTGCGGCGTCTCGTATCCGGAGTGCCACACCGAGGAGCCGCCGCACGTAGGCGACCAGTTGCGGTTCTCGAAGTGCTTCTGGGCGCTGAAGCATCCGGGCGAGGCGGTGCCGCTCCAGAAGGTCACCACCGACGACCTCAACGCCGGCGATACCACAGCGGACGGCTACGTGCACGGCGAGAACGAACCCGAGGATGCCACCACGACAACAACGGCGGAGGTTTCGGCGTGACTGCGCTTCTGGAGGCCAAGGACATCACCAAGACCTTCGGCCACGGCAAGAATACGGTCGAAGCGGTCAAGAACGTCTCATTCAACCTGGAAGAGAACGAGGTCGTCACGATCGTCGGCGAGTCAGGGTCGGGCAAGTCGACCATGGCCCGGATGGTGCTGGGCCTGCTACCGATCACGTCGGGCACCATGACTTTCCGGGGCAATGATGTGACGCACCTCAAGGGAAAGCAACGGACCGCCTATTGGCGGGAGGTGCAGGCCGTCTTCCAGGACCCGTTCTCCTCCTTCAACCAGTTCTTCACGGTACGGCGGCTGCTCAACCGGTCGCTGCGGCTGCTCGACGAGCAGGTCGGTGCGGATCGGATGGAGGAGTCACTTGGTCACGTCGGGCTGCGCCCGGGTGACGTCTTGGACCGCCACCCGCACCAGCTGTCGGGCGGTCAGCGGCAGCGGATCATGATCGCACGAGCGCTGATGCTACGTCCGAAGATGCTGGTTGCCGATGAGGCCACGTCGATGCTGGACGCGTCCTTGCGGGTGAACATCCTGAACGTGCTGCACGATCTGCGCGACGAGGTCGGCCTCACGGTCCTGTTCATCACCCACGACATCGGTCAGGCCTGTTATCTCGCCGATCGGGTCTTGGTGATGGAGAACGGGCTGATGGTTGAGCAGGGAAAGACTGACGAGGTGATCTTCAACCCTCAGCACGAGTACACCCAGCGGCTGCTGAGCGACGTGCCGCGCTTGCACGAGGGCGGTGCCGCCAGCGAATCCAGTGCGGCGTTGTTGTCCGAACCTGTGCTCGACCGGTAAGCCAACTCGCCGGGTCACCCGTCCCGCTTCCACTCGGGTCAGCGACGCAGCTCTTCAATTGAGCGCACCTGCGCCATCAGGCTGTCCATCAGCCGTTGAGCGACGAACGGCTGGTACGGCTGGCTGCCGATCTCGAGCCGGAACTGCCAGCTGATCGTGTTGGCGTACTGCAGAACCGAGATGGCGTAGAGATCACCGGTGGCCAGCTTGACGAGGTAGCCGAGCTGGGTGCGGACGCCGTTCTGGTAGGAGACAGGCGTGGCGGTGACGACACCGGAATCCCGACCAACACTGAGCTCGTTTCCGTCGCAGGCGGCAAGTGCGTCGGCAATCGCCTGGTACTCGCTGGCCGCGGTTTCATGATCGGGATATCGCAGCGTGAAGAGGGAGACCGCCGAAGCGGATGTTTCTCCCAGCCAGTACGTGGAAACGCCGTCGAGCGCGGTGGCAGGAAACTGCTCAGCGAGGGTGGTTTCCACCAGCGGCAGACAGGCTAACGGCGACACCGCGACAGCTGGCGGGCGGCGCGGCTGACTCCTGTCCAGTGTTGCGGCGTCATTCGTCCCGTCGGCTCGCACCATTCCGGCGTAAATGTCCTGCAGGTCCGAGAAGGTGAATTCACGCGGTTGCGGGCGCAGCGCCAACACCGCAAGGACAGCAGTCAGGACGAGCGCCGCCAAGGTTGCGATTACCAGCGGTCGCCACGACCGAACACGGACTGGCCGCGGTCCGAAGGACAGAACCTCGGCGTCCGGTTGCACGTCCGAAGACGCCATGCAAGAAGCGTAGTCCCGCTCGCTGCTCGCTGGCAGCGCTGAACGGCTTGCATCAGTGCGTATCGCGATATATCGTGATCGTGTCGTCTAGTAAAGGAGATAACCATGCGACACAGAGATCGACGACCAGATCAGAAGTTCGAGCGCCGTAGAGGAGGCGGCTGGGATGGCGAACCGGACGGGAGGACTGGTCCCGGCGGTGAGCCGGGTGGCGATACCGCCCCAGGTGGGGGGCATCACCGTCCGCCACTCCACCGCGACCGAGAAAGGCGGGGAGGCCGGCGTGGTCCGGGTGGTGGCCGCAGCCGCGGGCGTGCCCAGCGAGGAGACGTTCGGACAGCGATCTTGCTCGTGGTGGCCGACCAGCCCATGCACGGCTACCAGATCATGCAAGCCATGAGCGACCGCACCGGAGGTGCATGGCGTCCGAGCCCAGGCGCGGTGTACCCGACGATTGCGCAACTGGAGGACGAGAACCTGGTCACCACCCAGGAGGAGGGCGGCCGCCGATTGGTGACCCTCACGTCGGAGGGGCGTACCTACATCGATGAGCGGAGTGCTCGACTGGGTGACCCGTTCGCGGACTTCGCGGGCGGGGTCAGCGGCCCCGACCTCAGAGATCCGCTGCAGCAGCTGCACGCTGCCGTCCGCCAGATCGCCGGCAGTGGAAGCGCCGCGCAGATCGAGGCGGCGGCGCAGGTCCTGGGCCGAGCCCGGCGCTCGCTGTATTTGATCTTGGCGGGAGAGGCGGACGACGCGGGCGAGTGAGCAGGGCACGGGCCAGCGATTTCCACAGTGCTCTCACAGGCGGTTCAAACCCACCCGCTAGCCGCAGCTTGAACGATGATCACGAGGAACCGACATTCTCGCACCCGGCCACCGCCGGGTGATCCTGGACATGCTGAGCAGGTACATCTACCAAAGAAAGGTTGACCGATGACCCCACTGGTGCCCCTCCACCCAGGTCCCCACGGATGGGAGGACAACTCGTTCTCCGCGCTGCCGTTCTTCGGCGGCTTCCTGGTGCTCCTGCTCCTGCTCCTGGGTCTCACTGCGCTCTACCTGTGGCGTCAGGGAACCCTGCCGAAACTCATCAGCCGCCGATCGCCGGAGGACGGCGCCAAGCACATCCTCGCTGAACGCTTCGCTCGCGGTGATATCAGCTCTGATGAGTTCATGGAGCGGTCGAGCATGCTCAACTGGACTCCTGGCAACGACTCGTTGCCGCCCAGACCTCGGAACAAGGGCCGCTGAGCCGCTGCCTGTGGTGCGAGCTCTTGGTCAGGGTTCGGGTCGGCCTTGCGTGGTCGACGACCTAGCCTTCTAGACGCTTTGGACCTGCTGGACATGGGGCCTGGACTCCCACAGCGCCCACTCGCCGCTTACGCGCCCGGCGGTCTCGAGCAGCAGCGGCAGGTACGCGTGCAGCAGATGCTCGGTCGAGGTCTCGGCCGCATGGACCGTGACGTTCATCGCAGCGCGAACCGTGCCGCCGCCGTCACGGACCGGGGCTGCGATGGACCGTACGCCAGGGGCGAGCTCCTCATCGGCGAGCGCCCAGCCCTGCGCTCGAACCCGGATGAGCTCTCGCCTGAACTCGGCTGCCGGCGGCTCCGAAACCGTCGGCAGGCCGGAGCGACTCGGCTCGGCGAGTGCGGCGGTGGCCTCAGCCTCGGGCAAGGCGGCGAGGAGCACCTTGCCCTGTGACGTGCGGGCGGCAGGGAACCGCGTGCCGATCTCCACTCGCAGTGCGATGATCTTGGGCACGGAGACGCGGGCGACGTAGACGATGTCGGAGCCGTCGAGCTGAGCCATGGATGACGACTCGCCAGTCCTGGCAACCAGCGCCTCCAGATGTGGCCGCGCGATGTCCCATAATCCGAGCGAGGAGGTGTATGCGATGCCCAGGCTCAAAACCTTCGGGGTCAGCGCGTACACATTGCCCATCATCCGTACGTAGCCGAGCTCGGCCAGCGTCAGCAGCAGCCGACGCGCAGTCGGCCGAGCGAGTCCGGCGGCGACGGCAACCTCGCTCAGCGTCATCGCCGGGTGGTTGGCATCGAAGCACGTCAAGATGTCGAGGCCGCGCGCTAGTGCCTCGACGAAATCAGGCCCCGTTCCTCTTCCGGCCATATTCCACCTTCCAGCCGAGACGGTAGCTGACATGCACCTCCCGACCGCCAGCCGCGCCTCAGCCCGAGGCTGGCTCGCCGAAGATCGACTCGCGGGCTTCACGCGTTGAGGCGGATCGGTAGTCGGTGTAGGTGTACGGGTTGTCCAGCACCTTGTCATCCGCCGGCATCTCCGGATGCATGCCCGCGTGCCAGACCTCCTCGCCCATCGACGAACGGAGGTAGTCGACTGTGGCGTCGATAGCCCTGCGCGCTTTGCCCAAGTCGACCCCGACAAGCTGATGATCGTGCTTGACGATCGTTCCGTCGATGATCACCGTGTGCACGTCGGCCCGCTGAGCCTGAAAGGCCACGTGGCCGTAGGGATTCAGCAGGGGGAAGGACACCGGCGAGGCATCATTCTTGATCAAGATCAGGTCGGCCTTTTGGCCCGGCGCAAGGGTGCCGATGTCCTCCCTCTTCAGCGCCTGTGCACCGCCCCGGGTCGCCCATTGGACGACATGCTCGGCGCGCAGATGGGGAGAGGTGACCGTGTCGCCGGTGACATGGGCCTCCAGGTGCTCCCGGGCCCGGTCAGCTCCCAGCGTGCTGCGCATGGCCGAGAACAAGTCCCCGCTCCACCACACACTCGTATCCATCGAGATGGAGACCGGGATGTCGTAGCGGCGGACCTGCCAGGTCGGCGGGTAACCCTGGCCGGCGCTCTGCTCCGACTCGGTCGACACGGAGATCGAGCCGCCGCTTGCCGCAATCCGCAGGTAGGAGTCCGCCTCTAACGTGGCGGCATGCACGTAGACCGTTTGGGGGGTGGCGAAACCGTTCTCGTGCATGAGGCGGATTCCGTCATCATTCGTCGCGCCCCAGACCCCGGCGTGCGTCGTCACCGGTAGCTCAAGATCGCGAGCCACCTCGAACGCCGCCCGCTCAGGGAACGACGGGTCGCCGGTAACGTCGAACGCGAGCTGGACACCCAACCGGCCATCGGCCTTGCTCTTGCGCTCCTCGAGGAACCGGCGAACTTCTGGCTGTGCGGTCCACTCCCACGGTCCGGCCTGAATGTTCCCGTACGCCAGGACAAAGCGAGCCGGAACCTCCTGGAGCGCCTCGACAGCCGCGGCTGCATGCTCGACGGTCTGAAGTCCGTGCGACCAATCCACCGTGGTGGTGACGCCTGCGTCAATCGCCTCGATGGCGCCGAGCAAGTTGCCTGCGTAGATGTCCTCAGGGCGAAACTTGCGGCCGTGCTCGAGGTAGTACCAGACGAAGTATTGCGTCAGCGTCCAGTCGGCGCCGTAGCCGCGCATTGCGGTCTGCCACAGATGGCGATGGGTGTCGATCATGCCGGGCATGACGATCCCCCCGATCGCATCGATCTCCCGGGTTCCCGGCGGCACTTCCAGACCGGTTCCGACCGCGGCGATCCGGTCCCCGACCACCAGGACGTCGGCATCAGTCAGCACCTGGCGGCTCTCATCCATGATGAGCACCGTCCCGTGACGCAGCACGATGCCCGGGCCGCCTGGCGACTCCCCCCTGTTCTCGGACACAGACTCCTCCTCGTCGAGATCAATTCCGGACATGCGTCCGTAAGACGGTCAGCACGACGTCTCTAAGGCGCAAACTACGCTGAGCGCGGTCCGGATGTCCACGAATTCTTGACACAAATTGCGGTCGAGACCACACTCGAGCAGGAACGGATGATTGTCCGTTGGACGGACAAGAGCCGAGGTGAAGGTGCTGGACGAGAACTCTGCGGGACCGTTGACGGGCCTGCTTGTCGCTGACTTCTCGCGTATTCTGGCCGGCCCGTACGCGACCATGCTGCTCGCTGACCTCGGTGCCGAGGTGATCAAGGTGGAGGGCCCGCGCGGAGACGACACCCGGACCTGGCAGCCGCCGGCCCGGGATGGAGTCGCGACCTACTACCTGGGCGTCAATCGCAACAAACGCTCGATCGCGCTCGACTTCGGCGACGCCGAGGACGCCGCCCTAGCCCGGGAACTTGCCCACCGAGCCGACATCGTGATCGAGAACTTCCGGCCGGGCGGATTGGCCCGGTTCGGTCTGAGTTACGAGGATGTCGCGGTAGCCAATCCCAAGATTATCTACGCCTCGATCAGTGGCTTCGGCACGACCGACAAGGGCGCCGTGTTGCCTGGGTACGACCTGATCGTCCAGGCGATGTCAGGTCTGATGAGCCTGACCGGTGACCCGGAGGGGCCACCGTACCGGGCCGGCATCTCGGTTTTCGACGTGATGGCCGGCCTCCACGCAACCATCGGCGTGCTGGCCGCTCTGCACAAGCGGCATGAGACCGGACGGGGACAGCATGTCGAGGTGAACCTGCTGTCCTCAGCGCTGTCTGGCTTGGTCAACCACTCCAGCGCCGTGGTGGCCGGCGGCGTGGTGCCGTACCGCATGGGCAATAGCCACCCGAGCCTGTTCCCGTACGAGCCCCTCCCCTGCGCCGACGGCGACTTGATCATCACCGCCGGCAACGACGGCCAGTTTCGCAAGTTGTGTGAGGTGCTCGGGCTGCGCGATCTGGTCGACGACCCCCGGTTCGCTCATAACGAAGACAGGACGGCCAACCGTGATCAGCTCCGCCCGCTGTTGGTGGCCAAGCTGCAGACCCGGACGAAGCAGGAATGGTTCAACACCATCATCGCGGCCGGCGTGCCGTGCGGTCCGATCAACACCCTTGACGCGGGAGTGGCCTTTGCCGAGGAGATTGGCTTGGATCCAGTCGTCGAGATTGGGCCGCCGGGCTCGGCGGTCCCGTCCGTCCGTCACCCCATCGCCCTGTCCGAGACCCCGGCCGGCTACCGCTATCCACCTCCCGGGCTGGATGAGCATGGGGCCGAGATCCGTGACTGGCTAATGCACCCGGAGGAATGATGACCGAGCCGGCTCTCACTTTCCCGACCTCACTCGGCACGTCTGATGCCGACCACATCCGGCTGCTGGGCTTTGACGTGGCGCGGGACCTGATGGGTCAGGTCGGCTTCGGTGAACTGGCCTTCTGGCTGGTCACACTGCGCCGCCCGACACCCTCGGAGGTCCGGGTGTTCGAGGCGGTATTGGTGGCGCTGGCCGACCACGGATTCACCCCGACGGCCATAGCTGCACGATTGACCTACCTGTCAGCCCCCGATTCGTTGCAGGGTGCGCTGGCTGCCGGACTTTTGGGCGGCGGATCCCGGTTCCTCGGGGTGACCGAGGACAGCGGGATTTACCTCCATGCGGCTTTGGGCCGCCACTCGGGCGAGCTCCCGATCAACGACGCTGAATGGGATGCGCTCGCTTTGGAGACAGTGCGCGCCACCCGTGCGGATGGGCGCTATGTGCCCGGCCTTGGTCATCCGGTGCACAAAGAGGAGGACCCCCGGACGCCCGTACTGATCAAGATCGCGAGCGACGAGGGACTGCGCGGGCCGCACCTGCAGCTGTTCGAGGCGATCGGGCGGGTCCATGATCAAGTTCTGGGTCGCCGGCTGCCGCTGAACGGGGCCGGTGTCTGCGGCGCCGCGCTGGCCGATCTCGGCCTGCCGGTCGAGCTGCTGCGCGGATTCGCCCTGCTGGCCAGGGCTGCCGGCCTGCTCGGTCAACTGGCCGAGGAACGCCGCCGACCGATCGGCATGGCCGTCTATCGCACCGTGGACGGCAACGCGATGTACGTCGACCCGGATCAAGATCAGGACTAGCAGGGAGCGCGCACATGGCCAGCATCGCCGCGGTGATCGCGTCGACCCACCATCCCTTCTACTACCGCGCGAGCACGTCCACCGGCGCGGATCGGCCGCCATTCGCCGACGAGTGGGTGGCGAAGATCGAGCGCTTCCGCGAGACGCTCACCCGGGCGAGACCGGACGTCCTCGTGATGGTGGGTAGTGACCATTTCCACCAGTTCTGGTTGGACAACTTGCCACAGTTCCTGGTCGGCAAGGCGCCGTACTTCGACGGCAACTTCTACAACGAGGAACGCGAGTTCGGCCTGCCGAGGATGACCTTGCGCGGCCAGGAGGACCTAGCGGCACACATCCTTCGCAACGGGCTGGACAGGAACTTCGACCTGGCGTTCAGCAATGAGCTGCGCATCGACCACAGCATCACGTGCCCGATCATCACGCTACGGCCCCAGGCCGATCTGCCGATCGTGCCGATCTATACCAACATCTTCGCTCCGCCGATGCCGCAACCGCGCCGGTTCGTCGAACTCGGCTACACCGTCCGGGAACTGGTGGAAAGCTGGCCGTCCGACCTTCGGGTCGCGATCATCGGCACTGGACATCTCTCTCTCGAGCTCGGTGGCCCGCGTCAGTTCGGGCCGCACGGACCGGACCCCGAATTCGACCGCAAGGCCGTCGAGTGGATCGCCACCGGGGATCTCAAGGGATGTCTGGCGGAAGTGACGCTCGACAGCCTGCACGCGCCGGGCAATGCCACCCACGGGTTCATGGACTTCATGCTCATGATGGGCGTCGCCGGGGAGGGGCAGAAGGCCGACCACGTCGACACCCTCGACCTGTTCCACACCATGGAGGCGTACTTCACCTGGTACCCGAAGGGGGCGGTGGGATGAGCAAGTACCTGCTGGACAAGTTCCTCTTTACGGTCGACCGCGATCCAGAGCTGGTCGAGCGCTACCGCACGGACCCCAACGGGACGGTGACGTGGTGGGAGGTCGAGATGGCCAACAAAATCTTGAACTGCACCGATGACGAGCGCAGTACGTGGCTCGCCTTCAACGAGGACGAGCGCCGGGCGCTCCGAGAGCATGATCACGTGGCGCTGTTCGAGATGGGCGCACACCCGTTCCTGACCCTGACCTTGTTCATCGCCATGTTCGAACGTGATCATGGTCCGCTGGAGTACCAGCGCGGGTACGCGCGAGCGATGGACCACCTGCACCTTCCCTACCCCGACATCAGCACCTGAGCCATGCGGGTAGCCCTCCTTCGCACATACGGGGCTGTACCAGAACTGGCCGAACGCCCCGATCCGAACCCCGGCCCAGGCGAAACGCTCGTACAGGTCACCGCGGCGCCGATCGTGCCGCTCGACGTCCTATGCGCGAGCGGGACGTCCTACTTCGGCCAGCAGTCGCTTCCCTATATTCCCGGTGTGCAGGGCGTCGGGGCGGTGCTGCGCTCGACGGACTTGCCTGCTGGCAGCCGCGTATGGTTCGCCACCTCGGCGGGAATGGCACCGGGTGACGGCAGCCTGGCCGAGCTCTGCACCGTCCCGCTGGCGAACCTGATCCCGATCAGCGCCAACGTCCCGGATGTGGCCGCCGCCGCCCTGGGCACCTCCGGAATTGCCGCATGGATGTCACTCAGCTGGCGTGCGGCGCTGCAACCCGGCGAGCGGGTCATCGTCCTCGGGGCCAGCGGCGCTGTCGGTCAGGTTGCCCTGGCGGTCGCGCGGCACCTCAAGGCTGCCCGCGTCGTTGCCGTCTGCCGGTCGGAGACCTCCGCTCGGCGGGCACGCAACGCTGGCGCGGACGAGGTGGTCGTGCTGCGCCCAGAGACCCGCGCCGACCTGACAGCTCGACTTCTCGAGGCCGTGGGCGGTCCGGCCGACGTGGTGATCGACCCGGTCTTCGGCGAACCTGCCGCGGCGGCAGCAATGGCGCTCGGAGCCTGGGGACGGCTGGTCAACATCGGCGGAGCGGCACAGGATGTCGCGGAGTTCTCTTCCGCCATATTGCGTGGTCGGACCATCGGCATCCTCGGCTACACGAACAATGCCATTTCGGCTGAGCAACGGGCTGAAGCGCTGACGCAGGTGCTCCGACTCGCCGAGCGGAAGGCCGCGTCGGTCGACCATCGCGTGATGCCCCTCAGTGACTGTGACCGCGCCTGGGCGGCCGCCTGCGAATCCGGACCCCGAATCGTGATAACGCCCTAGCCGGCGCTATGTCGAGCTGTCCAAGGCGGCGATAATCGACCAGGAGCGCTCGACGCCGGCGCGAGAGGAGCGCATCACCATGACTCAGGTCAGCCCGCACGGACTACATCACGTGACGGCCATCGCCACAGATCCGCAGTCCAACGTCGACTTCTACACGCGGGCCCTCGGGTTACGCCTGGTGAAGCAAACGGTCAACTTCGACGCGCCAGACACCTACCACCTCTACTACGGGGACGAGCAAGGCAGCCCGTCGAGCCTGCTCACCTTCTTTCCGTGGCCCGGCGTCCCCCAGGGTCGTCAAGGCGCCGGGATGACTACGGCGACGGCATTCAGCGTGCCAGAGTCCTCACTGGGCTGGTGGCAGCGGAGGTTCGAGACGCTCGGCATCGACGCCGACGCCCCCCGTACCCGGGACGAGGAAGACGTGCTCACCTTCCGTGACCCCGACGGCATGGTGATCGATCTGGTGGCCTCGAAGGCTGATCACCGCTCGGGTTGGGACGGGGTCGCCGACATTCCCGCGGAGCACGCGGTCCGCGGCCTGCACGCGATTACCTTGTCCGAACAGCAACTCGACCCATCAGCCACGATGCTGACCGAACTCCTCGGCATGAGTCTCACCGAAGAGGAAGGAGACCGGTCACGCTTTGGAATGGCCGGCGGCAGCTCGGGCGCCCTGGTTGACGTATTCGCCGGTATCCGTGATCGCGGCTGGCAAGCCGGCGGAACCGTTCACCACGTCGCGTTCAGGGCCCCAGATCTCGCCACCATGCAGGTGTGGCACGCCGAATTGATCTCACGCGGCGTCTCGGTAACCCAAATTCTGGATCGCCAGTACTTCAAGTCGATCTACTTCCGCGAACCAGGCGGTGTGTTGTTCGAGATCGCCACCGACGCACCCGGTTTCTCCGTCGACGAGCCGCTGCTCGAGCTGGGGCGGAACCTCAAGTTGCCGCCATGGCTGGAACCCAACCGCCAACAGATCGCGGCTTCTCTGCCGCCGCTCCAACTCGACATCGACGTGCCATGAGCGCGGAAACAGGTCTTGACCGACCTCACGTCTTCCAGCCGGCGGACAAGTCGGCGGCCGGATCGCCGCTGCTGCTGTTGCACGGGACCGGCGGAAATGAGTACGACCTGTTGCCGTTGCGGGACCAGCTGTCGCCCGGTGCGGCGGTGCTCTCGGTACGCGGGACAGTGCTGGAGAACGGCATGCCGCGCTTCTTCCGTCGGCTCGACGAGGGCGTGTTCGACGAGGACGACCTCCATCGTCGAGCCGACGACCTTGCCGAGTTTGTTGTAACGGCGAGCGCCGAGTACGGGATCGAGGAGGGCTCACTGGTCGCCGTTGGCTTTTCGAACGGAGCCAACATCGCCTCGGCCATGCTCCTCCAGCGGCCAGGTCTCCTCGGGGCTGCGGTGCTGCTCTCGGCCATGGTGCCGTACGCCGAACCACCCGCGGCCGATCTCAGCGGAACCGTGGTGGTGATCTCCAACGGTGAGCGGGACCCGATGATCCCCGCTGCGGTGACCCAACGGCTGGCCGGCCTGCTCCGCGACCGTGGTGCCGAAGTCGTCGAACTGCCCCACCCTGGCGGTCACCAGATTTCCGCTGCGATCCTGCCGCAGATCAGCAATGTCATCGCGCGTCCAGAGCGGCACACGAGGACGCCCCGATAATTGGCCGGTCACTGTGCCCATGATCTTTATCTGACGCCCGTGGGCAGCGTGGATAGGCAACGAAGCCCGCGAGGTCACCATCCCTTGCGCCGTCCATGCTGATCACCGGCGGCTACGAGTCAGCCCGAGCACTGGATATGTGACGGGACAGTAACGTCCGGGAAGCTGTCGCCGTCCCAGGCGTCGAAGCCCCTTCAGATCGTTCTCCTTTCGAGACGAGGAAGTCCAACATCTGGGGCGCCGCATCAATATGCTCACCTCAGCGCGGCCAGACAGCCGCCAGCTGCCAGGCCCTGAGGATGAGCTGCCATGTGGCGAAGACTGATCACAGCCGTTGCGTTGACGGTTCTGCTAGCCGGGCTGGTGACGACCCAGGCGACACCGGCTCAGGCCGCGACCTACTACAACTCGCGATGCGGAAACACGTCCGGCCGGGTGCTGCTGACGTTCGACGACTGGGCCTACGGCGATCCGTACCGGGCGACCCGCACGGGCGCCTACCTGCAGTCGCGCAACATCCGGGCGGCCTTCTTTTTGATCAACCAGTACGCCAAGAACTACCCCGGCATTGTCTCGACGCTCAGGCAGCAGGGTCACTGGGTGCTCAACCACACGTACTCACACCCGAACCTGACCACACTGTCCGACTCGGGCGTCAGCTATCAGATCCGCAACGGCATCTACAGCAATCGGTTGCGGCCTCCGTACGGGGCCTACAACTCCCGAGTCTCCAGCATCGCGGGCAGTCTGGGCTATCGCATCTGTACCTGGACTATCGACACCAAAGACTGGCAGTACGTCAACGGCAGCAGGCGCAGTACGTCGAGCATCCGCTACATCGTCCGGAACTCGCCATGGTCGGCCAAGGCGAGCGGTGTCGTCCTCGGGCACCTCAACACCAACTACCCCAACGCGATTTCCGGCATCATCTACGACCTGCACCAACAGGGCTTGCTCTTCTGTCGTAACCGGGGGCCCGTGGGACGAACCATGCCCTTCCCAGCCAGCTGTACCTAGCCGACAGCGGGCTGAACCAGCGCGAAGGAAAGCCACCGGGTCACATATGCGGGGATATCCCTGCAGATGTGACCCCGCTGAGCTAACGGACAGACAGCTGAAATCCTGATCGGCGCAGCGGTCGGCGGCTTGGTGTGCTTCGCTACGAGCTACGGCCCCACCGGGCTACTGGTGATATTGACGGTGCTCTGAATTGCTCCGGGACTCCCGGGGCCGAGTGCAGCTGCTCGTACCAATTCGAGAGGGGCCTGATGTGAAGAAGCTGATCAACGACCCGGCCGCCGTCGTCACCGAGGCCTTGGTCGGCGTCGAGGCCGCGCACCCCGAGCTGCGTGTGGACCACGCCAACAAGATGATCATCCGCGGCGATAGTCCTCAGCCGGGCAAAGTCGGAGTCGTCTCGGGTGGCGGCTCGGGCCACGAGCCGATGCATGGCGGCTTCGTCGGTCCCGGCATGCTCGACGCCGCCTGCTGTGGAGAGGTTTTCACCTCGCCGGTCCCTGACCAGATCGTTGCCGCCACCCATGCGGTCAATGGAGGCGCCGGCGTGCTGCACATCGTGAAGAACTACACCGGAGACGTTTTGAACTTCGACATGGCGGCCGAAATCACGGCCGCGGACGGAGTCGACGTGATTCAGGTCGTGGTCAACGATGACGTTGCCGTGCAGGACAGCACCTGGACAGCTGGACGCCGTGGCGTCGGCACCACGGTGTTGTTGGAGAAGGTGGCCGGAGCCGCCGCTGAAGAGCGGCGGACGTTGCAGGACGTGGCCGATGTCGCACGCCAGGTCATCGCCAACGGGCGGAGCATGGGAATCGCGCTGACCTCTTGCACTGTGCCGGTGCATGGCAGACCGACATTCGAGTTGGGCGATGGGGAGATGGAGTTCGGTGTCGGGATCCACGGGGAGCCAGGTCGCCGGCGGCTACCGATCGCGCCGGCCAGGGAGATTGCTGCCATGCTGACCGAGCCAGTCCTCGACGACCTCCCGTTCTCGGGCGGCGACCAGGTGATCGCGTTCGTCAATGGCCTGGGAGCCAGCCCTCTTCTTGAGCTGTACCTGATGTATGGCGAGGTGGCCGGCATCCTCGCCAGCCGCGGCATCCGGGTAGCACGGAACCTCGTCGGCTCGTACATGACCTCGTTGGACATGGCCGGATGCTCACTCACGCTGCTCCGGGTTGATGACGACCTGTTGCGGCTGTGGGACGCCCCAGTAAAGACTCCCTCACTTCGCTGGGGCATCTGACGTGGCCGGCGATCGCCTGATCAGCGTCGAAGACCTGAAGGAGTGGTTGGGCGAGTTCGCCCGGCTCATCTTTGCGCATCGCGATGAGCTGACAGATCTGGATGCGGCGATTGGTGATGCCGACCACGGGAACAACATGAGCCGCGGCATGGCGTCGGTCGTGGCCGACCTTTCCGGAACGACGGTGGCGGCCCTGGCCAAGCGGGCCGGCATGACCCTGGTGAGCTCGGTGGGCGGAGCAAGCGGCCCGCTGTACGGCACGTTCTTCCTGCGCTTCGCCAGCGCTGCCGGTGAGGTCAATGAGCTCGACGCCAGCTCCTTCGCGGTCGCGATGCGTGCCGGCCTGGACGGGCTCGTGTCGCGCGGGAAGGCCGAAGTCGGAGACAAGACAATGGTCGACGCGCTGGCGCCGGCCGTCGAGGCGCTCGAGCGAAATCGAGCTCAACCGTTGTCGGCGGGTCTAGATGCGGCCCGGCGAGCGGCTGACGATGGGCGGGATGCCACCGTCGCCATGGTGGCGCGGAAGGGCCGGGCGAGTTATCTGGGCGATCGCAGTGTCGGCCACCAGGATCCGGGTGCCACCTCCGCAGCCCTTCTCATTC
>OBLS010000372.1_pt1 | contig 15730 bp, 18 predicted proteins | sample 1519901 | NCBI WGS metagenome assembly OBLS01 (sample SAMEA3113585, study PRJEB22503) | soil metagenome | reverse complement strand
CCGCCCGATTCGCCCACGGACATGCCCGTGCGGCAACCAGCCGGTAGCGGCCCGGTTCGATCGGATAACCGTCGCGTCCGTCTCGGGTGATGCGGGTCGGGATGTAGCTGGTGTCGCGGGTGAACTCGCCGCTCGTTGGGACATTGCGATCTGAAGTAGATGAATCTTCACTCACACAACCAACCTACGTGCAGTCCATCGGCTGGACACGCCGGCCGAACGGACACGCATGGACCTGTACGGGACTGCGTCCAGCATCCAGAATGGACCGGTGCGATTTCTGAAGGACCAGCCTCCGTACGACCTGACCTATTCGGACGTGTTCATGGTGCCGAACCGATCCGGGCTCAGTTCTCGGCTGTCTGTCGACCTCACCAGCACCGACGGCATCGGCACCACGCTTCCCCTCGTGGTGGCTAATATGACGGCCGTCTCGGGGCGACGGATGGCGGAAACGGTGGCCAGGCGCGGCGGCTTGGCGATCCTCCCGCAGGACATTCCCGCCGACGTGGTCGCCAAGGTCGTCGGGAAGGTGAAGGCCTCGCATCCGGTCTTCGACACCCCCGTGTCCGTGACGCTCGGCACCACCGTCGGGGAAGCCATGTCGCTGCTCCCCAAGCGTGCTCACGGGGCGGTAGTCGTGGTCGAGGACGGGAGGCCGCTGGGCACGGTCAGCGAAGCCGACGCTTCGGGGGTGGACCGCTTTGCCCAGGTACGTGAGGTGATGTCCACCGACCTGCTTCGTGTCTCGCCGGATACCTCGCCGGCCGAAGTCTTCGAGACGCTCACCTCCGGTCACCTCAATCTGGCGCTGGTGGTGGAAGACGATCGTCTGCTGGGCGTCTTGACACGGAAGCACGCGCTCCGCTCCACCCTCTATCGGCCGGCGGTCGATGCGAGAGGTGCGCTGATGATCGGTGCTGCTGTCGGCATCAACGGCGACGTCGCGGGCCGGGCAGAAGGTCTGCTGGATGCCGGAATTGACGTTCTCGTCGTCGACACCGCCCACGGTCATCAAGAGAAGATGCTGCAAACGCTGAAGTCAGTCCGTGAGGTCCGGGACCGGTTGAGCGACACCCGGGGCCGTCTGGTGCCCCTGGTGGCGGGCAACGTCGTCTCCGGCGAAGGAGTCATCGACTTGATCGACGCGGGAGCTGACGTCATCAAGGTCGGGGTGGGGCCCGGAGCGATGTGTACCACCCGGATGATGACCGGGGTCGGACGGCCGCAGTTCAGCGCCGTACTGGAATGCGCTGAGGCGGCGCGTTCGGCGGGCAAGTCGATCTGGGCTGATGGCGGAGTGCGGTATCCGCGAGACGTCGCGTTGGCCCTGGCGGCAGGGGCTGGCAGCGTCATGATCGGGTCCTGGTTCGCCGGGACGTACGAGAGCACGGGAAACCTGCTCACCGACGCGGAAGGCAGGCAGTACAAAGAGGCATACGGAATGGCTTCGGCCCGCGCCGTGCGGTTGCGGACCAGGGACGCCAGTGGATTCGAGCGCGCCCGGGCCGGGCTGTTCGAGGAGGGGATCTCCACCGGGCGGATGTACTTGGAGGCTGAGCGGCCCAGCGTGGAGGATCTCATCGATTCGATCGTGGCGGGACTGCGGAGCAGTTGCACCTACGCCGGCGCGGCCAATCTTGAGGAGCTCCATCAGCTGGCCGTCGTCGGCGTCCAGTCCCACTCCGGCTACGACGAGGGCCGGCCGCTGCACGTCAGCTGGTAGCGCAGTACGTGAACCCGGCAGGCCTCAACTCTCGATCGATGCTGCTGCCCCTTTGACGCGGACACCTGGCTCACCCTCGATGACGCTCACCATCAGCAGGCTTGGCCGCCCCATCTCAATCCCCTGACTGATGGTGAACTCTGCGGTCATGCCGATCTTGCCGAGTTCTCTGAGATAGCCGCCGAAGGCGGCGGCGGCGGCTCCGGTCGCCGGATCCTCCACCACGCCGTTGCCGGCGAAGGGATTGCGGGAGTGGAAATGATCTACTCTTTCCGGCCAGATCAGCTGGCAGGTCACCAATCCGTGATCTTGCATGATGGCGGCCAGCCGATCGAAGTCGTAGTTGAGGTCTCGCAGACGTGCATGACTGCTGACCACCAAGATCAAGTGCTCGGCCCCCGCGTTCGCCAGACATGGCGGGCAGTCCGAATCGAGATCATTAGCCGACCAGCGCAAAGCAGCAAGCGTCGCCGACAGTAAAGCCGGCTCCGGCTCGCGGATTCGTGGCGCAACACTGGTCAGCTCAGCCACGATGCCCGCGTCAGTGTGCTGGGTCTGGACCGCGACCAGCCCCGACGGCGTGTGGAACTGAAGATCGCTGGCGGGCGTGCGTTCGGCCAGCGCGACCGCAGCGGCGATGGTTGCGTGCCCACAGAACGGCACCTCTTGCACCGGCGTGAAGAAGCGCACCTCATACACGTTGGTCTCGTTTGCCCCGCGTACCACGAAGGCGGTCTCCGAGTAGCCGATCTGGGTTGCGATGCGCTGCATGTCGTCTTTGGCTAGCTCGCCAGCGTCGAGCACGACTCCTGCTGGGTTACCGCCCGTTCCCCGGCTGGTGAACGCGGCGTAGCGCAGAACCTCGATGGGCACTGACCTGCTCCCCAAATGCCGCTCAGGCGGTCGCGAAGCGCTTGGCCGAGCGAGCTCGGGCCTTGGCGGCCTCCTCATCGCGACTCTTCAGCGGCGCCGAAGAGACCAGGTCAGCGAGCAAGTGCTCGGTAGCGTGCGCGATGTCGTGTACGGCCCGGTTGAACGCTTCCTCGTTCGCCTTTGACGGCTTGCTGGTGCCGGCGACCTTGCGCACGTACTGCAACGCGGCGTCGTGCACCTCCGAATGCGTCGCAGGCGGCTCAAAGTTGTTCAGCGGTCGAATGTTGCGGCACATATGTCGACCTTAACTCTCTACCCGAGTCTCCCGGAGAGCTTGCCGCTTCAGGTGCGGTGCGCCCATCATGGTCCCCATGGCTCGGACCGACCTCGGCAGGGTGGACGAGCCCCCCGAACAGCGGCGAACGCTCATCATTTTGGTGCTGGCACAGGTCTTGAGCGGTGCCGCCCTCGCCGCAGGGATTACCGTCGGTGCCTTGCTCGCGCAGGACATGCTGGGATCGAGCCGGTTGTCCGGCTTGCCCACTGCGCTGTTCGCAACAGGCGGAGCAATTGCGGCGGGCGCCGTGGGACGGTTGAGTGAGCGTTCCGGCCGTCGCGTGGGGCTCTGCGCAGGTTATCTCGCCGGTGCCGCGGGCAGCTTCGGCGTCGTGGCCGCAGCCTGGCTCGACAATGTCGTCCTGCTGTTCACCTCGTTGTTCGTCTATGGCGCCGGCGTGGCCACCAATCTCCAAGCCCGCTACGCCGGCGCCGACTTGGCGGCGCCCTCCAGGCGTGGCCGGGCGGTGAGCACCGTGCTGGTGGCTACCACCGTTGGAGCCGTCGCTGGGCCGAATCTGGTCACCGCCACCGGCCGCGTGGCTGAGGCCATCGGAGTCCCGGCCCTCGCCGGCCCATTCTTGTTGGCCGGCCTCGCTTACAGCGCCGCTGGCCTCTTGCTCTGGGCGATGTTGCGGCCTGATCCGCTCCAGCTTGCGCGGACCATCGCGAACGCCGGGCCTCTCGAGGGTCACGACAAGAGCCAACCGGTGGACCCATCCGCCACCGGTCAGCGACACAGCCCGTCACGTCACGTCTGGTCCCGAACGGTGGTCAGCGGCGCAGGCATCCTGGTTGTCACGCAGTTCGTGATGGTGGCGATCATGACGATGACTCCCATCCACATCCAGCACTACGGGCACGATCTCAGTGCCACAGGCATCGTCATTGGCGCACATGTCGCTGCCATGTTCTTGCCTTCGCCACTGTCGGGATGGCTCGTCGACCGCTTCGGGCGACGTCCCATCGCCACCGCTTCCGCGGTCACGCTGTTGGCCGCGGGTCTTCTGGCCGCGTGGGCACCTCCAGCCTCGGTGATCACTCTTGCTGTGGCGCTTATCCTGCTCGGTCTCGGGTGGAGCTTCGGGCTGGTGAGTGGCAGTGCGATGATCACCGATGCGGTGCCGCTCGATTTTCGGGCTCGTACTCAGGGGACGGTCGACTTCGCGGTCGCCCTGTCCGCCGCGTTTGGCGGCTTGGGCTCCGGGCTTCTCGTCTCCGCCACGAGCTTTCGCACGCTCGCTCTTCTGGGAGGGCTCGTCGCTCTTGCGGTCATCCCCGTTGCCGCTCTTGGCCGCATCCGCCTGGCACAAGCGTCCGAGCCGAGCCGCCTCTGAGGCATCGCCAATTCAACGGCAGCGATGCCACCTGGGGCCCTGTGGCGACCTAGTGCGCGTGGTCTCCGCGGTAGAACTCATAAACCCAGCCAGTCAGGGTCACGGCGCCGATGGCAAAGCCCAGAATCATCAGCCACCAACCGAAGACCGGACCTAGCGCGACCGGGATGAACGTCAGCCCGCAGAACAATGGCCATTTGCTCTGGGGCGGGAAGAACCCAAGGTCACCAGCACCCTCGAGGACCTGGCCATCGGTTCGGTCCTCGGGCCGGGGATCGATACGACGGGCCACCAGGGCGAGGTAGCCCGAGATCATCAACGCCAGTAATAGCGTCAAGGTCAGCGCGACCGTGCCGGTGGGGTCCTTGCTGAGGAACCAGTAGATCGGAGTGACCACGACAAAGAAAATGGTCAGGACCCCGAAGATCCAGGCTTCGACCTTCACCGCTGATCCTCTTCGGGCTCCGGCGACTGGGAATGGTGGCCCGCCTCGTACTGTGCAGCCAGGTCGCTGGTCGTCCCCCGGACCCGAGCCCGTAGCTCGCCCTTGCGGCCGGTGTCCTCGCCTGCATCCACCGCGGTCTCTTCGAAGAACTCGTCCTCCTCCTCCCCCTCCTCGTCCTCTTCGTACTCCGACAGCGCCACCTCTGGATGGTGCAGGTCAAAGGCCGGCGACTCGGAGCGAATACGAGGAATCGCAGTGAAGTTGTGCCGCGGCGGGGGGCAGGAGGTGGCCCACTCTAGCGACCGACCCCAGCCCCAGGGATCATCGGTGGTGACCTTCGGGTTGTGCCGGGACTTCCAGACGTTGTACAGGAACGGGAGCGACGAGGCGCCGAGCAGGAAGGCGCCCGCGGAGGAAACTTGGTTGAGGACCGTGAAGCCCTCGTTCGGCAGGTAGTCCGCGTACCGTCGCGGCATGCCCTCGACACCCAGCCAGTGCTGCACGAGGAAGGTCGTGTGGAACCCGATGAACAGCAGCCAGAAGTGGATCTTGCCCCACGTCTCGTCGAGCATGTGGCCGGTGAACTTGGGCCACCAGAAATAGAACCCGGCAAACATGGCGAAGACGACCGTGCCGAAGACGACGTAGTGGAAGTGGGCCACGACGAAGTAGCTGTCGTTGAGATGGAAGTCCAGCGGAGGGCTGGACAAGATCACGCCGGTCAGGCCACCGAACAGGAATGTGACCAAGAAGCCCACGGCCCAAAGCATCGGAGTCTGCATAGCGATGTTGCCGCCCCACATGGTTCCGATCCAGTTGAAGAACTTCACACCGGTCGGAATGGCGATCAGCATCGTCATGAATGAGAAGAACGGCAGATTCACGGCGCCGGTGGTGAACATGTGGTGCGCCCAGACGGCCATCGACAAGGCGCCTATCAGCAAAGTCGCGCCCACCAGGCTTACGTAACCGAAGATCGGCTTCTTGCTGAAGACAGGCAGCACTTCGGTGATGATCCCGAAGAACGGCAGCGCGATGATGTAGACCTCAGGATGGCCGAAGAACCAGAACAGGTGCTGCCACAAGATCGGTCCGCCGGTAGCGGCGTCGAACACATGGGCACCGAGCACTCGGTCGGCCTCGAGAACCAGCAGCGCAGCGGCCAAGATCGGGAAGACCATCAAGACCAAGATCGAGGTGACGAAGATGTTCCAAGTGAAAATCGGCATCCGGAACATCGTCATGCCGGGAGCCCGCATGGTCAGAATGGTGGTGACGAAGTTCACCGATCCGAGCAGGGTCCCGATGCCGGCCATGTAAAGGCCCATGATCCACAGGTCATGACCGGCGCCAGGTGAATTCACCACATCGCTCAACGGCGTGTAGGCATACCAGCCGAAGCTGGCCGCCCCATTCGGAGTCAGGAACCCGGAGCAGACCATGAGGCCGCCGAACAGGTAAGTCCAGTAGGAGAACATGTTGAGTCGCGGGAACGCCACGTCGGGCGCGCCGATCTGCAGGGGCATGATCGCGTTGGCGAAGCCGGCGAAGAGCGGGGTGGCGAAGAGCAGCAGCATGATCGCGCCGTGCATTGTGAAGTACTGGTTGTACGCCTCGTACGACACGAACTGCAGGCCCGGGAATGCCAACTCGGCCCGGATGGCGAGCGCCAGAATTCCGGCGAAGAAGAAGAACATCAGCGACGTGATGAAGTAGAGGTTGCCGATCACCTTGTGATCAGTGGTGACCAACCACTTCCACGACACCCGACCGAGGTCACGCTTGGGCAGAGCGATCTCGGCGGCTGTCGCCGTCCGTTCCAGAGTCGTCATCGTTCGCCCACCTTCTGTGGATTCATATTCTTCAGCTCGCCGCCCGGGTCGGCGTTCTTCGGCCCCCGCGCCTCCCCGATCTGCCCCTTGGCGACCAATGTCCTCAAATAGGCGTTGTACTCTTCCTCACTGACGATGTGCACGTTGAACAGCATGGCGGAGTGGTAGGTCCCGCACAGTTCCGCGCACTTGCCGCGGAAGTCGCCCTCCTTGTTCGGCGTCAGAAAGAAGTTGTTCAACCGGCCCGGCACGACGTCCAGCTTCTGGTAGAACGACGGAACCCAGAAGGAGTGAATGACGTCAGGCGACGACAGGTTGAAGTGGACCACCTTGCCCACTGGCAGGTAGAGGTCGGGCGTGGCATTGATCGTGCCGGCGTTCCAGACGTCCTGGCCCACAGCGGGATTGTTGGCAGCTTTGTAGTTGAACGTCCACGACCACTTCTGTCCGACCACGTTGATCTCTACGTCGGGCTCCGGATCCCGCTCGAGAATCACGTTCTGGGCAAGGATCGTGTAGTAGAACAGCACGCCGACGATGATGAACGGCGCGATCGTGTACATCACCTCCATCGGCAGGTTGTAGCGACTCTGCCGAGGCATTTGATTGTCGTGCGACCGGTAGCGGATCACGGCCCAGCCGATCAGGGCCCAGACCAGAACGCCGATGATGCCGGCGGCGATCCAGGTGCCGATCCACAGGTCGAGCATGGCGCCAGACCGATCGCTGGCCGGCTCCGGCAACCCAAGCCGCTTCAATTCAGCGGTGGTGTCGGCAGAGCAGCCGGTGAGCGCAAGCACCAAGGCGGCCGATCCGGCAATCAACAGCCGTCTAGAGCTGACTCCCACATCGTGCCTTTCGCCGGTCGGTCAGTCACCACATCTAGCCAAAACGAGGCGGGCACAAACCCCGTGCGAGACAGCCGGGGGGTCTACCAGTCTCGATCTCACCCTAACGTAGGACGACTCCGCCAACACTGGTGGCCGGGGCGTAAGTTTTCGTTGTGGCGCAGCCGTTATCTACGGTCTTCCTCGACTCATCTTCGGGCGAGCCGATGGTCCCAGATGCACGCCGAGCCTGGCTCGAGGCACAAGACGCCGGGTGGGGTGATCCGCTTCGATTGCACCGGCCTGGCCGTCTCGCCTCGCAGGCGCTCGACCGGGCTCGAGATGTGGTCGCCGAGACCGTCGGAGCCCGGGCCGACGAGGTGATTTTCACCAGCTCGGGAGTCCACGCCGCCGCCGCCGCGATCGCCGGCCTTTCGAAGGGGCGACGGCGGGTCGGGCCGAGAGTCGTGACCAGCGCAGTTGATCATTCCTCGGTGCTGGCGGCTGCCGAGGCGTACGGAGAACCAGTGACCGTTGCCGTTGATTCGGTTGCCCGGGTCGACCTCGAGGCTTGGGGTAGTGCGGTGCGCGATGAGGGGGTGGCGGCGGCAAACCTGCAGGTGGCCAATCATGAGGTCGGCACCCTTCAGCCGTATGCCGAAGCCGCCGAGCTGTGCGCGCAGGTGGAGGTGCCTCTTGTCCTCGACGCGACCGCGGCACTCGGCCGGGTCGACCTGCCGGCTTCCGTCGGCTGGTCTGTGCTGATCGGCGCGGCCCAGGCGTTCGGCGGTCCTCCTTCGGTCGGTTTGATGGTGATCCGACGGGGAGTGCGGTGGCGAGCGCCCTACCCGACGGATGACTATCAGGCGGGGCGCTGGCCGGGCACTCCTGACGTACCAGCGATTGCTGCTGCTGCGGCTGCACTGGAGGTGTGGCGGAACGACCGGACAGCAGTGGGGGCACGCCAGCATGCGCTGGTGGAGAAGCTGCGGTCGGGTATCGCCGCAGCAGTCCCCGACGTCGACGTTGTCGGTGACCCGGACCGGCGGGTGCCCCATCTGTTGACCTTCTCGGCGCTGTACGTCGATGGGGAGACGCTGACGCTCGAACTGGACAAGGCTGGCTTTGCAGTCTCCAGCGGATCGGCCTGCAGCGCCTCCAATGAGCATCCCTCACACGTTCTCGCGGCGATGGGGGCGTTGACACACGGCAATATACGGATTGGAGTCACACGTACGACCAGCGAATCAGACGTCAACCGCTTCCTCCAGGTGCTTCCGCCGATTGTTGCGGAGCTCCGCGCGACCGTTGGCGTTTCGTGAATCCACCACCACGGCTGTCGTTGGATTGTCTCGGCATGGCCTGTCCGCAGCCGATCATCCAATTGGCGCGGCGATTCTCCGAGCTCGACGCCGGTGACGTGGTCGAGCTGCTGGCGGATGACCCGGCAGCCGGGCCCGATCTTGCCGCGTGGTGCCGGATGCGAGGGCAGGAGTTGATCTTGAGCGAGCCGCCCCGCTTCAGGGTGCGTCGAGCCGTCTGACAATCGGGCGCTGGACCGCCGCTGGAGGCGGCGACGCCGGCTCAGCTCAAGCTTCGAACTCGATCAGTGGAAGCTGTCGCCGCAAGCGCAGGACCCGGTGGCGTTCGGGTTGTCGATGGTGAAGCCCTGCTTCTCGATCGTGTCAACAAAGTCGATCGTGGCGCCCATCAGGTAAGGAGCGCTCATCCGGTCAGTGACAACGCTGACGCCGCCGAAGTCCTTCACGACGTCGCCCTCGAGGCTGCGCTCGTCGAAGAAGAGTTGGTAGCGCAGACCAGAGCAACCGCCCGGCTGAACCGCCACTCGAAGTGACAGGTCGTCGCGGCCCTCGCCTTCAAGCAGGGCCTTGACCTTGCCGGCCGCCTCGTCGGTGAGGAGAACGCCGTCTGCAACGGTGGGTGCTTCGACGAAGGTCTGGTCGGTTGCCGTCATATCGAACTCCTGAATGTTGTCTGCCTTTACGCAACAGGTTAAGTCTAAGGGGCCGTAGGACGGCGGCAAAACGCCCGTCCGGCGACTTCACTGCGCTGAGGATTGCCTGCTCATCACGCTCATCGCGCGACGCGCCGCCGATCGAGGTATTCCGGGTTCGTGGAAGGGCCATATTCAGCGCGGCTGGCCGCGCCTGTCTGTGATCACCAGCTCCAGGAGCGTGCCACACGCCGCGCCAGTGCCGTGAGTTCTGCCTCGCTGACCGCTGCACCGTTCGGCCGGTCCCCGGCGGTTTCGCGAGCCGCGTACGCGGCCTCGATTCCCATGGTTCGCATCTCTCGGGCACCGATCAGGACCTCGCAGGCGATGACGATGCATGGGCTGAGTGCGGCTGCTGCGGCCTCGGCTACGGCAGCGACCACTCCGCCGCCGCGGGTGGCGAAGTCGAAGACCGTGCAGCCGGTCACCATCAGATCCACCTGGCGTTCGACCGTGGCCAAGGCGACCTCAGGTCCGGTCGCCAGTCGCCCGCCCAAGGCCAGAACGGCAAACCCCAGGCCGCCACAGGCGCCAGCGCCCGGCTTGACCGCTTGTTCGGCCGAGGCCAGTTGAGCGAAGCCCTCCAGCGCCGCGTCGATACTCAACAGGAGTCCCGGATCCAAGCGGGCGCTTCGACCCTGGATCGAGGTGATCCCCCGCAGGCCTAGCAGGTGCCGGTTCAGCTCCCCGTACGGCACCACACCGATGAGCTCGGTATCACCCAGAACCGCGAAGGCGGCGCTGAGATCGAGGACACCGACATCGATCAGGCCAGGAGCACCGTGATCAAGCGGCCTGTCGGCCGTTGCTCCCAAGCCGGCCAGAAGCCCGGCGCCTGCGTCGTGGACGGCAACCCCGACCAGGTCAACGTAGACCCGGCGCGGATGACGGGCCGCTAGCAGCTGGTTGAGCGCCTCGCCCAACGCTCGGGAGGAGCTGTCATACGGCGGATCGGCATGGGGATGCTGGCCGCTGACACTCAGGGCGGCAACGCCACCCAGCTCAGCCAGGGTGACCGTCGAGGCGCCGACTGCAGAAACCTCCAGGGAGGCACCGCGCTGTTCGGCGAAGGCCGAGATGAACCCGGCGCCCGCCTCACCCAGCGCGATCACGTCCACCGCTGCCGCCGACCAGCCGGACGCGATGATGCGGCCTGCTTGGAGGGAGGTCAGGGCGCCAATGGCGTCGCTAGCCACCAGCACTCGCATGCTGTCCGCCTCCTTCTGTCCGCGGCGGCTGCCATGGTAGGGACATGACGACTGGAGCGGCGCCGCAGCACCTGGACTGGCCCGTCGAACTCGATAAGCAGCTCTCCTGGCATTGGGAGAACCAGCTGCGACCGCGCCTCGACGGGTTGAGTGACGCAGAGTACTTCTGGGAGCCGGTGGAAGGCTGCTGGAGCGTCCGGCCGCGAGCCCAAGCGGTCGCCCTTGCCGTCGGCAGCGGCCCCTACATTATCGATTTCGCGTTCCCCGAGCCTGATCCGCCGCCGGTCACCACCATCGCCTGGCGACTCGGCCACCTGATCGTCGGGATCTTCGGCGACCGCAACGCCCGCTACTTCGGCGGGCCGGCCATCAGCTATGAGTCGTACGACTACCCCGCTTCGGCTGATCAGGCGCTGGTGGCTCTGGACGCGCAGTATCAGCACTGGATCGACGGCGTCCGCGACATGCATCTGGACGGCCTCGCGGAGCGCTGTCGTGAAGCGGGTTTCGAGACCGACTCCATGGCAGCGCTGATATTGCATATTCATCGGGAGGTCATCCACCATGGCGCTGAGATCGCCCTGCTGCGGGACCTCTATCGCACCGGTCTCGGGAGCCGCGGAATCGGGTAAGCCAGCTTTCGGTCAGTATCGTGGTGGATATGACCACCACGCCGACGTCGGCTCCGATCAGGCCTGGGACTCCACTCTCGCTATTCGTTCTGGGCGAAGGCTCCGACCCGCGCTCGGAGCGGGGCGTCGAGTGCCCCGGCGATCTCCCTCCGGCGTCCGATCCAGCGCTCGTTGAACGCGCCCGGCGGGCGAAAGCGGCACTCGGCAACCGGCTGTTCGTTCTCGGGCATCACTATCAACGTGATGAGGTCATCCAGTTCGCCGACGTGACCGGTGACTCGTTCAAACTGGCGAGCGAAGCCGCGGCTCGCCCCGAAGCCGAGTTCATCGTCTTCTGCGGCGTGCACTTCATGGCCGAATCTGCCGACATCTTGACCGCCGATCACCAGAAAGTGATCTTGCCCGACCTGGCGGCCGGTTGCTCGATGGCCGACATGGCTCGGCTGGCGCAGGTGGAGGACGCCTGGGACGTCCTGGCCGACGCCGATGTCGCCGACGTCACGGTTCCGGTCACATACATGAATTCCTCAGCCGATATCAAGGCCTTCTGCGGCAAGCATGGCGGCGTGGTGTGTACGTCGTCGAACGCCAAGACAGTGCTGGACTGGGCCTTTGAGCGAGGCGAGAAGGTGCTCTTCCTTCCCGATCAGCATCTTGGCCGCAATACCGCCGTGCTCCAGATGGGCATGAGCCTTGACGACTGCGTGCTCTACGACCCGCGAAGGCAGGGCGGTGGGCTGACTGCCGAGCAGCTGCGCTCAGCGAAAGTGATCTTGTGGAAGGGCCACTGCTCAGTGCACGGCCGTTTCACTCCCCAGGCGGTGGATGATGTCCGCACCCGGATCCCGGGCGTGCAGGTTCTCGTTCACCCCGAGTGTCAGCACGAGGTCGTGCTCAAAGCCGATCTGATCGGTTCTACAGAATTCATCATCAAGACGATCGAGAAGGCGCCTGCCGGCTCGAGATGGGCTATCGGCACTGAGCTCAATCTGGTGAAGCGATTGGCAGTGACCCATCCCGATAAGGAGATCGTCTTCCTCGAGCAGCACGTCTGCTATTGCGCCACGATGAATCGGATCGACCTGCCACATCTGGTGTGGGCGCTGGAAAATCTCGCATCGGGGCATGTGGTCAACCAGATCGTGGTCGACCGCGAGACCGAGCACTACGCCAGAGAAGCGCTGCAACGGATGCTGGCGCTGCCAGGGGAGACTACGAAGGACTAGCTTCGCTGCGGGACGAGTTGGGGATCAGGCCCTCGTCGGTGTCGCTGAGCAAGGCTCGAACGTCCTCGACCGTAGAGTCGGAATCCGGCAAGATCAGATCGGAGTCGCGCAGCTCGTCATCGGGCACCACGGTGCCGGTGCGACGTACCCGGTCCAGCAAGGCTTGCAGGGCGCTCGCCAGCTGGTCCTGATCCCCCGAGGCGACCGCCTTGTCGACGGCATCGTCGAGGGAGTTCAGGTCGCGAACGGCCTCGTCGCTCAGTTCCCACTGCCCCTCATTCAAGATCCGTACGATCATCGAAGGTCACCCTCGTTGGCCGGCGCCTGCTGGGGCTGCTCGGCGTTGAATGTGGGCGGAGCTGGATAGGTCCCTTGATTGGGCGTGTTCGGCGGCAGGGACTGTGTGGGCGCCTGCTGGCCCTCGATCGCCTGCGGAGCCGCCGACTGGCCCGGACCGATAGCCGCCTTCATCCGGGCGAGCTCGTCCTCCACATCTGAGGTCGAGGCGAGCTGCTCCAGCTCCAGGGTGATGTCGTCCTTGGTAGTGCCGGTCGGATCGTCGAGTGCGCCGCTAGCCAGGAGCTCGTCGATGGCTCCAGCACGAGCCTGCATCTGTGCGGTTTTGTCCTCCGCGCGCTGAATGGCCAAGCCAACGTCACCCATCTCCTCGCTGATGCCGGAGAAGGCCTCGTTGATCCGGGTCTGCGCCTCGGCCGCGGAGTATGTGGCCTTGATGGTCTCCTTACGCGTCCGGAAGGCATCAACTTTGGCCTGCAGCCGTTGGCTGGCGCGAGTGAGCTTCTCCTCTTCGCCTTGCAGCTGAGCATGCTGAGTCTGCAGGTCAGTCAGCTGCTGCTGGAGGCCGGAGCGCCGGGTCAGGGCCTCGCGAGCCAAATCCTCACGGCCCACTTCCAGCGCCTTCTGCGCCTGCTGCGTCAGCTTGTCGGCCTGGGTGTTGAGCTGCGTCGCCTGGAGCTCCACTCGCTTGCGGCTTGTGGCAACGTCGGCAACGCCGCGGCGTACCTTCTGGAGCAGTTCAAGCTGACGCTGGTAGGAGTAGTCGAGCGTCTGGCGAGGATCTTCGAGTTTGTCCAAGGCCTTGTCGGTCTTGGCTCGGAAGATCAACGAAATGCGCTGAAAAATGCCGCTCATGACGTATCAGCAAGTCCTTCCACAATCGCGATATGCGGGGGCGCGGGTGCACAGGCTTCCACCGTATCCCCGCCACGGTAAGGACGTCGTTCCGGACCAGCGAGTAGGTTCGTCTTTGGGTTATTCCCCTGAGACAATCCAGGGATGCGCTCGGCCGCGAGGCCGACGCCCAGATCTACCGCATCGCAGCGAGAGGTACGAGTTCGTGGCACTCTTCCGCCGGAACACCCCTGCCGAGCCAGCGCCACCACCACCTGCTGCGCCGGTCGGGCCGGGCACCAAGAAGGACCGGCCGACGCCCACGCGCAAGGAAGCCGAAGCCGCCCGTCGGCAGCGGGTCGCCCGCAATGTGTCGAAGAAACAAGCCCGCCTGGAGGCGGGACGGCAGGCCCGGTCCGAGCGAATGAGGGCGATCAACGCCCGAGACGCTACACCCGAAAAGGCTCTGCTCCGTGACTACGTCGACTCTCGATTCAATCTCGGCGAGTTTCTGCTGCCCAGCCTGGTCGTGATCTTGGCACTGACCTTTCTGAGCCAATCCCTGCCGCGAGTTGCTGTGATCAGCACCATCGCCATGTATCTGTTCATCTTCGCCGTGATCGCCGATTCGGCGATCATGTGGCGCGGGTTCAAGAAGGTGCTGGCCGCCCGACTGCCCAAGTCTTCGCCGCGCGGGCTGCTGATGTACGGCATGAACCGCGGCATTCAGATTCGTCGGTTCCGAATGCCCCCTCCGCGGGTAAAGCGTGGCGAGAAGAAGTTCTGATCCCCGTTAGCGAGGAAAACATGGAGTTCCGTCATCTCGGCAGCAGCGGTCTGAAGGTTTCGGCCGTCAGCTACGGCAACTGGGTGACGCACGGATCGCAGGTCGAGGCGGAACAGGCAACGGCATGCGTCCGAGCAGCGCTCGAGGCCGGTATCACCACCTTCGACACCGCGGACGTGTACGCGAACGGTCGAGCGGAGACCATCTTGGGGGAGGCGCTGGCCGGTGAACGCCGGGAGAGCCTGGAAATCTTCACCAAGGTTTACTTCCCCACCGGCCCCGGCGGCCCGAACGACACCGGCTTGTCCCGCAAGCACATCAGCGAGTCGATCAACGCGTCGCTGCAAAGGCTGCAGACCGATTACGTCGACCTCTACCAGGCGCATCGCTATGATCCGGCAACGCCATTGGAGGAGACGATGGAAGCTTTCGCCGACATCGTCCGTTCCGGCAAGGCGCTCTATATCGGCGTTAGCGAGTGGACCGCTGAGCAGCTGCGCGCCGGCCACGCATTGGCTCGCGAGCTGCGCTTTCCGTTCGTCTCGAACCAGCCGCGGTACAACGCGCTCTACCGGATCATCGAGGCCGACGTGGTACCCACATCTCGAGAACTCGGAATCGGTCAGGTGGTCTTCTCCCCCATTGAGCAAGGCATCCTCACCGGCAAGTACAAGCCGGGTGAGCCACCTCCCGCCGGATCGCGAGCAACCGATTCACAAGGCGGCGCACAATTCATCCAAGGCCTGCTGAACGACGACGTGCTGAGCCGGGTGCAGAAGCTCGCCCCCTTGGCGGACGCTGAAGGGCTGTCGATGGCTCAGCTCGCCATCGCCTGGGTGTTGCAGAACGACAATGTCGCCTCGGCCATCACCGGTGGCTCCCGGCCGGAGCAGGTGCAGGACAATGCGGCGGCGGCCGAACGAAAGCTCTCGGCAGAGACCATGGCTGGAATAGACGAGGCGCTGGGTGAGGTCATCGAGCGGAATGGCGACAAGGTGGGGGACGCCTCACCCAAGCGGAGACTTACCTGATGCCTTGGCGGTGGGTGCCAGATCGGGAACCGAACGATCGTTCGTCACCTCGCACGTTCCCGAGCCAGGGTGAAGCCGAGACTTGGCTGGGCGAGTTCTACCCCGAGCTGATTGCCGCTGGAGTGCAGGCGGTCAGCCTCTACGAGGAGGATCGCCTGGTCTACGGTCCGATGAACCTCGGACCCGACCACGACTGATCGGCGGTCTACGGCTCGCGGACGCCCGGGGTGACGAACGGTGGTTTGGTGATCACAAACGGCTCTCGTCGACTACGAATGTCCACGAACACGCCGTCCCCATCGCCAATGTCTGGTACGAGCAGAGC
>OBLS010000370.1_pt1 | contig 15740 bp, 18 predicted proteins | sample 1519901 | NCBI WGS metagenome assembly OBLS01 (sample SAMEA3113585, study PRJEB22503) | soil metagenome | reverse complement strand
ACAGAAACGACTGCCGAGCGCGAGGGTGTTCAAGGGCTGGAACCACGTCCACGCGAGGCATCTGACCGACCCAGAGGTGGACGGAATCTCTGCGTCGGTGTTGATCGCCGGGGATGATCCGGAAGCGAAGGACATCGTGTTCGCGATGGCGCGGGACATGGGGTTCCATCCCGTGGACGCCGGCCCGTTGAGAGCGACCCGCGACCTGGAGAAGCTCGTCGGCGTGATGCTCTTCGTCAGGCTCGGTCCGTTCCGGGTCTTGTCCCCACCCTGATCCTCGCCGGGGTGCGCGGCACGTCCGACCACCACGCACCCCGTCTGAGCGCTCGGGTCATCCGACGACCTGGTCGCCGAGCGCCGCCCGTGCGTCGTCGAGCCTGTCGACGGCGATGGCGATGACGCACTCACCCTGGCAGATCGAGACCTCCAGCAGGCCCTCGATGTTCACTCCCGCATTGGCGAGCGTGCGGCCGAACTTGGCCACTTCGCCGGGCTGGTCCGCGCACTTCACCAGCAGTGCAGGCCGCTCGGCGAACTCGATTCCGGCGCCCTCCAGAGCCGTCCGCAGAGCGGGCTCGTCACTGGCCGTGAACAGGACGGTGCCATGGTCCCCGGTCACCACACCGGCCAGCTCGAGGTTGATGCTGCGCTGGGCGCAGACATCTCCCAGGCGAGCGAGTTCGCCCGGCTGGTTCTTGAACTCGACGCTGTACAGGTTCATGGCGACCTCCCTTCTGTGAGGAAGAACCCACGCTTCGGAAGCTACGCCGATGACAAAGCACCGGGAAGAGTGCGTGTTCGACTCGGCGACGGCGTCCAGGAACGACGGCTTGGTCTAAGCCACCGTCTCGGAGGCACTCCACTCCTCGGATGTGGACGTTCTGGTCGACATCACCAGCGCCTCCACCGTCAAGGACAACATGAGGACCGCTGTGCGGGCCGGTGTTCATGTGGCCATCGGCACCAGCGGGCTGACATCCAGCGACTTCGAGGAGCTTGACCGCCTCGCCCGCGACCGCGGTGTGGGCGTGGTCGCCGCCGGCATGGGCCGATCGAGGCACGAGGTACCGAAGTGGCCGGCACCCGGATCCACTCAGTGCGCCTGCCCAGCTTCGTGGTCACCACGGAGATCATCTTCGCCGGAGCCGGCGAGCGGTGGTCATGCGCCACGATCCCGGAGAGACACCACGTCCATACGTGGCTGGCACGCTCCTTGCCATCCGGAAGGTGGCGGACGTACCGGGCGTGCGCAGGGGGCTGGACTCGCTTCTGTTCGAGGAAGCGGCAACCGGCCAATAGTCAATGGAAGAACGCACGTCGGTTGCTTCTCTCGCACGCCATACTGGGGCCGGACACGGTGAGCGAAGGAGGGGTCCCGTTGAGTGCTCGCACCCGAGTCATTGGTGGATTTGCGGCCGTCCTGGTCGGGATGGGGACACTCGCTCTGCCGGGCGGCGCGACGGCCGCCCCAGATGCTCCAGGCGGGTCGAGCTTCACCGCCGGTGCGGCTGGCGCGGGTGACGCGTACTTCCCGTTCGCCGGCAACGGCGGTTACGACGTCAGGCACTACGACCTCGACATCACGTACATACCGCCGGCGCCCGCCCCGGCGCCGATCGTCGGCCAGCTGACTGGCGTCGCGACCATCGACCTCGTGGCCACTCAGGACCTGGACCGCTTCAACCTCGACCTGCGCGGCATGGAGGTGCAGGCCGTCACGGTCAACGGCAAGAGTGCCACCGCCGTGACGCCGCCTGCTCCCGGTGCCGAAGTCGAGGGGGCCGCCTACTGGCACGTCCAGGACGACGCGGCCCGCGTGTGGGAGCTCACCATCCAGCCTCGACCCAAGATCATGCAGGGGCAGTCGGCGCGGGTCGTCGTCGCCTACGGCGGCGAGACCACCCGACCTACGGACATCGAAGGCGCGCTCTACGGCTGGGTGACCCAACGCGACGGCGCCATGGTGGTCGGCGAGCCGGAAGGCTCCATGACCTGGTACCCGGTCAGCGACCACCAGACGGACAAGGCGACGTATGGCTTCCAGATCACCGTGCCCGAGGGGAAGGTAGCGGTCGCCAACGGCTTGCCCGCGCAGGATCCGGTCACAGACAACGGCTGGACCACCTGGTACTGGAACGCCCCGGACCTGCAGGCCAGCTACCTGACCACGGCTTCGGTCGGTGACTACGAGCTGCGCTACTTCGAGACCGACAGCGGGCTGCCGATCATCGACGCTGTCGACGACAACCTGACGGCGACCAACGCCGCCACGACCGATGCGAGCCTCGGCCTGCAGGCGGACATGATCACGTTCTTCGAGGAGACCTTCGTCCCGTACCCGTTCAACTCCTACGGCTCGATCGTGGACGACGACAGCGTCGGCTATGCCCTCGAGACGCAGACCCGGCCGGTGTACTCCCGGGTTGCCCGGGAGTCCACCGTCGCCCACGAACTCGCTCACCAGTGGTTCGGGAACGCGGTGAGCCCGGAGCGCTGGCAGGACATCTGGCTCAACGAGGGCTGGGCGACGTACGCGGAATGGCTGTGGAGCGAGCATTCCGGCGGCGACTCGGCCCAGGAAAGCTTCGACGCCGTCATGGACATCCCCGCCGACGACCCGTTCTGGGCACTGGCCATCGCTGACCCTGGACCGCTTGGTCTCTTCCACGGCGCGGTCTATGACCGTGGTGCGGCGACCCTGCACGCCCTGCGGGTCAAGATCGGCGACGAGGCGTTCTACGAAGCCGGCCAGGAATGGCTGGAGCGGTACGACGACTCCACCGGGACAACGGAGGATTTCCAGGTCGTGTACGAGGAGATCTCCGGCCAGGACCTCGACTCGTTCTTCGACGTGTGGCTGCGGACGCCGAGTAAGCCGACGTCCTGGTGACACCGGGCCGAGGCGCCCCTGCGTCGGGACTCGCCCTCAGGTAATGGCAGCGTCGAGGTCGTCGAGCCGGTCGATCGCGAGGACCACGCGTCCACCGTCACCCCATTCGACTGAATCGACCGCGGACCACGGCGCGTAGCCCGCACGGCGGTGCAGGAACCGTACGGCCACGCGGACCAGCCACGGGCCCTTCTCCGCGCGGCGGTCGTATCCGAGCAGCGACCCGGCATGCCGATCGGCGACGATCATTCCGTCCACCAGCAGCTCCGACCGCAACCCGTGCAGGGCCGGTCCCGGGGCCAGCCGGACGTCGTTCACATGGCCGAGCGTCCGGCCGTCCACCGTCACGACAGGTAGACCGAGGAGGTCGTGCAGACGGCGCGGGTCACTCAGGGTCATGTCCCGCCCCCGGGATCCGAGACACGACGTTGTCATGCATCCAACGTTCGAGACCGTCGACACCCAGCGCGCGCCGGCGCCTGCCCACGTGCACGGCACTGTCGATGCTGACCACGTCCGCGATGTCGATCCGGCCGGGCTCCGGCTCGGGTTCGGATCGAAGCCGGCGCCAGATTGCGACGGTCCAGTGTCCGATCCGGCCACCCACCCGCGGGCCCAGTGCTCCGGGCCCGGTCAGCAGAGCGGTCACGACCAGGCGCCCATCCAGTCGTTCGACGAGCTCGAGCTCGTCGACCTTTGCCACCAGCCGGCCGTCCGGGTCGACGATCTGCCGATCGAGCAGCTGCAGGGCCGCGTCGTATCGCCGGCCCGCGACGGATTCACCGATCACTGGCCCGCCTTCGTGAGGATCATCAACGGGATCGCGGCCAGCGCGGCGGCGAGGACGAGCACCAGGTACACGCTGCCCAGCGTGTTGGCGACCCGGCCATTGACCTTTGTGCCCATGTAGTCCGGATCGTTGGCGACCACGAGGATGGGGAAGTAGGTCAGCGGTAGCGCGACCGCAGAGAAGACCACCGAGTACTCCGTGACCTTGATCGGATCCACTGTCGTCAGTAGCACGGCGATCCCGGTGATCGTCGCGAGCAGCAGTACGACGTGGAACCGCGCGGCTTCGCGTGGCCGTACGTACTTTCCCCACTGCCAGCCGAAGTACTGCGAGATGCTGTAGCCCACGGACAGCCCGGTCTCGCAGGCCGCGCCGAACGTCGCGGCGAAGAAACCGATCAGAGCCACGGCCAGGCCTACCTTGCCGAGACTGACAGCGACGGGCAAGCCGACCTGGCCGAGAGTGTCGACCTGGACGCCGACCGGCAAGAAGACCAGAGCGGTCGATGCGGCGATCGCCACCGAGAGGACCCCACCGAGGGGAAAACCGACCAGGACGTTGGTCCTCATGATCGTGAGGTCCCGCGGTCCCCATCGCTCCTCGACGCCCCCGGAGGAGAAGAAGAACACCTCGTAGGGCGTCATCGCCGCTCCGAACAGCGCAACCGCGTAATAGAAGTAGGTCGGAGTGTCCTCGGAAGCTGGAACCGACGGTCGGCTCGCGTCGTTCCACAGGGTCGACCAGTCCGGACCCAGCTGCCATACCGCCACCGCGAACACGATCAGGCTGAGCCCCAACAGCCCGAAGACGTTCTCCATCAGGGAGAACTTCACGCGCCATAGGACCAACCACACCGCGAACCCGGCCAGGGGTATCCACAGCAGGTAGTTGACACTGCTCGCCAGCTCCAGAGCGAGCGCGACGCCGCCGATCTCGGCGATGAACGTCAACAGGGTCACCGCCATGGAGGCGACCAGGTTCGCGAAGCCCATCCGGGGTCCCAGCCGCTCCCGGACCAGGTCGAACGTCGGTCGGCCGCTGATCGCCGCGACCCGGCCCGACATCTCCGCAAAGACGCAGATGCCGATCACGCCGGTGACGACAACCCAGGCCAGCGACAGCCCGAAGCGAGAACCGACGAGTGCGTTGGTGACCATGTCCCCGATGTCGACGAAGCCGCCGATGGCGGTCAGGATGCCGAGCGCGACGGCGAAGAGCCTCTTCATCGGAGTCGGGCGTCGGCTGCGTCGAGCTCCCGGGCAACGTCGTCCAGCGTCGTGAGGGCGTCTTGCAGGCCTGCCTGCTGAGGGCGACGCGACGCGATACGGGCATCGGTCACGGCTTCCTCGGCTGCAGCCACCAGAGCAGCGACCGTCTCGTGCAGTTCGTCTGCCTGCGGGTCGTCAGGTGGCTGGACGGAGCCGAACGCGGCGGAGATCGCGCCGAGCGCACTCTCCGCCGCCGTGATCGTCACGTCGGCGTACGGCACCATGATCCGGTCGTCCAGGAGTGCGTCGACGGCAATCCGAGTCGTCTCCACCTCACTGATGGCGGCCTCGATCGAGGCGGACGCCTTGCCACGATAGGAGTCGGTTCCCGTGGCCGGCGTGACACACGCGGTCAGGACCAACGCGCAGGCGACCGCAAACGCAGCGTGTCGGGTGGACTTCACCGGCGACCGCGCAACACGAAGAAGCCGAGGACGGCAAGCAGCAACAGAAGCATCAGCCAACCGAATGCGATCGCGAAGCCCTCGGTCGTGGTCACAGGGCGCCACCGGTGCTCGCCGCCGAGTGCGCCGACACGAGGGCCGCGGCCACCATGACAACACCAAGCCGTTCGAACATCACATACCTTCGCCGAGCGCCCGGCCGTAGCGTAGCCGTGAGTTGTGGAGGCATTCGGTGAAGTACTTGATCCTGATCTACGGCAACCCGGAGTCTCGGGCGATCTGGGAAGGGTTCTCCGACGCCGAGCGCGCCGAGGGCTATGCCGTCTACGCCGCGTTGAAGGAGGAGCTGGCTGCGTCGGGAGAGCTGATCGTGACCGAGGCGCTGGCCCATCCGTCGCTCGGGAAGCGGGTCTCGGTGCGCGAGGGGAACACGATGACCACGGACGGACCGTTCGCGGAGGCGAAGGAGCTTCTGGCCGGGTTCTTCCTGCTCGAGTGCGAGAGCATGGAACGTGCGCTGGAGCACGCCGCGCGGGTGCCGGAGGCGGAGCTCGGCCTGGTGGAGGTGCGGCCGGTGCTCGTCCTCGGTGGGTTGGAGATGTGAGCTCGGCGACGAACGTGGAGCGCCTGTTGCGGGATCTGGCGCCGGAGGTCCTCGGCGCCCTGATCCGCCACTACGGCGACTTCGACACCTGCGAGGACGCGGTTCAGGAGGCACTGCTGGCGGCTGCGGTGCAGTGGCCGAGCGAGGGGGTGCCGGCCAACCCGAAGGGGTGGCTGATCACGGTCGCATCCCGGCGACGGATCGAGCTGTGGCGCAACGAGTCGGCCCGCCGTCGCCGGGAGCAGTCCGCCGCGATGCTGGAACCGCCGGATGCTCCCCCAGTGCCCGCCGCAGACGACACTCTCACCCTGCTGCTGCTGTGCTGCCATCCGTCGCTCACCGCCGCCTCTCAGGTGGCTCTGACGCTGCGCGCTGTCGGGGGGCTCACTACCGCGGAGATCGCCCGCGCGTTCCTGGTGCCGGAGGCCACCGTGGCCCAGCGGATCAGCCGAGCCAAGCAGCGGATCAAGGCCGGTGGCGCGCAGTTTCGGCTGCCTCCGCCCGAGGAACGTTCAAAGCGGACGACCGCGGTGCTGCACGTGCTGTATCTGATCTTCAACGAGGGATACACCGCCAGCTCGGGGTCCGCGCTGCATCGCGTCGAGCTCACTAGCGAGGCGATCCGCCTGACCCGGCAGCTCCGCACCCTCCTGCCTGAGGACGGCGAGGTGGCCGGGCTTCTCGCGCTGATGCTGCTCACCGAGGCCCGACGCCCGGCGCGGACCCGACCGGACGGCACTCTGGTTCCGCTCGCGGAGCAGGACCGCCGCCAGTGGGACGCCGTCGCGATCGCGGACGGTGTCGGCCTGATCACCACGACGCTGGCGACCGCGCCGATCGGCCCGTACCAGCTGCAGGCCGCGATCGCCGCCGTGCACGACGAGGCCCCCAGTCCGGAAGAGACCGATTGGCGGCAGATCCTCGGGCTGTATGACCTGCTGCACGTCATGGCGCCTGGGCCGATGGTCACTCTGAACCGGATCGTCGCCGTGGCCATGGTCCACGGCCCGCACGCGGGCCTGGAGCAGCTTTCCTCCGCAGAGGCTGATCCCGCGTTGGCCGGGCACCATCGCGTCCACGCCGTCCGTGCGCATCTGCACGACATGGCGGGCGACCGAGTAGCAGCGCGTACTCATTACGAGCTCGCCGCCCGCCGCACCCTCAGCATCCCCGAGCAGCGCTACCTCGAACGGCAGGCCAGCCGACTGGCGAAGGAGCCCTCCCAGGCCTGACCTTCGCCCCGTCGGGCATGCGTCGACGCGGCCAGCGGCGGCCATCATTGGTTGGTTCGGGCCTCCGCGGTGGCCAGGCAGCGGGCCAGGAACGCGCGCTCGGGTTCGTTACCGGCCAGATCCAGGGCACGGCGGTAAGCCTGAGCCGCTTCCTCGAAGCGACCGAGCCGGTCCAGTAGGCGCGCGTGCGCAGCATGGAACAGGTGGTATCGGTCGAGCTCACCCGAGCCGGACAGCTCCCGGATCAGGGCGAGGCCCGCGGCCGGCCCTTCGGCCATTGCCACGGCGACCGCCCGGTTAAGCTCGATCAGGGCCGAGGGTGCGACAGACCGGAGGACGTCGTACAGACCGACGATCTGCGGCCAGTCCGTCGTCTCCGCGGATTCTGCTTCGTCGTGCACCGCCGCGATCGCCGCCTGGAGCGCGTACGGTCCCGGTGATCCACCGCGTAGGGCCTCGACGGCGAGGACTCGTCCTTCGTCGATCATCGTTCGGTCCCATCGCGACCGATCCTGATCCTCGAGCAGTACGAGGTCCCCGGCCTCGTCCGTTCGGGCAGCCCGCCGTGCGTCGACCAGCAGCAGGAGCGCGAGCAGGCCCGCGACCTCCCGCTGCGCAGGCAGCAGGTCACGCAGGATCCGAGCCAGCCGAACCGCCTCATCCGCCAGATCGGGCCGCACGAGTGTCGGGCCGGCGCTGGCGGCATACGACTCGGTGAAGATCACGTAGATCACACTCAGCACGGCCGGGAGTCGGGCCGGCAACTCCGCCGCGGAGGGCACCCGGTACGGGATCTGAGCGTCGCGGATCTTGTGCTTCGCCCGCACCAGTCGCCGCGCCATGGTGGTCTCCGGCACCAGGAACGCCCGGGCGACCTCGGCCGTGGAGAGCCCAGCCAGGTACCGCAAGGTCAGCGCCACACGGGCATCCGCTGCCAGAGCCGGGTGACAGCAGGTGAAGAACAGCCGCAGGCGGTCATCGCCGATCAGGTCCGGGTCCGGGGCGGCGGCGCCGAGCCGTTCGGACTCGGACCGCTGTGCCTCCACGCCCAGCACTGCGAGCTTGGCGGCGTAGGTCTGCCGGCGGCGCAGCAGGTCTACCGCCCGGCGGCGGGCCGTGGTCAGCAACCATGCCGCCGGCCTGGAGGGCACCCCTTCGACCGGCCATCGTTCGAGCGCCACGGCCATCGCGTCCGCGGCGACCTCCTCGGCCAGGTCGAGGTCGCCGACCCATCGGACGAGCGTGGCGAGCAGCCGGCTCCACTCTTCACGGAAGACCGCTTCGACGGAGTCGGCCGCTCTGTCGCTCACGTCCGTCTCACGCCGGTGCGTCGAACTCCATGATGGGCCGGACTTCCATCGAGCCGTACTTCGCACCCGGGCACTTGGCGGCCCAGTCCAGCGCGCTGTCCAGGTCGGGGACGTCGATGAGGTAGTACCCACCGAGCACCTCGCGGGTTTCCGCGAACGGCCCGTCGGTGACGACTCGCTCGCCTTCCTTCAGGCGCACGGTCGTCGCCGTCTGGGATGGCTGGAGGGCCTCACCGCCCAGGTGGACGCCGGAGGCGCGCAGAGCTTCGGTGTACGCCCACCATTCCGCCATCGAGGCGTCACTTTCCTCCTGCGACAGTTCTCTGGTCTGCTCCTCGCCGTAGATCAACAGCAGGTATCGCATCTTTCCCCTCCTCGGGTCAGGCGCGGGCGGCGACCTGCCGCCTCATCATGACGACGAACGGGGCCCGCCGCCATGAACACGCAGTGGCGTTCAGAGTCCGGGTGGCTGGTGCAATCCGAACGGCGAGCCCTGGTCGTCGCGGCACATCTTGAACCGGCCGAAGCGGGCGACCGAGTCCGCGTCGTCGCCGAGATCGGTTTCCTCGACCACGCCGCCGAGCTCCCGAACGCGATCGAGCGCGGCGTCCAGGTCGTCCACGCGGAAGAACACGTAGGGCGCCGCCGCGTGGTCGCCGCCATGGATGCCGGCCGGCACCGTCGGCGTCGTGATCACGAATCCGCTGCCCGAGGGCCCCACCTCGAACCGCCAGCCGAACAGGCCTTCGTAGAACGCCCGGCCCCTTTCCGCGTCGTCAACGCCGAGCTCGAGAAACGACAACTCTCCAGCCATGTGGGTCTCCCTTCGCGGATCCACCGAAGCACACGGGCAACCGGGCCGCCAGGTGCCGATGGCGGACTATGCTGAACCCCGGCCGGTGTCCACGCCGGCTGGCACGGTGCTCAGCGAAGCCGGTGCGATTCCGGCGCTGTCCCGCAACTGTGATGCCTCTGCGCGAGGCTGAGCCAGGTCGCCTGACCCGTGTCGACGGATCTGCCCTCGGAGGAGGGGCTGTTCGCGCGGGCTGACCCGCCGGGCCGACCTCCCTCCGCTTCGAAGCGGAGGTTTTCATGTTCGTACCCAAGGCGGCCGCCCTGGTGGCCGCACTGACCCTCACCGCGTGCGGCTCGTCCGCCGGGGACGAGACACCCCAGACCCAGGCCACGACGACAGATGCGTTCCCGGTCACCGTCGAGGGCACCAACGGCGAGACCACCGTCGACCGGGAGCCTGTCCGCATCGTGTCCTTGTCGCCGACGGCGACCGAGACGCTGTTCGCGATCGGAGCGGGCGATCAGGTCGTGGCAGTCGACGACCAGTCCGACTACCCGGCCGATGCGCCGACGACGGCCCTGTCAGGGTTCGAACCGAACGTCGAGGCGATCGTGGAATACCGGCCCGACCTCGTGATCGCCGAGGGGGAAGGGCCGAGCGACCTCACACAGGCGCTGGATCAGCTGGACATCCCCGTGCTCGCCGAATCGGCGGCGGATGACCTGGACGAGGCGTATGAGCAGATCGAGGAGTTGGGCGCGATCACCGGACACGCCGACGAGGCAGGCGAGCTCGTCGACGACATGCGGGACCGGATCGACGAGCTGATGGCCGACCTGCCCGACGGGTCGGACATCACCGTCTTCCACGAGCTCGGCCCCGACCTCTACACCGCCAGTTCGGACACGTTCATCGGCCAGGTCTACGAGCAGGTCGGCCTGACCAACATCGCCGACGAGGCCGCCGAACAGGCGGGCAGCCCCTACCCCCAGGTGTCACCGGAATACCTCCTGGCTGCGGATCCCGACCTGGTGATCCTGGCCGACGGCCAATGCTGCGGCGTCACTCCCGAGCAGGCGGCGAGCCGTCCCGGCTGGGATGCGCTCTCCGCGGTCCGCAACGGCGCGGTGATCTCGGTGGACGAGGACGTCGCGTCACGGTGGGGCCCGCGCGTGCCGGAGTTCTTCGAGGCCGTCACCGACGCCGTCCGGGCGGTACGGGAGTCGTCGTGACCGGGATCGCCGACCGGGCTGCGCCGCCGCGTCCGGCGCGGCCCGACCCAGCGGTCGCCGCTGCGGCGGCCGGCCCGTCGTGGCGATGGCTGGTCGGCGGGGTGGCGGCCCTGGTCGCCGCACTCGTCGCCGGGCTGACCCTCGGGCCGGCTGCCATCTCGGCGCAGGCCGTCGTGTCCGACCTGCTGTCCCGGCTGCCGTTGGACGTCGGGACACCCTTGTCGCAGATCGACGCGACCGTGCTGTGGGAGCTGCGGGCGCCGCGGGTCGCGTTGGGCGCGCTGGTCGGCGCGATGCTCGCGGTGGCGGGCGGGTCCTACCAGGCCGTCTTCCACAACCCGCTCGCCGACCCATACCTCCTCGGCGTGGCTGCCGGCGCCGGCCTCGGCGCCACGGTGGCGATCGCGTACACGGGCGCGGGCGACGGCCTGTTGCCATTGGCGGCTTTCGCCGGCGCCGTCGTCGCCGTCGTCGCTGCGTACGCCCTCGGACGCTCGGTCGGCGTGGCCAGCGGGGCAACCCTGGTTCTGGCCGGTGTCGCGGTCGCGGCGTTCTTGGCCGCGGCGCAGACATTCGTGCTGCAGCAGAACGCCGAAGACGTCCGGGCCGTCTACTCGTGGCTGCTGGGCCGGCTGTCCACCTCCGGGTGGGGCGACGTTGCCATGGTCGCGCCGTACATCGCCGTCAGCGTGGTCACGATCCTCCTGCACGCGCGAGTGCTCGACGTCATGCGGGTCGGCGACGAGGAGGCCGCAAGCCTTGGAGTCGCCGTGACTCGGGTCCGCCTCCTGGTGGTCGTCGCGGCAACCTTGGGCACGGCCGCGGCCGTCGCCGTGAGCGGCCTGATCGGCTTCGTGGGCATCGTGGTCGCGCATGCTGTGCGGCTACTCGCGGGAGCCTCGTACCGGATCGTGCTGCCACTCTCGACGCTGTTCGGCGCCGCGTTCCTCGTGCTCGCCGACGTCGTCGCGCGCACCGCCCTGTCGCCGGCCGAACTGCCGATCGGGGTGGTGACCGCGTGCATCGGCGCTCCCTTCTTCGCGGTCGTATTGCGGACGACGAGGAGGGGTGAGCGATGATCGGCATCGGGAGCCTGACCGTCCACCTCGGCGGGACGCGGGTCGTCGACGACGTCGGGCTCACCCTGGTTCCGGGTGGGTGGACCACGCTGATCGGACGCAACGGGGCAGGCAAGACCACGATGCTGCGAGCCGTCGCCGGCCTGGTCCCGTATGCGGGATCGATCGCCGTCGACGGCCGACAGGTCCGGGAGATGTCACCGCGCGAGCGGGCTCGCGTCCTGGCCCTGGTGCCGCAGAGTCCGCTCTTGCCCGCCGACATGACGGTGCGCGAGTACGTGATGCTGGGTCGGACGCCGTACCTCGGGTTCCTGGGGCGGCCCGGTCGCCGTGACGACTCCGCTGTGCAGCAGGCCATCGACAGCCTCGGCCTGGCTGCGTTTACCCAGCGGCGACTCGACGCGATCTCCGGTGGCGAGCGGCAGCGAGCCGTGCTGGCCCGCGCCCTGGCGCAGCAGGCGCCGGTGCTGCTGCTCGACGAGCCCACCACGGCGCTCGACGTAGGACGCCAGCAGGAGGTGCTCGACCTCGTTTGGGCACTGCGCGCCGAGCGGAGCCTGACCGTGCTTGGCGCGATGCACGACCTCACGCTGGCCGGCCAGTACGCGGACCGTCTCGTCCTGGTGGACGGCGGACGGGTCGTTGCCGACGGCGCACCGGCCGATGTGCTCACCGAGGAGCGGATCAACCGCCACTACGACGCGCACGTGCGCGTCACCCGGCTGGATGGATTGCCGGCCGTCCTCCCGGCCCGTCGTCCGTCCGTCAGGCTCGACTGATGGCGCTCACCTTCCTGATCGGCGGCGCACGGAGCGGCAAGTCCTCGCTCGCGGTGCGAAGGGCCCGGGCCGCGGGGGTGCCCGTCGTCTTCGTCGCCACGGCGGAGGCCCTCGACGACGAAATGGCCGCCCGGATCGCCCGGCACCGAGCCGAACGCCCAGCCGATTGGCAAACGGTCGAAGCGCCTCTGGACGTGGATGGGGCGCTGGACGGCTCACCCCCTGACGCGACGATCATCGTCGACTGTCTCTCGGTGTGGGTCGCCAACCTGTTGGAGAAGGGTCTCGACGACCAGCACGTGCAGCGGCGGGCCTTCGAGGCGGCGGCTCGAGCGGCTGCCCGGCCCGGCCTGACCATCGCCGTCACCAATGAGGTCGGGATGGGCATCGTGCCGACGAACGAGCTGGGCCGGCGGTACCGGGATCTGCTGGGCCGCGTGAACGCGATCTGGGCCGACGCTGCGGCGGAGGCTCTGCTCGTGGTAGCCGGTCGGGCGCTCGTGCTGGAGGAGCCGTGATGACCGCCGACCGTGCCCTGCTCACGGCGACACTCGCGCGCATCGAACCGGCTGACGCGACTGCGGCTCGCATGGCGCAGCAGGCGCTCGACGCCAAGGCCAAGCCGCCGCGCAGCCTCGGCCGGCTGGAGGACCTGGCGTGCCAGGTCGCCGGCATCCGCGGCAGTACGGCGACACTGCGCTCAGCGGTCGTGGTGTGCGCCGCGGACCACGGTGTCGCCGACGAGGGGGTCAGCGCCTATCCGCAGGACGTCACCGCTGCGATGGTCGCCGCGTTCGCGTCGGGACGTGCGGCGGTGTCCGTCCTGGCCAGGCAGGCCGGGGCACGGCTCGTCGTCGTCGATCTCGGCGTACGCACCCGGACCGACCATCCGGGCGTCCTCGCCCGGCGGATCGGCGCCGGCACCGCGAACGCGGCGCGCGGCCCGGCGATGAGCCGGCAGGAGGCCGAGCGCGCCGTGGCGACGGGGATCGAACTGGCCTTCTCGCTGGCCGACGAGGATGTCACGCTCATCGCGATCGGCGAGATGGGCATCGCCAACACGACGGCGGCCAGCGCCTTGAGCGCCGCCCTGCTGGGTGTCGACCCGACCTCCGTCTGCGGGCGCGGTACCGGCGTCGACGACGCGAGGCTGGCGCACAAGGTCGACGTCGTACGGCGGATGCTGGCCGTCAACGAGGTCGACACCGGCGAGCCCTTGTCGGTACTGGCGGCGCTCGGCGGCTTCGAGATCGGTGCCCTGGTCGGCCTCGTCCTCGGCGGTGCGGCCCGCCGGGTCCCGATCGTGCTCGACGGATTCATCACCGGTGCGGCCGCTCTGATCGCGGCACGGCTGGCGCCGGCCTGTGTCGACGCGATGATCGCGTCACACTGCTCGCCGGAGCCTGGGCATGCGCGCATCCTGTCCGAGCTCGGGCTGGATCCGTTGTTCAGCCTCGACATGCGCCTCGGCGAAGCCAGTGGGGCGGCCCTCGCGCTGCCGCTGATCGGGTCGAGCATGGCGTTGGTGCAGGAGATGGCCGCGCTCGACGAGGTGGCCGCGGTCCCCGGACCGCTCGATGAGCGTGATGCCGGAGCGCCCCTGCCGTCCGGGTTCGCGTGATTCACACACCAGTGCGCGCAGTGGCCGCCGCCTCGGCCTTTCTCACCAGGGCGCCCTTCGTCAGTCGACTGGCGGCCGGCGAGGACGACCTGGTACGCGGCAGTGTCGTGTTCCCCGTTGTCGGCGCCGTGATCGGCGGCCTGATCGGGGCGGTCGCCGTGGCTCAGGTCGAACTGGGTGTTCCACTCATGTTGGCCGGCGTCTTCGCGGTCGTCGTCGAGGTGGCGATCACCGGGGCGCTGCACGTCGACGGGCTTGCGGACTCCGTCGACGGACTGGCCGGACGGAATCCGCAGCACGCGCTGGCGATCATGCGAGACCACAGCATCGGGGTGTACGGCACGTGCGCGATCGTGTTGGACCTGCTCGTGAAGGTTGCGGTCATCGCCGCGCTGCCGACGTCGGAGACGATCGTGACGCTGGTCGCGGTCTACGCGGTCTCTCGCGCGGCGCCGTTGCCGTTGGCGGCGGCCCTGCCGTACGCCGGTTCGGACGGGACCGGGCGCGTCATCGTCGAGCGGACCGGGTGGGTCCATGCTGCGGTCGGCGCAGGAATCGCCGCGTCGGTGGCGCTGGTCTGCGTCGGCCGTTGGGCCTTGGTCCTGATCGGCTGCCTGGTCGCGGTCACTGTCGCGGTCGGTTTCGCGGCGCGTCGCCGGCTGGGAGGCGTCAGCGGCGACGTGCTGGGCGCGTCCGTCGAGCTGACAACCGCTGCCGGCCTCGTCGCCGCCGTCCTCTGGCTGACCTGAGGAGCGTGGTTTCGGGTGCGCGGCATTGACACCCGACCCTTCAGCCCACGACTATTGACTCAATGAATGTTGAGGTAAATCTGGCCTCGCGAGCCGGTCTGCATGCGGCTCTGGGCGAGCCGTCGCGGCTGGCGATCGTCGACCGACTCGCTCTGGGCGACGTGTCGCCGGGCGAACTGGCCGGGATGTCCGGCATGCCGACCAATCTGCTCGCGCACCACCTGCGAGTGCTCGAGCAGGCAGGAGTCGTGCGACGCGTCCGGTCCGAGGGTGACCACCGGCGGGTGTACGTCCAGCTCGTCAGGGCGGCGCTGGCCGCCGCAGCACCGCACATCACCCGTCCCGCGACGCGCGTGGTCTTCGTCTGCACGCGCAACTCCGCCCGCTCGCAGTTCGCCGCAGCGGCATGGAAGAGGGCGAGCCGGGTGCCGGCCGCGTCGGCCGGAACACATCCGGCGGATCGGGTCCATCCGAGGGCACTCGTGATCGGTCGCCGGCACGGGTTGCCCCTCGGCCGGTCCCGCCCGGCTCACGTCGATGCGCTGCTGCGTCCTGACGATCTCGTTGTCGCGGTGTGCGACAACGCCCATGAGGAGCTCGGTGCGCGCGCCTTCAGCCGACTGCACTGGTCGGTGCCGGATCCCGTCCGCGTAGGTACTTACGACGCTTTCGAGCACGCATTCACCTTGATCGAGGACCGCGTCAGCCGGCTCGCGCCCGCGGTTACCACACCTGGGGAGACGTCATGACCGAGACACCCGACCAGGAACCCAGGCTTGACCAGAGGCCGGCCCTGAAGGTCGCGGCCGGCATACCCAGGGTCCTGTTCCTGTGCACGCACAACGCCGGCCGGTCCCAGATGGCTCTTGGCTTCTTCCAGAGGCTCGCCGGCGGACAAGCCGTGGCCTGGTCGGGGGGGTCGGAACCGGGCAGCGAGTTGAACCCCGCCGCCGTCGACGCCATGGCGGAGCGCGGCATCGACATCA
>OBLS010000369.1_pt1 | contig 15782 bp, 16 predicted proteins | sample 1519901 | NCBI WGS metagenome assembly OBLS01 (sample SAMEA3113585, study PRJEB22503) | soil metagenome | reverse complement strand
CACAAGTCGTCGGGCAGGGCACGGATCAGGCGAGGTCGAGGAACCGGTCCAGCACGCGTGCGCCGAAGCGGAGCCCCTCGACCGGAACCCGCTCGTCGACCCCGTGGAACATGCCCGCGAAGTCGAGGTCCGGCGGCAGTCGCAGCGGCGAGAAGCCGAAGCCCCGGATACCGAGCAGGCTGAAGGCCTTCGCGTCGGTGCCTCCGGACAGGCAGTAGGGCACCGGCAGTGCGCCGGAGTCCTCGGCCCGCAGCGCGGCACTCATGGCGTCGACCAGGTCGCCTGCGAACTCGGTCTCCAGTGCGATGTCCGAGACCAGCACCTCTTGTCGCACCCGGGGCCCGAGCACCTCGTCCAGCGTCGCGCGGAACTCCTCCTCATAACCGGGAAGAAAGCGCCCGTCCACATGGGCCTCCGCTCGGCCCGGGATCACGTTGTGCTTGTAGCCCGCCTTGAGCATTGTCGGGTTCGTCGTGTTGCGCAGGGTAGCTTCGATGATCTTCGCCATGGTGCCGAGCGTGCGGACGAGGGCCTCCGGGTCGGCGGCGTCCAGCTCGACGCCGTACGCCTGCGACGCGGTGTCGAGGAACGCTCGCACCGTCGGCGTGATCCGTAGCGGCCACTCGTGCCTTCCCAGCCGAGCGACCGCCTCGGCGAGCTCGGTGACGGCGTTGTCGTCGTTGACCATCGACCCGTGTCCTGCGGTGCCCTCGACGGTCAGGCGCATCCAGTTGATGCCCTTCTGGGCCGTCTCCACCAGGTAGAGGCGCAGGTCGTCGCGGACGGTGAGGCTGAAGCCGCCGACCTCGCTGATGCCCTCGGTGCAGCCCTCGAACAGGTCCGGATGGTGGTCGACGACCCAGTGACTGCCGAGCAGGCCGCCCGCCTCCTCGTCGGCGAGGAAGCAGAGAACCACCGGCCGGGCCGGCAGCCGGCCGGTCCGAAGCCGGTCCCGCACCACGGACAGCGTCATCGCGTCCATGTCCTTCATGTCGATGGCGCCGCGACCCCACACACAGTCCGCGGCAACGTCCCCCGCGAAGGGGTCGTGGGTCCAGTCCGACGCTTCGGCTGGCACCACGTCGAGGTGACCGTGGACGAGCAGCGCATCGGCGCGGGCCGGGTCGGCTCCGTCGATCCGGGCGACGACCGTCGTCCGGCCCGGCTCGGACTCCAGCATGGTCGGCTCGAGCCCGACCTCGGCCAGCTTCTCCGCGACGTACTCGGCCGCCTTGCGCTCCCCCGGGCCGCTGCCGTCGCCGTAGTTGGACGTGTCGATCCGGATCAGGTCTCGGCAGAGCTCGACGACCTCGCGATCGGGAGAGCCGGCGGCGTGCGGGGAGAGTTCCGACATGGACCCATCCTGCCCGCGACGGTCAAGCCGCAGCCGGAACGGACCGCGTTCAGTGCCTGTTCAGCGATCGCACGCGAGGATGTCGTCAGGGCGGGTGCGACAAGGGAGGGTGCGACGCAGCGATGCGGATCCTGGTGGTGGAGGACGAGGACCGGCTCGGGACGGGTCTACGGGCCGGGCTCGAGGCCGAGGGCTTCGCCGTCGATCTGGCGCGGAACGGGACCGACGGGCTTTGGCTGGCACGCGAAGAGCCGTACGACGCGATCGTGCTGGACATCCTGCTACCCGGAGTCAACGGCTATGTGATCTGCCGGACCCTGCGCGCGGAACAGAACTGGACGCCCATCCTGATGCTGACGGCCAAGGACGGCGTCTGGGACCAGGTCGAGGCGCTCGACACCGGCGCGGACGACTACCTGACGAAGCCGTTCCCGTATCCGGTGCTCGTCGCGCGGCTGCGGTCACTGATACGTCGCGGCACTCGCGAGCGTCCGGCCGTGCTGGCTGCAGGCGATCTCCGACTCGACCCGGCGGCGCGCCGAGTCTGGCGCGGGGAGACGGAGGTGGAGCTGACCACCCGGGAGGTCTCACTGCTCGAGTTCCTGCTGCGGCACGCAGGGGACGTCGTGTCCAAGCGCCAGATCCTGGACCACGTCTGGGACTTCGACTTCGAGGGCGACCCGAACATCGTCGAGGTCTACGTGGGCCACCTGCGTCGCAAGGTGGACCATCCGTTCGGGCGCGCGGCGATCGAGACCGTGCGAGGCGCCGGATACCGGCTGGTCGCCCATGGTGGCTGATGACCGGACAACGCGCCGGGCCGGGAGGAACGCCTGGACCGGCTCCGTTCGAGCGCGGACCACCGGTGCCGCGGTCGTGGTCGTCGCAGTCGTCCTGGCGATCGGAGCCGTCGCCCTGGTGGTCTCTCTGCGGTCGGCGCTGACTGGAGAGGTCCGCACCGCGGCGGAGGTCCGTGCGGAGCAGGCGGTGTCCGAGCTGGAGTCGGGGCGAGCCCCCCGCGAGGTCACGGCCGCGACCGGCGACGACCAGTTCCTCCAGGTCGTCGACGGTGCCGACGTGGTCGCAGCCAGCCGGAACGTGGCTGACGGCCCTGCCGTCGCCGAGCTCGAACCGGGCGATTCCGCCGAAGTCACCGTGCCCTTCGACGACGACGAGTTCCTCGTGGTAGCCGACACGGCAAGCACCAGCACCGGGTCACTCACCGTGCTGGTCGGGCGGAGCCTCGACCGTGTCACGGAGTCGTCTCAGGCGGTCACCGGGCTGCTGGCGGTGGGCCTGCCGCTCCTGCTCGTGGTGCTCGCGGGGGCGATCTGGCGGCTCGTCGGACGAGCGCTGGCGCCGGTCGATGCAGTGCGCCGGGAGGTCGACGCGATCTCCGCGACCGAACTCCACCGCCGCGTGCCCGAGCCACTCGGTACGGACGAGATCGCCCGACTCACCACGACCATGAATCGGATGCTGGCTCGCCTCCAGCTTGCCCAGGACGACCAACGCCGGTTCGTGTCCGACGCCTCACACGAACTGCGCTCCCCGATCGCGGCGATCCGTCAGCATGCCGAGCTGGCTGTGGCTCACCCGGACACGACGACGATCGCCGATCTCGGCGCCACGGTGGGCGCCGAGAGTCTCAGGCTCCAAGCCCTCGTCGACGACCTGATGCTTCTCGCCGCCGCCGACGAACACGCTCTACGCCTGGAAGCACGGCCACTCGACCTGGACGACCTGGTCTTCGACGAGGCACGACGACTTCGGGCGAACACCCGCCTGCGAATCGACACGACCGCGGTGTCGGCGGGTCGGGTCGAAGCCGACGCAGTCGCGGCGCGGCGCGTGGTGCGGAACCTCGCCGACAACGCGGCCCGGCACGCGCGCTCCCAGGTACGCCTCCGGCTGGCCGAGCGCGACGGATGGGTCGTACTGGATGTCGACGACGACGGGCCGGGCATCGGCGCCGACGAGCGGGAGCGGGTCTTCGAGCGGTTCGTCAGGCTGGACGACGCCCGCGCCCGAGATGTCGGAGGTGCCGGACTCGGACTCGCCATCGTCGCGGAGTTGGTGACGGCGCAAGGTGGTGACGTCTCGGTCGCGGAAAGCACGCTGGGCGGCGCCCGGCTCACCGTGCGGCTGCCTGCGTACCAGGCCGGCATCGGGTAGGCCGGCGCTGTTCAGCCGAGGTTCAGCCGGCTGGCCGCATGATGGCAAGTGTCCAGTCCTTCGGGAGGAGTCAGCGATGAACCGCAGATCCAAGCTCGCAGCCGCAGCCGCGGCGGGCGTCACCGTGGTCGGCGCCGGCGTCGGCACCGCGATGGCCGGCGGTGGCGATGATGCGGAGAACGAACGGCCCATCTCCGGCGACGCGTACGACCGGGCGGCCGACGCCGCTCTCGAGCACACCGGCGGCGGCGAGGTGACCGGCACCGAGGTCGGCGACGAGGAGAGCATGTACGAGGTCGAGGTGACCCTCGACGACGGCCGCCAGGTCGACGTCCAGCTCGACGAATCGTTCAAGGTCGTCGGCACCGAGGACGAAGCCGGCGAAGCGGACGACGGCGAGGACTGACCGTGGCGATCGCGCGCCCCGCGCTCGTCGCGCTGGTGTCCGCAGTCGTCGTTGTGGGAGTCGGAGCCGTCGTCGTCGTCGCGACTGTGGGCGACGACGATGACGAGGCACCGAGCAGCACCGACGAAGCCGAGGTCGCGTACGCACCGACCATCGAGCCCGAATCGTTCACGGATGTCGTGGACAACCCGTTCCTCCCATTGAGGCCGAATGCTCGATGGGAGTACGAGGCTCGTGTGGAGGACGGTTTGGAACGCGTTGTCGTAGAGGTCACCGGCCGGACCCGCGAGGTGATGGGCGTGACGTGCGTCGTCGTACGCGACACCGTGACGCTCGACGGCGAGGTCGTCGAGGACACCTACGACTGGTTCGCTCAACACGTCGACGGGGCAGTCTGGTACTTCGGCGAGGACACGAAGGAATACGAGGACGGTCAGGTCAGCAGCACGGAGGGTGCCTGGGAGGCCGGCGTCGACGGTGCTCAGCCGGGCATCGTGATGCCGGCCGAGCCGAAGGTCGGTGACAGTTACCGGCAGGAGTACTACCAGGGCGAGGCCGAGGACATGGCCGAGGTTCTCAGCCTGACCGAGTCCGTCACCGTGCCGGCGGGCACGTACCAGGACGTCCTGATGACCGAGGACGTCAACCCCCTGGAGCCCGATGTGGTCGAGCACAAGTACTACGCCAGCGGCGTCGGTCTTGTCCTGACGGTCCAGGTCGAGGGCGGCTCTGACCGCGAAGAGCTGGTCCGGCAGTCCTGATGCCTCAGCGGTAGCCCGTGGGATCGGCCGGCCGGCCGGCGTCCTGGACCTCGACCAGGTAGCGCCAGCAGTCGGGCCGGGAGCCGTCGACGTCGGTGAAGCCGTAGTCGCGCGCCAGGCCACCGGAGGAGAACGAGCCGCCGTTGCGCCGGTGGACGTCGGGATCGGCCGCCAGGGCCGCAACGGCGCGCCCCACGAACCGTGGACTCTCCGAGATCGCGGCGAAGTGCGGGTCCGTTGCCGCTCCGTCGCGCCAGTTCGCCTCGGTGACCCCGAAGTGCTCGAGCATCATCTCCGAGCGCATCCAGCCCGGCGTGAGCGCCACCGCAGTGCAGCCGTGCGGCGCGAGTTCCTCGCCCAGCGCGAACGCGATACGGAGAATCGCGTTCTTGGCCAGGTCGTAGAACATCGAGAGCCGGTAGTGCACGGAGTTGTACTCGCGCGTGCCGTCGGTCATCTCGACCACCAGACCGCCCGGCTCGCGGATCAGTAATGGGAGTGCGTAGTGGCTGGTGATCAGGTGCGTGTCGATCGCCAGTCGCAGCAGCCGCAGGCCATTCTGCAGGTCGTGCTTCCACACCGGGGCGTTCCACTCGAACAGGAGCTCGCCACCCCAGACGTCGTTGACCAGTACGTGAAGGCGACCCTGTTCGGCATCGATCCGCTCCACCAGTGCCTGCACCTGTCCGGCGTCGAGGTGATCGACCGGCACCGCGATCCCCACGCCTCCGGCGTCGGTCACGTGTTCGGCGGTCTCCTCGATCGTCTCCGGCCGGTCGTACTCCGAATGCCGGTCACGGGTGGTTCGACCCGTGCAGTACACGATCGCCCCCGCCTCACCGAGCGCCACTGCGGTGCCGCGACCGGCACCCCGTGTCGCTCCTGCGACGAGGGCGACCCTTCCGTCGAGCGGTCTGGACATGCGTGGACGCTATGCATCGACGGCTGCCGAGTCCAGACGGTGGCTCGGCGGGCTACTCGCGGACGCCGTACCGGGCGAGCACCAGCTCCGACCCCTCCAGGGTGCGGGACTCCAGCAGCCGCAGCGGAACGCGCTCCTGGCCCCCGAACACCGGCGTGCCGCCGCCCAGGAACGCTGGGCCGATCATGAGATGTAGCTCGTCGACGAGGCCGCCGACGAGCAGGTCGTTCCACAGCGTGCGGCTTCCGAAGACCAGGATCTCTTCGCCCGCCTGGCGCTTGAGATCAGCGATCTGTTGGTGAGCGTCGGCACGCTTGACGATGCGGGTGTTGTGCCACGGCGCGGTCTGATCCGGGCTCAGGCTGTCGGAGACGACGACCTTGTCGATGGCCGTGTTGCGCCGGGAGATCTCGCGCTCGACGGGCCTGGCGTCGGGATCATCGGCGACGGGCGGCCAGTAGCTCCTGAACCCTTCGAACGACGTTCGTCCCAGCAGCAGGGTGTCGGCGGCGCGGAGCCGCTCAGCGTTGTACTCGTCGAATGCGTCGTCGAACGGCAGGGCCATGACGTCCTTCCCCGGCCCGTCGTAGTAACCGTCCAGCGAGACGATGTTGGCGACGATCAGCTTCCGCATCGGAGTTCTCCTCTCTGGGTGTGCGCCTGTCAGACGCTTCAGGGATGAAGAGACAGCGACAGCTCCGAATTCATCGCTCCGCGCGCGATGGATCCAGGATTTCCTCCGGCATCTCTCGCGCCAGGTCGAACCGGCGGTGTACCTCAGGGTCGAGGAACCCGGCCATCTCGGCGATCCGCCCGTTGCGCAGGCCCAGTACGTTGACCGCCCCGAGCCGGAACACGTGATCGTCCGGGTCCTGCTGGTAGCACGCGAGGGCCGGTTGCCCGTTCACACGGATCGGCACCAACCGCCACGCCGTGGCGAAGATCCGTTCGGCGAAGAACCGGCCGACATCCTCCCGGCCGTCGAACCACGCCGGCAGCGGCGGCATGGTGAACCTGGCGTCGTCCGCGAGCAGGCTCAGAATGGTGTCGACATCGGCCCGTTCCCAGGCGGTCACGAGCGCATCGACGAGCTCTCGCTGCCCTTCCGCTCCGAGTGCGGCCAGCTCGGCCTGCTGGGTGACGGGTGGCACCCGCTCCTCGACAGCCTTCCGGGCCCGTTGCAGGGCGCTGTTCACTGCGGCCGGCGTGGTGTCCAAGATGTGCGCCACCTCGGCAGCGGAGTACTTGAGCACGTCGCGCAAGATCAACACGGCCCGCTGAGTGCCCGGCAAGTGCTGCAATGCCGCGACGAAGGCCAGCTCCACACCCTCGCGTCGTAGGTAAGTCGCCGCGGGGTCGGGTTCGTCCGCGGCCAGGTCGTCCGGCCACGGTTCCAGCCAGACCGGTCCCGTCACGGGCTCACCGAGGTCTGCGGTGTCGCGCCGTGGCGGGCCGTAGTCCGGCGACAGCATCCGCCGAGGACGCTGCGCGCCCAGCCGCAGGCAGGCGTTGGTGCTGATCCGATACAGCCAGGTACGAAACGAGCTGCGGCCCTCGAATCGGGCCAATCCCCGCCAGGCGCTGAGCAGTGACTCCTGCAGCGCGTCCTCCGCGTCGTGCAGGGAGCCGAGCATCCGGTAGCAATGGGCGATCAGCTCACCCCGATATCCCGCGACCAAGTGGTCGAACGCGCCGGCGTCACCGGCCCGTGCCATGGCCAGTAGTTCCGGCTCGGCCGGGCGCGACTCGTCTGGGTAGTGCACCCGGCGAGCCTAGCCACGCCCGCACCTCCCGATCATCGCCATGGCTCGCCGGGGAAAGGCAGCTCGTACCGTGACGCTGCCCGCCCTTGACCGATCGTGCCCGCCTTCTACGGCGAGATGCCGACTGGAGCGCTCGCGACGCTTGAGGCCTTGACGGCGAGGACCGGGCAGGTGGCGTCGAGCAGGATTCGCTGTGCGGTGCTGCCGAAGACGAGCTTGCCGGTGGGCGTACGGCGCCGGATGCCGATGACGATGAGACTCGCATGGCTGCTGATCGCGGCGTCGACGACCTCTTCCGCCGCGTCACGGCCCCGCACCCGCTGTACGACGTCATAGCGGATTCCGGCGTCATCGAGGCGACCCCGAACAGCCTCGAGCTGCGCGTCGGATGCGAAGCGCTGGTCCACGTAGGCCTCACCGCGCGTGCTGTTGACGACGAGCAGCGGTTCGTCGCGACGCATTGACTCGTCGATGGCGGCTTCGACCGCCGACTCGCCCTCAGGTGTCGGGACGTAACCCACCACGATCGTCATGTCATGCGACCTCCCTTCGTGGTGTCGCACATCGTCACCGAACCGACCGACGGCGTGATCCTTGCGGTGGTAGTGGATATTGCGGACGTTGTGGTCACGCCGAGTCCGACGCGCTTCCACGACCCGGCCGGCTCCGCCGCGTGGTGACGTGGAAGCGGCGCTCGGGACGCCCCGCCGTGCCGTACTTGAGCCGTACGGCGGCCTCTCCGCGGGCCACCAGGTACTCGAGATAGCGACGCGCACTGACCCGGGACAAGCCGGCGCACTCGGCACACTCACTGGCCGACAGCCCGTCCTTGGCGGCATCCACTAGCACCCGGCGAACGATCCCGGCAGTCTCGGCGCTCAGGCCCTTCGGCAGCCGCGCTCTCGTGGCGACGGCGGTGCTCCCGAGGACGCGGTCGACGTGCTCCTGCTCGACCTCGTGCATGGTCGACAGCTGAGCGTGGCGCTGCGCGTACTCCTGTAGCCGCTGCGTCAGCGTCTCTCGCTCGAAGGGCTTGACCAGGTAGTAGAGCGCGCCGCCTCGCAGCGCACGCTTCAGGTCGTCGACGTCGCGAGCAGCTGTCACCACGATGACGTCGACGTCGTGGCTCGCCGCGCGCATGCGCTCGAGTACTTCGAGGCCGGTCATGTCGGGCAGGTAGATGTCGAGGAGGACGAGGTCGGGGTGCAGCTGTCCGATCGATGTGAGCGCCTCTGCGCCGCTGTGCGCCAGACCGACGACGGTGAAGCCGGGCGTACTCGCTACGAACGCGGCGTGCACCTTGGCCACCATGAAGTCGTCATCGACGATGAGCACGTGAATCACGGCCGCACCTCCACGTGCTCGGGAAGGCTTGCGACGAACACCGCGCCATCGTCGTTGGACACGGTTACGAACCCGTCACGGCGCGCACAGACGAGGTGGACGAGCGCGAGGCCGATGCCTCGACCGACTTGACCGTCCTTGGTCGTCACGCCGCGACGGAAGATCTCCTCGGCCAGCTCGCCAGGCACCCCGGGGCCGGAGTCGCGCACGGCCACACGGATCGAGCCGTCCACCTGCATCAGCGCGACTTGCACCCACGGACCGGCGGTGCCGGAGATGGCATCGAGCGCGTTGTCGACGAGGTTGCCCACAACGGTGGCGACGTCTGCTGACAGCTGGTCCTCGAGCCGGTCCAGCGTCGTGCTGGGGTCGATCCGGAAGTCCACGCCGAGCTCCGACGCCTGACTGGCCTTGGCGACGAGCAGCGCCGCGAGCGAGGCGTCACGGATGCGTGAGGTCACCTCCGCGGTGAGCTCGGAATGCGCCGAGCTCACCCGTTGCACGAACCGCACGACCTCCTCGTACTCACCGAGCTCGATCAGTCCGGAGATGGTGTGCAGCCGGTTGCTGAACTCGTGACCCTGCGCTCTGAGCGTGTCGGTGGTGTGCTTCGTGACGTCGAGCTCGCGTTGCAGCTCGAGGAGCTCCGTTCGATCACGCAGGGTCGTGACCGAGCCGATGCGACGTCCTCGGCTGGTGATCGGCATGCGGTTGAGGACCAGCACCCGTCCGCCGACCGAGACGGCGCGGTCCGCCCGGCCCTCCGGGCCGGTGAGGGCGGCTCGAGCTTCATCGGTCATCCCCAGCTCGTCGAGGGTGAGGCCGGCAGCCCCGGGAGGGAGCGACAGCAGCCGGAGTGCCTCGTCGTTGACGAGGGTCACGCGGTCCTGCAGGTCGAGCGCCAGGATGCCCTCCTTGATCCCGTGGAGCAACGCCTCTCGGTGCTCCACGAGACCGGTGATCTCAGCCGGTTCGAGGCCGAGGGTCTGCCGCTTGACCCGTCGGGCGATCAAGAGCGACCCAAGGACCCCCACGACGCTTGCGAAGCCCAGGTAGGTCAGCAGGTTGGGCGTAGCCATGCGCAGCCCGTCGAGCACCGACGGGATCTCCCGCGCCACGGCGACCAGGCCGATGACGTCGCCGCGTTGCTCGGCGTACACCGGCACCATCGCCACGGTGACGCGGCGGCCCTGCGCGTCGGTGCGCGTTCCCCGCCAGGACCGCCCTTCGAGCACCGGGATGCCGCGCAGGTCGATCTCGGTGTCGAGCTCTGCCGGGTCCGGTGACGCGATGATCGTGCCGTCGGCACGCGCAACGACGACCGAGGTGGCGTCGGACAGGATCCGGTCGCGCTCGGCGAGGGCCTGCACGAAGCGGACCTCATCCGTGGGTAGGGCCGCCCGCACGGCACGCGACGCTGCGATGCCCTCGCCGACAGAAAGCGCCCGACGACCTTCGGTCTCCCGAAACCGCTCCGTCGACTGCGCCACCTCGACGCCGGCCACCGCCACGAGCACGATGGTGATCACCGCGAGCTGCAGGGCGAGCAGTTGGCCGGTGAGCGTGAAGCGGCGTCTTCGCACCGCACCTCCCCTCAGCCGGCGCGGCCGGGCACGCCCTGCGCGTGACCACAACGACCGAAAATGTCTTTGCCGACAGAATCGTGACACCGACAGCGCCGGAGGCCCACCCTCGGTGGCGTCACTCGCCGTTCATCGGGCGACAACGGGCCCGAAACATCGCGCCCTGCCACCTGGAGGTCACCCATGCGTTCGCTCCCCGTGAGACTCACCGCCGGCCTCGTCACTGCCGGTCTCCTCGTCGTCGGCTGTGGCACCACCAGGGACGACGACGAGGAGACCGGAACCGCCACCGAGACCGGCCCGATCCAGGACCTGCAGATCATGGTCCCCAACTCGCCGGGCAGCGGTTACGACACCACCGCCCGCACCGTCGCGAAGGCGATGGAGGACGCAGATCTGGCCCAGGCCATCGAGGTCTTCAACCTCGAGGGCGCGGGCGGGACGGTGGGCCTGCAGCGCCTGGTCAACGAGGAGGGCAACGAGGATCTGCTCATGCAGATGGGCCTCGGAGTGGTCGGTGCGACGTACACCAACCAGTCCGAGGCGACCCTCGAGGAGACGACGCCGGTAGCCGGGCTCATCGAGGAGGCCGAGGTGGTGGTCGTGCCGGGCGGATCCCAGTACGAGTCGTTCGATGACCTCATGGCGGCCTGGAAGGCCGACCCCGGGAGCCTGCCGGTTGGGGGTGGCTCCAACCCGGGCGGGCCTGACCACCTCACGCCGATGCTGCTCGCCGACGCCGTGGGCATCGACCCGACGACCGTCAACTACGTCGCGTACGACGGCGGCGGCGAGCTCCTGGCCGGCCTGCTCGGCAGCAAGATCGCGTTTGCGACAACCGGTGCCGGTGAGGTCGCCGAGCAGGCCAAGGCCGGCGAGGTCAAAATCCTCGCCGTGACCAGCGAGGAGCCGGTGCCGGACGTCGACGCACCGACGCTCCAGGACGAAGGTGTCGACCTCGTGTTCACGAACTGGCGCGGCATCGTCGCGGCGCCCGGCATCTCCGACGAGCGTGCTGACCAGCTCGTCGACCTGCTCAGCAGCCTGCACGACACCGATGAGTGGCAGCAGGCGCTCGAGGACAACGGCTGGACCGACGCCTTCATGACCGGCGACGAGTTCGGGACGTTCATACAGGACGAAAGCGAGCGGGTGCAGAAGGTGCTGGCTGACCTGGGGCTGGCGTGAGCTCCGGAACGACTCCGACGAGGAGATGGGAGGGCCGCTCCGAGCTCGGAGTGGCCCTCGGCCTCGCGGTCGTCGCGGCCGTCGTCATCGTCGACACACTGGGTCTCGAAGAACGCGTCGGGGTGCGCGGCCCGATCGGTCCCCGGACGGTGCCGTTCGTCGTTGCCGGTCTGCTTCTCGTGGTCGCAGTCCTGATCGCCCGCGACGTGCTGCGTGGCGGTCGCGGCGAGCCTGAGGGCGGTGAGGACGTCGACCTGACCGGCGGAAGCGACTGGGTCACCATCGGGCTCCTTACCGCGGCCTTTCTGGCCAACGCCCTGCTCATCGAGCGAGTGGGCTGGCCCGTGTCGGGGGCTGTGCTCTTCTGGGGCGCCGCCTTCGCACTGGGCAGCCGCCACCACGTCCGCAACGTGGTCATCGCATTCGTCCTGTCGGTCGGCAGCTGGTACCTGTTCGTCCTAGGCCTGGGTGTGAGCGTTCCGGTCGGCATCCTGGACGGAATCCTCTGATGGACGCGTTTGGCAGTCTCCTCGACGGCTTCGCCACGGCATTGACGCCGACACATCTGCTGTACGCGTTCATCGGAGTACTGCTCGGGACGGCTGTCGGGGTGCTCCCCGGCATCGGCCCGGCGATGGCGCTCGCGCTGCTGTTGCCGCTCACGTACGGCCTAGATGTCACCGCGGCGATCATCATGTTCGCGGGGCTCTACTACGGCAGCATGTACGGCGGCTCGACGACGTCGATCCTGCTCAACACGCCGGGTGAGACTGGCTCCATCGTGACCGCGATCGAGGGCAATCGGATGGCCCGCAAGGGCCGGGCGGCGCAGGCCCTCGCCACCGCCGCCATCGGGTCGTTCGTCGCCGGAACGATCGGGACCCTGCTCGTCGTGCTGCTGGCGCCCGCGATCGTAGAGATCGCGGTGCAGATCGGGGCGCCGGACTACTTCGCGATCATGGTGCTCGCCTTCATCGCCGTGACGTTCGTTCTCGGCAGCTCACGTATCCGCGGCCTCGCCTCACTCGGCATCGGCCTGACCATCGGCCTGATCGGCATCGACCGCACCTCGGGACAACAGCGGCTGACCTTCGACATCCCCCAGCTGGCCGACGGCATCGACATCGTGGTGATCGCCGTCGGGCTCTTCGCGGTGGGTGAGGCGCTATGGGTCGCGGCGCACTTGCGGCGCCGGTCGCTGGAGGTGATTCCGGTCGGGGCGGCACGCATGGGTCGTGAGGATTGGCGGCGCTCGTGGAAGCCCTGGTTCCGTGGCACAGCCATCGGCTTCCCGTTCGGAGCGATCCCGTCCGGCGGCGCCGAGATCCCCACGTTCCTCTCCTATGTGACGGAGAAGCGGCTGAGCAAGCACCGGGAGGAGTTCGGTCAGGGTGCCATCGAGGGCGTCGCGGGACCGGAGGCGACGAACAATGCGTCTGCCGCCGGGGGGTTCGTGCCCCTCCTCACGCTGGGCCTGCCCGTGACGGCGACAGCCGCCATTCTCCTCGTTGCCTTCCAGCGGTACGACATCCAGCCGGGCCCGCTTCTCCTGGAGGACGAGCCGGAAGTGGTCTGGGCCTTGCTGGCCAGCCTGTTCATCGGCAACACGATGCTGCTGGTGCTCAACCTGCCGCTGGCGCCACTGTGGGCCCAGGTGCTGCGCATCCCGAGGCCGTACCTCTACGCCGGCATCCTCTTCTTCGCCAGCCTGGGTGCCTACGCGGTCAACGCATCGACCTTCGACCTGATTCTCCTGCTCTGCCTGGGAGCCCTGGGGTTCGTGATGCGCAGGTACGGGTTGCCGGTCCTGCCTGCCATCATCGCCGTCATCCTCGGACCGGCCGCCGAAGAGAAGCTGCGCCAGGCCTTGCAGATCAGCGACGGTGCGTTGTCGGGGCTCATCACGCCCTTCTCCATCGTGGTGTACGCGATCCTGACCGTCGTCCTGCTCTGGCCGCTGATTCGGAGGTTCGTCCTGCCCAGGCGTGAGGTGCCCGTGCTCTCCGAAGCCGTCCACGCGGTCGAGGCGGTGCACGAGCATCACGGGTTAGAGGTCCTCGACAGGCCCGAGGAGCGTCCGGCCGACCGGACGTGAGGGCGGCACTGGAACATCGCGGGCACTGGTGGTGGCTGCTTGCGCACACAGTGTTCGTGCACGCTGTCACCGCGCTGATCCGCCCCACAGCGGCCTATCGGGCGATCGAGCTCGGCGTCCCGACAGCGTGGCTGGGCGCCCTGTCGGCTGCGTTCGCCATCGTGCCGCTCGTGGTGGCCTTGCGTGTCGGCGCGTGGCTCGACCGGCGAGGTGAGCGACCCGTGCTTACCGCCGGTACGGCCCTCATCCTGGTGTCGGCGGCCGGGTTCGTCGTCCCCGTTCACGCGTTGTTGTGGCTGCTGGGGTGCAGCGTCGTGATGGGGCTCGGCCACCTCATGTCGGTGGTCGGGCAGCAGTCCCTCGTCGGCACCGTGGCCCCGGGCGGCCCGACGGACGCGTCGTTCGGGCACTACACGTTCGTCGCGTCGATCGGCCAAGCGGTAGGGCCGTTGTTCATCGTCATGGTGGGTGGTTCGTCGGCGACACCTCCGACGGAGACGCTGTTCATGGGCGCGCTCCTCGGCGCCCTGCTGGCGGTTGGCTGCGCCTGGGCACTCGATGTCTCCTCCCCGCGGCCGACGACCCTGACGGTGCAGCGCAAGGGAGCGGCACGCTCCGTCCTCCGCCTTCCCGGGTTGGGACCGGTGCTCCTCGTCAGCCTGACCGTGCTGGCCGCCGTTGACCTGCTTGCGGTTTACCTGCCAGCACTCGGCACCGAACGTGGCGTCTCCGCCGCTGTGGTCGGGGTGCTTCTCGTCCTCCGGGCCGCGGCGTCGATGGTGTCGCGGCTGTTCCTCGGTCGACTGTCAGCTCGGCTCGGCAGCCGGCGATTGCTTGTGCTGTCGACCGCATCGGCCGCGGTGGCGATGGCTGCGCTGCCGTTCAACCTCCCGCTGGCCGTCGTCGGCGTCCTCGTCGTCCTCGCCGGCCTCGGACTCGGTGTGGGGCAGCCGCTGAGCATGGCGTGGGTCGTACGCATCGCACCGGACGAGCTGCGCGGCACAGCGCTGTCCTTGCGGCTCACCGGGAACCGACTCGGTCAGACCGCGTTGCCTACGGCGCTGGGCCTGGTCGCGGCGGGAACGGGCGCTGCGGGCGTGCTTTGGGCGCTGGCCGCGGTGCTGGGATGTGTCACGTTGTTGGCCACCCGGGTGGGTTCCGGTGCAGGGCCCGGGTCACCCGCGGCGAAGCCGCCTGAGACGGCGTAACAGTTCGTTAGGCATGCTCACACCGATCGAGTACGAGCACCGAGAACCAGTCGACGTGGCATGAGAATCCAGAGACCGGGCTCCACCAGATTGGGGACAACCCCACTCCTGACCCGCGGGAGGGTGGAGTCATGTCGGCACCTCGAAGTACCCGACGAGATTCGGGGCCGCATTCGGTTCGGCTCGTGCGCGACTTGATCACGGGCCGGTGGTGCCGGCGCAGTCAATGACCAACTGTGCAGCTTCGCGCCGGTACTCCCGCAACGCCAATATCTGCTCGGCATCCGGGGTGGCTGACGCCTGTGCCCGATCGGCCAGCTGGCCTACTCGTCCGGCTTGTTCACTGGTGCGGCGGTTCGGGAAGTCCTCCATCTCCAGCGAAATCGTGCCGGCGACGGCCGCTAGCCGGGATCTCACTGCCGCGTCGAACTTCTGATGGTCCTCCTGACCAAGCACCAGCAGCAAGTCGTCCGCGTAGCCGATAGCGGACACCGCCTGCTGGCAGCCGTCCCCCGCGTCGGTGTAGCTCTCCAGCGCGTCGCCGGGCTCATCTGCCTGGCTGCAACCGGCTAGCAACAGAGCGATTAGACATGCGAGAACGCGCACAGCGTCAGGCAAGGAGAGATGATCGGCCAACCGGCATTGTCAAAGTAAACAGCAACGGATGGAACCACAGACGACGTGCGTCAGGTGGCGCCGGGCATCACCACGCCGGTCTCGTAGGCGATCATCACGAGCTGGGCGCGGTCGCGGGCGTCGAGCTTCATCAGCAGCCGGCTGACGTGGGTCTTCACCGTGGCGTGGCTGACATACAGCGTGGCCGCGATCTCGGCGTTCGACAGTCCCTTGGCGACGAGCTCGAGCACTTCCCGCTCGCGCTCGGTGAGCTGGCCCAGCGCCGCATGCGCCGCAGCGGCAGCGGCGGGCCCCGGTCGGCGGGCGAACTCCTCGATCAGGCGGCGCGTGATGCGCGGCGCGATCAG
>OBLS010000368.1_pt1 | contig 15802 bp, 13 predicted proteins | sample 1519901 | NCBI WGS metagenome assembly OBLS01 (sample SAMEA3113585, study PRJEB22503) | soil metagenome | reverse complement strand
TGTATGCTATACTATCCCTATCACATAATACTCTTGCATGTTCTTCTGAAATACTGAATCTCTTCGTTACAGGATCATAGTCAATATATCCATTAGCCATCATACATTCAAGCCATTCTCGCAGATACCTTTCAGAATACTTTGTTTTATTAGATAATGCCTCAGGGGCGATAGGTCCCTCCCTCTTTAGTGAATTGAAGAGATCAAGCTTATGTCCCAAACACAACGTAAGACAGGTTATTGCAGAGTTTGTTTCAGCAATAATACGCACAGCAAGTTGATCAACGATATTCTGATTCATGCAGTTTGATATCTCCGAAAAATATAAAGACTTTTCAATGTAGCTCAGACTAAAGATTACATCTGGCAAAGAATATGTAGAAAGGACATCTGAAGTTCCAACAAACGAAGCTTCTGATCTCATAAATACAATTTTAAACAACTAGCTATACGCCAGAGGAAGTCAAATGCAGCAAGTGTGGCATGATAGTCTATGGACGAAGAAAACTGAGAAAACATAAACAGGAACAGCACTCTTACTGATAGTCTATCAACAATAACAATAACAATAACAACTATTCGTCTCAGTGTTATATAGTCATGATGCGCTTTATTAGGATAAGCCGTTACTATTTGATCTACAATCTGAAAGCGTGATTACCTAGATTAACACCAAGTACAGATATGAGTACTGGAACTTGCCTAGCCCACTCCGTAAGTGTTGCTCAACGAAAACTGCATCTGTATCAGGATTAGCGGATGCAACTCTCTCTGAAGCCAAGGAATCTAAATTAAATTTACCAGGTACTGTGTACTCATTTCAACTGCACTAGATTAGTTTTGATCTTCTTGCTTGTTAACTAATTCCTCCATTACTATGGAATGAACTTTTCCCGCTATAGGGCTTATCTTTTCTATAGATGGTATATACTCTGCCTTATCAGCTTTGACAACTAGTTTTATTCCTATGGATTGGATTGGCTCAGACAGGTTATATGGGTTAACCCGTATAGGGAGTATTCTAATCTCAATGTTTGCAAAAGGCGAGAACTCTTCATGATATACATCCTTAAAGAACTCTTGTACGCTCTTGCTTAGATCGTTTATCCTATTATCCGTGACACACATACTTTCAAAAATGGGCAGGTATACCACATGTGATACTTCTATGTAATCTTGGTTTATCTCTACTTCAAGTACGAGACCTCTGTATGCGTAAGTGTTAGAAGTACCTATACAATACTCATAGCCTATCGAGTAGAAAATGCTTCTTTCATAAAAATCCGGGTTTATATTATGAACAATAGCACCAACGTGTTCTTTAATCCCTAGTAGCTCGTTTGTACTTTTTATTAGATTTTCTGCGATATCCAGAGTCCGTAGCTTAGATTTTAATGAGTGGGAGAACAAATTTGTCAGGATTTCTTGAAAGGATTCTTTTTCAATTTCTGCCTCTTTCTGATGTTCATAATCAGAATGCAGGTTTTGCACAATATCCAGAAGATATCCCATTAGCTGAGATGGATTCATTTTCATCTCTTTGCAAATCTTTCCCAGATGGCTAGCTTTGTCTCCCTTAATTCTAATATTCATCGATTTTTCCTAATTGTTAATAGTAAGTGACGGTAGATAGTATCGCTCGTATCCAATAATCTGTTTCGCAGCTGCTGCAGTCATTTTTGCAATTTCCTCCACAGTCCTCGGCATCATTAGATATAGAAAAGCATAATCTGAGTCATCTGTCTCTACTTCTCCTGTCCCACTACTGCTGTCTATCCAAGCTTTATTGTTATTGTGACCAGTACTTATCGATGCAGTAGTAGAGGTTGCTAAATAAGAAGCGATTAAATCTTGTTCAAAAGCAATGTGAGGTCTTTTCTCTAGACTACCATTATCAGTTATCTCTAGCCTATATTGTGTAGCCGTCTGTTTTGCATAATAACGGCAAAGGTCGTATGCATTGACTAGTTGTGAAGGCCAATCAAAGCAATATTTACTTCCTAGATGAACAATAAGAATAGAACCATTTCCCTGCTTCTTGGACCTTATCAGCTCAACCGTATGATTATCATATTTTAGACTGCATTTGGATACACCATGGTTCATTTCATTCCAGTGTAGATGGTCATCCGGAGGTATTGGGCCTCGGATTTTAAACTTGAATGAAAGATTATCCAACCTTGTTGGTATTATTCTTGTTACTGGTTTTGTTTGATAATTTGTAAAGGAGCTGACACTCCCTGTGGCCTTTTGTTTTAATATGAATAATCCCTTTTGTTCTAAAACCCACCCTATTTTGCTTCCTTTAGCCTTACGTATTAGGCCGGTCCTAATCATTTTGTCGGTATGATACTTGACTGCCTGAGGAGTTATACCAAGTTGAGCTGCAATCTGGGCGGGTCTATAGCCATTGTATAGCTTAGATAATATAGGGAAAGTAAAGCTGGAATTAACAATATCTTTATTTTTCCTGGAATTCATACAACTGACTTCTCTAGTATTAGACGATTATTTTCCAGATGACATTTCAGAAAGTCCCCCTTCTCTATACCTAGCTTTGTTGCATATACTTTTGGGAGAATAATCGAAAAAGACGTCTCTCCTACTAAGCCCTGAACCTTCCTGATTTCAAACTCTGATTCCATAACTATATAGTCTAATTGAACTATGATAACTCGTGCTATTCACAATATGCATAGTATGCGTTACCCAATGACTAAAATGCATAGTATTGAAGAATATCATCCCCTGCGGATTACTGATTTGTCTAGAGTGTTCTCAACTTCCTCTAGCAAAAAGATGTTGAGAAATAATGCCTTGTTATACCAAGATATCCTGGCTTATGGAAAAAATAAGACTGAGGGTTTCAAGTTCACAGAGCTGGCAAATTGGTTACTCCAAAATAATCGTGAATATATGCACGAATTCTCTGGCAGCAATGCAAAAACACCTCGCAGTACGAGGCTAGCAATCAAAAGGAACAGGATACAGAGACACATAGACAATTTGATGCAGCTTGGCCTTGTTTACGAAAAAAACAGGATAAAAGGAGCAAAAAATCAATCTTCTACAGTATTGTATGATTATACATTGCCGGGCTATCTCATTACATGGCTTCTTGATATCAATTATCTTGATAAAGCGACGGAAACTGACGAACCAACTCAAAAAATTTTGAATGTGATTCACTCCTATGCAACTTTGAAGGACTCTGCCAGTATTACATTCATAAGCAACTTTTTCGATAGATGTAAAAAAAGGGGTACTTTTAATTCTGTTGTCTCTTATTTTCTTGAGTCGATTATGACAAACTCTACAATTACAGATGGATACCATCTTCTGAGATTATTCTTGGGTCAAAGCCATTCTTTAAACTGGATTTTGGCAGATTGCGAATCTTTCATTGAGGCACTTAATAGCTTGGACGAAAATATCAGAAAGATTGTTTTGTTCGAGATTAAAATGGAAGTTGAAGACTGGCAGTACAGTAAAATGATAGACGACATCTATAAGAATAGTAGGGTAATTGCTCAAGATATCCATTACCAAGGTTTACTGAATATCGTTGGAATCCCAGGGAAAAAATGGCAATTGATGAGATTTAACAATATAAGCAATCACTCCAATGTAGTTGTTCCAGGATTTTGTAGTGGCTGCAACAAAGAGCAACCTTTCCTGGTACACGTTTATAAATATTTCAATCGTATTATTGCGGCACATAGACCTTATCCTTTTAATGGTATATCACAGGACTGCGATGGTTGTGGTAAAGCACTCGGTTCTACCTGCAGAGTTATCCAGCTACCATGGTTCTTGTCACCATGGAGTTAAACCTAAGCTGCGAAAGATGACTCTCAGACTCTTAGCTTAAGATTGCTTATTTTTTAATATCTCTATCTCTTGCATTACTTTCGTAAGCTGGTCTGAGATTGTAGCTATTGCATCCTCTTTTTCTTGTTTATTATCCACTGTTTCTTCATAGGCGTCATATGATAATACCATCCGGCATTTAGCACAAAACTTGGAATCCGACTTGTTAGGTTCTGAGCAGTTAGGACATTGCTTAGGTCTTAGCTGGTCTATTTGTATGCCATGATCAACTAGACCATATGCTTCTAATAATGATTCACTAGACTCGTTACCAAAGTAGTGTAAATATTTCAGATGCATCTGTGAACTTCCGGACCAACCAGCATGTTGTCTCAATACATGCTCTTTAAGTATCGTTGATTTCTCGGTGAGAGCGCTATGCCTTCTTATGTATGGGTTCCAGGGCTTTTTGAGCAGTTCTTGTATCTCGTGTTTATCCTCGGGTAAAACGTTAGGTGATTCTAATAGTTTGGGAAATATTTCCCGCTTATATTTTGCGTATATTTTTGCAAGGCTAATAGATCGGATATGGCGCCCTAAACTCTTACCTATACCACAAATGACTGGGGCAGCAGGATTACGAGGTTGCGGATGTTCATGATCTAGGTAATCCTTGAGATAGGGGATAGAGTTTATGAGGGGAATAGGCCTAGTTCCTGTCTTACCATTAACGACTACCTCAGCATACTGAGACGTACCTATAGTTTTAAACGAGATATCCCTAATTTTCAGTCTCAGAATCTCAGATGGTCTGCAAGATAGATCGCGAGACATAGCGTGATAACACCGATCTCTTGAACTGGGGCAGAACTTTAAGAATAGTAAATCATCTTGCTGTGTCCACAAATCAGAAGGTTTGTAGATAGATTTTTCCTTGCGCTTAAGTTTTGGGATGTTTTCTAATAATAAAGGCTTAGGCCTTTTCGCAGGCTCTAACTCTGGAGAGTAAAACCATTTAAAGAATCTAAGCAAATGCATTCTAAAAACGTTGTATGTGCCAATCCATTTATGAAGAGGATCAGCAGCATCAGTCTTGCGATAGCTTTCAAGAAAGGAAACAATATCATCTTTTGTTACATCTTTGAAGGACTTATTGTCTGTAAACTTTGCAAATACAGACAGGGTCTCGATGATACTTCTTCTATACTGATCGGAGGGATTTATTTCAAACCTTATGGCAGCCATATAGTCAGCGATTATTGTAGCGTTTACCTCTGACAGACTATGAAGTGCCTTGGCACATGATGCCGCCAAGCCAGATGTAGCTTGTTCTATCTTTCTGTCGAAGACAGCAGATTTAGGAACTTCCTGTTTCTGTGATAGCAAGGACACCTAATAGGATGTCATTTTGTTATATAAGCATGCATTCTATGAAATATTACTTATAGCTAATAACGCATTTCTGTAAGGTTTCCTAGGTTCAACTAAGGTCTCATAACTCACGAGAGTCTGTCAAACCCCGGAACACCTTCACTAATTTCTAGACGCTCGGGTAATGTTTGTATTATACTGGATATATCCACAATTATCGCATTCATATTTTCTGGCCTCATTTATCTCCCTAAATGGTTCCTCAGTTTCTCCTAAAAATTCCGCTTTTCCTGCGGGCTGCATCCTTCCTTCTTGGCAATTTGGGCACAATTGGAGATTACTTTTAGACATTCTTTAGTGATAACTGGTAAAGAGTCGCTAATAAGCTGTTCTAGAGGTCAATGATAAACCCTCTGATCTTTTATCTTGTAACTATGTTTCTCAAACAAACGCCCTAGGTTAGGTGTTTTTTAATGCCAGTTTGTTTTTGGGTCCTCGATTTATAATGGATGTATACTCACTTACCGAGATATCATTAAAACTTTGTTCAAAAGCAATATACCAGATACAATTACGATCGTCAGACCAATAGATAAAGCCAACTTCTTGCTCACTTGCTAATCATTCTTCTCTTATTGTTGAGAGAGTAAATAGTATCAACTTATTATTAACTTATCACACTATTGTGACCTAAAATAGATTTTTATTGAAAGCTATATTTTGGCTAAACCAGTAGATAGGCCTCTGTCAGAATGTATATTCCGAGTACTATCAACATAAAAGGAAAAATTCTATCGCCAATCCGACGGAATATGTCTGAAAGAAAGCTGTGCTTGACAAGATAGTTTGCCAGAAGGGACCAGAGTGCTGTCAACACCATAGCTACTGAGATAAGAGTTATAATGGCTACATCTTCATTATCTGTAGCAAATAGCGCTGTGTAGATCCCAATTTCCTCTCCACCGGAAAATGTTGCGGCCGCAACTGTTAGCACGGGCAATTGTATTTTTTTGGCTCGTAACCTTTTGAATAGTTTCTCGTCATCTTCTTCACTATCCAACTTATGTGGTTCCAATAATTCCTTGATTCCCACGGCAATAGGGAATAATCCTATCAGACCTATGAGATATCGAGGTAATACAAGAGCAATAAGTGAGCCTACTAAACTGACACCCATTAACGATCCAATTCCTATATACTGTCCAAGAACAATTTGATACGAACGGAATCTGGGCGAAGCAAAGAATACCATAAGTATGAACAAATCGTCAATGTTAGTAGATACAAATGCGGCAATGCCAATACCCACCAGAGCAGGAACGTCCAATGTAATCTCTATGTGAACCTCAGGTAAAAGAAACGATATATTGACCTATCTCATTGAGATGAAGGTCTCGCAGAGATAAAGGGTTCAAAAAGAGACATTTTGGCTTGGTACTCTTGCAGAATTGCAATGATGAGCCAAATCCATCCAACATATTGTCAAATTAAGTCAGGTTCATAGGATGGTGAGTATCAGCCAAACTATCAACGACTAAATCCAGCAAAGGGATTGAAAGTCCGTGTACCGGTTAGCACCATTTGTAATTCCTTGCTGGGATTGCCGTAAACGTCAAGTTTACTTATTCTAGAGACACTATGAACCTTTGGAAGTATTGTTTGAGATGCAACACCGTTAATGTGAACAAGTACTGCCTCTGAATTTGCATACGTTTCCCATACGATACACTCAGTTTCAGATTCATTAAGATAAAACCGGTAATTTATTGTGTCTGGCTCGTTAGCTTCCACAGCTCTGCTCATATCTTGAATCAGTTTCTTGTATTCTTCTTTTTTTCCTTCCTCTATAATTACTTCAGCTCTAAAATGTATATTGTTATTATCTGACATTAGCTCCTCTTATGAATATATGAGTTTGTTCCTTATCTAACTTACAGACGTTGGCTACAGCCTCTACAGATGAGCAATCCAGCCCAACGCTGATTAGTTATTGTCTTATCTCACCTATTCTCTTGGATAATATCCTCCTTCTACATATCCGTTCAATCCTACCAAATAATATCCTAATATTATATCCATGTCAGTAATCCCTTTTTCTATCGCTCTGTTTCTTTCTTTTAGTAACAGCCCCTCTAATTCGAATGTTTGCTCTCGTGTAAGTTTTCGCATTTGAAGAGCAGTTAAGAGGGACACTATTTTTGCCCTGTCAACTATAATATTGATCTCATCATGTTTTTGCACTACAGTTCATTGTCCTAATTCATCTAAACCCTTTAAACGAAATCACTGAATCGAAGAAACCATCTACAAGTATCCTAAAATAGAACTTATATCCCCCTTTTGTAGAGTAAGCAAGATTAGAGGAACATGATCTTTAAACTTACAAACGCTGTATTTGATTTTAATCAATAAACTCTTAAAAGACATGAAACATGATAACTCCTTCAGCACACAAATCCTGCAACCTTCCTCACTTAGCATATACATGTACTGTCCCAAATGAACCAGAGGCCTATCTGTCTTCTAATGAATGTGTCGAAAGATTTGAACAATTTATAATATGGTGCACAGAGGTATATCAATTCATATAAAGTAGTAGGATATATTGGTTCACCAAAGACCTATTCATCCATTGGAGCCGTGGAATGTATCAGAAGATGAGTTTCCAGCAAAAGGCTCGATGTATGACAAGCTAAAATATTTCTTGAGGTACGCCATCCTTGCTCCTTCAATCCGTAATACTCAACCCTGGGCCTTTAGGATTCTAAGTAATAATACAATAGAACTTTATGCAGATACAAGTAGAGCATTAACCGTAGTAGACCCTGATGGTCGACAATTAATTATTAGTTGCGGGGCTGCCCTAGGTTACTTACAAATAACGATAAATCACTTTGGGTACAAATACCAAACAGAATTACTATCTGCTTCTGATGAGAAGAAAAAGGACAAGCGTCTCTTGGCTAAAATAAGTATCAACGGAGGTACGGAGAGTGTTAGTAATAATAATGATAATGCTACTGACAAACAAAAAGGAAACAATACTAAAACCAACTTGCTACAAAAGGAAGATGGTGATAGATTATTTGGAGCAATACCTAAACGTAGAACAAATAGATTCAGATTCGAAGACAGGAATATTCCTGACATATTATTGGCAGGGTTTTACTATATTCTAGATAAATATCCACAATATCAAGAGCAACAAGAACAACAAAAGAAAGATGAACGGCGAGAAGAAGATCCAATTTGGTTGCATATTGTAGAAGAAACAGACACGAAAAGTACACTAGCAGAACTTGTAGCGCGTGGTGATAACATTCTGCTGTCGGACAAAAACTTTGTACACGAACTTATTGTATCGACGCGTCTAAACAAAAACTATGGTTTTAGAAGAGGTGGTATGCCAGGCAAGGCGCTAGGAATTAGCAATTTTATCTCAAAGATAAGCCCTTATTTTCAAATCAGCAAAAAACAGGATGAAAAAGACTGCCAGCTCGCCGCAACATCATCGGCTCTTGCAATTTTAGGTTCATATTCAGACGGGGTTTTGGATTGGATAAATACAGGTATGGCATTAACTAATATTTTGTTACTTGCCAGTTCTGAAAATGTTTCGTGTTCTTTTCTAAACCAACCTATACAAGTCTCAAAGTTGAGGCCTAAGCTTCTGGATGCTATAGGAAAGGAAAAAGGGCTTCCACAGATATTGCTTAGAATGGGATATAATAGCCATAAGATAGCACCTAGCCCCAGGAGAAATGTAGAAGAAGTTCTTCTTCACTAATTGCAATATAAACATCCAATAAACAAGATATTGAGATTTCACCAAAAATTAATGGAGTTCAAGATTCAGCTAAATTTTGTTCAGACGGTTAATAAAAAGTCCTTAAACCTGTTGCTGCGTGAGATTTGGTTGCAATTTTATAATGTATAATCACCTTGGCATATCAGGGACTACAGCAGGGCCAGTACGTGCTATTCGGTACTATTGGGTACCCGCCGTGGATTCCTGTTATCTTGGCCAATTCTGTCATCATAAATGTAGAAACCTATTTATTTATTCTATTTTGCTATTTCTAAATGAAAGTGAAATGATTTCGGACAAAAATATCTCAGAGAGATCGACACTTATAGGTCTACTCACAATCACAGCTGCCGCAATATTACTTACTGCTGGTTTGAATAATAATGATAGCAGCAGTAATCTGACTCCCGTGCAAGGCCAAGAGATGCAAACCAACAATAATAACAATACAATAAGAGTAGAAGCAGGAGGAGGAAACTCAACTGCTCCGTTAACCGTTTATGTACCTCAGAGCATCAAAATCAAAGCGGGTCAAAGTGTAAATTGGTACAATCCAACACCAGTAGGAGAACCTCATTCTGTAACTTTTCTAAAGAATAACAGCCTTTTCCCTCCATTTGCAGGCCCATTTGCCGTTCCCAATTCTACCCAGTTCAAAACTCTAATGCCTAATCCAAACCTAGAACCACTGATAGTGCCTAATCCTCCAGGAACAGAACCAACATCTAAAACTGTAATAATAGATAATGCAAGAGCATACAATCCAACAGTAATAGATTCAGTAGGTAAAAACGTCACATATCTACCTCCAAATGCAAATTACACAATGGATGGTACTGAAAGTTATATCAATTCAGGATGGTTATGGCCGCAAGGACAAGTACCCCCAGGAGCTCCACCTCTTACCACATTTACTGTAACTTTTGAAAATCCAGGAATATACGATTATGTATGTACAGTACATCCTTGGATGACTGGAAGTGTAGAAGTAACGTAGTAGGGAAGTAAGGCATTATCATCATCTTCCTTTTTTCATTTTTTTCCTAATTTCTAGCGATTTCTTGATCAGGAAATTCGATATGTAATATTTGGGTAAGCCTGTAATAGATGTAATGTTGTAGGTTTTTACGTCGCTTACGAGAGTATCGACTAACAAGAATAAGAGGAAAATTTGTACAATCGATAATATTACTTTTTTTAAACTGCGGCGGTACTGCCAGCCTGAATGTTCTGATATATTCTATATAGCGCTGTATCTATGTAATCATCTGTAATCAGCGACGGAATATTAACACGATAAGGCTTTGGGAGTACAGAATTTATCTTATAAAAAAGATAAGTCTTTTTGTTGATGTCAGATTCATTGCTACATTCCTCGGTTAGTTTTGAAATGATATTTTTCCAATTCCTGTGACTAAGTATTTCTTTTGATTGTGATGGTATTCTTATGTTCATACTTATGTATGCACATCACAGTATTAAAATGTTCAGTCCTAGAGCAACCAATAACAGGAACCAACAAGCCTGCGGCCCAGCTCCTAAAATGAAATTTATTGGTATCGTGACCCTAAAATGAAATTTTTTGGTATCGTGACATTTAAACATCTAGAATCTTGTGTCTAGCGCCGGCTAATCTAACAAATTTGTAACCAGATTTTTTAACCTATTTTTTATCTCTTCTTTAGTTATTATTGTTGGCTCAAATTCTAATAACAATTCCGTCTGTCATATAATCAATAGCAATTTTCTTCCACTGCCTCTTCATCCATTAACTGCTTTTCCACAATAGGTTTACAAGTAGTACAATGCATTTCAATCATTTTGAAAAGGTACTTTTTCTGTTTTCATATCCGTCTCCCAGACAATCAATGAGACCTAGCCTGTCCGAGCCAAAGGGTGTAGATAGTAATTTTATCTAAACGCTGGAGATATTTCCTCCGCAATTAATTTTACAAGCTTCTCTCTGTCAGGACTTGAATTTGTAAGTACGATCTCCGTAAATCCTAGGTCTACGTATTTCTCGAGTTTGTTTATGCCTTCTTCCGCATTTGTAATTACTAATAACATCTTTTGCAATGTGTCATCACCGATTACTTGAGCATTTTCTTCAATCTCACGCGGATCATGTACATCAACATCAAAAAACGCCTTTATCATTGCACCTCTCCAGAATCTAATTGATTGTATCGCCTTTTCGCTATCTTCATCATACGATGCTGGAATAAATAGTATTTTTTCCAAGGCTTCGAAGTCTTTTCCTGACTCTCTCGCCCCATCCCTAACGGCAGGAAGCAACTTGTTTTTTATTGATTCTATATTAATTTCATTTGTTACAAATCCATCTCCCTTCTCTCCTGATAATCTGGCGGTTTGAGATCCCATAGCTGCAATATACAGGGGAATTGGTTCTTTTGGTTTTGTGTATAGGTTAGAATCCTTTACCCAATAGTATTCCCCTTTGAACGTTACCCATTCTTCTGTCCAAAGTTTTTGAATTATAGTTATTGCTTCTTTTGTGCGTCGAAATCTTTCTTGAGTGGAGGGCCATTCATTACCTGTTGTAACTTCATTAAGAGACTCTCCTAGGCCAACCCCTAAAAATACTCTATCAGGAAACATGAATCCCAAGGTTGCAAATACCTGCGCAACCACTGCTGGATTATATCTAAGTATTGGAGCTGTAACTCCAGTGCCTATTTCTATTTTACTTGTCTTAGCTAAGGCAGATCCAATCCAAGGCCAAGCCGCGGCACCAGAAGCTCCAGTATGCCACCAGGGCATATAATGATCACTTGACCAGCAACGTTCTATACCATTTTTGTCCATAACATCGACATCATTTAATAAATCAGTGGGGTTTATCTGTTCATGAGCTGCTTGTATACTAATTTTTACCATTCCTTTTACTTCGAACAAAATACGATATAGCAGTTAGCTAAACTGGTAGTCATTACTAAACTCTATTCAGTGAGTCTTAATGACTCCTGATCCATCTGCAGTTAAACGAGATTACAACAGGCTAGGAGTAGCATAGATAATTAATCGACTAATTGGCTCACTTTTTTTATTACGCCTAGTAAAACACGCCGAGGTTAGGGATAAATGCGCTTAATAAAAACAAAAAAAGAATTCTTTATGGGTATACTATACCGGCGCTAAGCCTTTTGATTATTCTTCACTATCTCCATTCTCTCCATTCTCTCCATCTTCAGCAGAAACATGTTCAGTAACACCATTCCCATCTTCATCGCCACCCTCTGTGCTTTCCATAGGAGCATTTTCACTGCTGTCTATTTTTCCATAACTTGATTCCATACATTCTTGCACTTGCTGTTCTGTAGGAGATCCATTTCCTTCAATCTCAGAAAGACATCCTTGGAATTCTTCATAACCTTCCCTGTCTGAATCCATACTGCCTCCGCCGCTATCGTTACCAGTAGTAGCAGCTTCTCCATCTTCAGTTGGGCTATCTTTACCAATGTCATCAGTACGCTGCTCTGGTGTACTTGCAGCATTCATTTCTTCATCTGGAAATCCACTCAGCGCACCGCTGGTGCCATCAAGGAATGTATCATATCCACTCCTGTGATCTTTATCGAGAAGTCCGTCAAACTCACTGGTTTTATCATTCATTGGAAGTCCACTGAAGTCGGACAATCCGTTAGGCTCTTTGAAATGACCCAAGGCTGATGCTGGCGTTACATAATTTATTGTTGTTGTCATAACTGTAGTTAATATAGCCATACCAACTAGAGCCAAGGTCGTTGTTGTTTGCTTTTTATTCATCATTTCTTAGTGTGCAAGCCAAATTAACCGATTAAACAGTTGACGACCAATCCTAGGAAAGTTTTCGATTGGACTTTGGAAGTATGATTTGTGTTACCCCAAGGATAAAGGATATTGATACTTAAGAAAGATCCACCGATTCAATAGTTAAATCTAACATGCATAATCCAACTTAAATCCGACTCCCATTGCCTCCCTCAACATAGTTTTTCTAATAAAAAAATAGTAAGAAAAGACTACGTAATGAATCTCCAAACAGTATTGTCCTAATTACGGCTGAATGGTCGCCTGGTGTCATACTTCAAATATAAAGGGGTAAAAAGGTATAAAAGTAGGCGAGGGAGTATCTCGGGCAGGAAACTCCTTGGCTAATACCGATTCTATGAATGAAATGATAGACGAAATGTTCAGTGCCGTTATTCAGAATATGAAGGATGAGCGCGACAAAATTGTTAACACAATAAAGGCAGATGTAGATTCGTCAAAGCAAAAGGCCTTAACGAAAATGCAATAACCAGATGCATGCAGCCTCTTCCGTTATCCCAGCCTCCTCTATTACACTTATTATCTTCGTAATTTTTCTTAATTAACCATATTTGTTTATCCTCACAAAACTCTAGTCCTCTTGAACTGCCATTAATATGGTTATGTATTTTGCAGACCGGATGCAATACTTGAAACGAAATTCTTTGCAATAGAACCATCTTGATCCAGACTGGGATTGAAAATTGTAATAGTTATTCCGACTGCTCGTTTGGACGCAATTAATATCCTTAAAAGCTCGCTTAGCTCAGTGAAGCTAAATCCACCATCCAGGCGATAGTCTACGGCAGGCATAATCTTGTCATCTAAGACATCGGCATCAAGATGAATCCAGAATCCAGCTAGTTCATCCTTTAGCAGGCTAGTGACAGCCAGCGAGGCAGCCGGGCTTACTTTTAACTCTCTTACTTTTGAAAGATCAAAGACATGCATATTGGTCTCTTTGACATTTTGACTCCCATAGCTGGCAGATTGTTCTGCATCACGATAGCCAAATACTACGACATCCTCGTCTCGAACAAGAGGTTTGAGATTGTCTATGTCAGTAAGAATATCTGGACCTCTACCAGATACAATGGCTAAGTCCATATCTGCAACTTCTCCTGTAGTAGATGCTTGCGGTTGATAAAAATCAGCATGACCGTCTATAAAGAATAATCCATACCTGCCCAAGCGTCGCAAGGACAAGAGCGTGCCTAAGAGAATGCTGCAATCACCACCAAGTACTACCGGGAACATATTATCGTCAAGAACCTTTCTGACAGCGGCAGCTAGTTGTAGCGAAAACGATCTGATCGGCTCGGCATTTAATAGCAATGTTTTTTGATCACGCTCAGTACTATACTTTAGTGATGGTTGAAGACGACCAGCGTATTCTGCGTTTAGTTCCTCTAGTAAACCTGCTGCCTTTAATGCTTCTGGTAGTGATTCTACCCCTGTGGGTCGTAATCCCAAGATTGAGGGCGCGTCTATTATTGAATATCGTATTTTATATGTCAAGATATTGCGATTATTGCACAGGTCTTGTATTATACATTCAGCTTTAATTTCAAAAAATGTGGTTAAGCGATTCAGTTCTGTGTTATGATTTATGAACATCTGTACGTTTTCTCCAAAGAAATCATGCCCAACCAATCTTTGGTCCACATCATTGGCAAGAATTATACCTCTTCGATCAAATGCTACCTCTTGTGCACTTGTTTCCCACGCTCGCTGCTTGATGTGGTTTGCAGAAAGAGGCATATTTAATAAATAGTTGTATTCACTACCGAAGTAGGAAAAAAGATTCCTCATGTCGGGATCGATAGAAATACGCCTCATGCGGCGAACTGATATTCCAGAAGCAGATAGAATAATGAGACTTGCTTTTGGTACCTTCTTGGGTTTACCCAATCCTTTGTCATTTATGGGCGATGCGGGGTATGTCAAGACACGTTATATATCAAACCCGTCTGCTGCACTTGTTGCCGAAGTTAATAGTAAATTAGCAGGTTCAAATTTTGCACTGAATTGGGGTAGTGTAGGAATATTTGGTCCTTTAACTATCCATCCAGACCTGTGGAACAAGGGTGTGGCAAAGCGATTGCTTGAAAAGACAATGGAACTTTTCGACAGATGGAAAATCAAACATGCGGGCCTCTTCACTTTTGCTCAAAGCATCAAACACATCCATTTGTACCAGAGTTTCGGTTTTTGGCCTCGTTTCCTAACGAGCATAATGTCTAAGACATTAGGGCAAACTCAGGAGCCAGAGCAATCATCCTACCATTGGAATAGATTGTCAGAGCTGAACTCATACGAAAAAAAGAGAGCCATTGAAGAATGCATTGATCTCACAAACCAAATTTACAATGGACTCAACTTGGAAACAGAAATATATTCTGTAGAAAAGCAACGTCTAGGTGATACAATCCTACTCAGGGAAAATAACAAAAACAACGGTACTCTGAATGCAATGGCAATTTGCCATTGCGGTCCAGGAACGGAAGCAGGCAGCGGAACCTGCTATGTGAAATTTGGTGCTGTCAGGCCTAGCCAAGATTCCTCAATATATTTTGACCGCTTATTAGCTGTTTGTGAGTTATTCGCTAAATCGCAACAGTTATCACATGTCACTGCCGGAGTAAACCTGGGACGCCACAATGCGTATAGAAAGATGATTGAACACCACTTTAGAACAGATCTACAGGGGGTTGCTATGCATAAACCTAACGAGGCAGGTTACAATACAGAAGACACCTATGTGATTGATGATTGGCGATAATGAATATGATAACAGATGTAAGAGACTCATTCATTGATTTCTTTATTACTAATCGATAGCCTCGTTCAAGAATACTTCCAAAACAAAATACCATACCTAATATCACGAGGTCAAGAGTGAGTATATCCCACAACCTAGTGGGACAGTAAGATAGAAGAGATAGGTGCCGGCCTGCAGACATTATAAGAATAAGTTTCAATAAGGACAAAATGACTTATAAG